>JGI24021J15306_10002786_pt1 | contig 19215 bp, 8 predicted proteins | sample Ectturendosymbi1_FD_15306 | JGI IMG/M metagenome (IMG submission 15306)
TTCGTGGCACTAGCAGTTAGTATGATGAACCTGGTCCAAAGAGAATTCCTGCTGTGCGAGTGGTCGTCGTTTGGGCTCTCATCATTTTTGTTTAGGCTGGGCTGATTTTCCAGGGGGTAGGCAACGCCGACATATTGCTTATCCTTTACAGGTTGTTGACGATGCAATGCAAATGGACCTTCGTAATTCGCTTTACCGTTTCTGCACCACAAAGAAGATTACTCATGATACGGCAACAGCAAAAAAATGCGCTTCGTTCGTTGGCAGTAATAGCCAGGTGTATTACCATGATTTACACCAGGGTGCACAACCTTTTCGTTATTGCCGACCACATTACGTTTATTTTTATGAATTACGGCCGCCACAGATTTCAAGATATTTTTCGTTTTGCATTCCTTCTGTTCTGCTTCTACACACTGAGCTTAGCCAACTTCCAAACGTCTGTTTGACTGTCTTTCTGCTACGCATGCTCACGCAGTAGACCAGAGTTCTCAAACGCGGCCAGCGGCATGTGGCCCGTGAAGGCATTTTGTGCGGCCCGCGATGCGTTTTGTGAATATTCATATATCCAACATTTAAGTTATTTTGTTCATTCACCGGTGTTTGAAAGTTCCCGGCCAGCGAGTGAACAAGTTCCTTTCAAACGAAAGTACAGTAGAGACGGCTAGATATGATTTGCCTACAACTCACGATACAATTCGCAGGAAATAAGATGTAAAAGCTGTTTCTAAGAAGGTTCAGGTACCGCCGTTGTTGCATCAAGGTCACAATGCGGCCCTCGGGTAACTTTACAGGTCATCATTTGGCCCTCGGAGCAATTTAAGTTTGCGACCTTTCAGTAGGCAAAAAGTCTTTATTGCACCGCAGCCATAACTTAAATATTACACTACAAGTGCACGGCAGCATAAATTTTTGTCATACCTGCGTTTGTGCACCCCTGCAGGGACGTCGGAAAACGGGGAATGGTGGAGGCATTGCCCCCTTACCTTTTAAAACGTAATTTTGGGACGAAGGTGCCTTTTCGTAACAGTATCGTATAGGTAATTTCATGGTTTATCAAGATCGACTTGAAACAAATTTATTGCAGCTATTCACGCACCCAGAAAATTCAGAATATTTTTATATAATTTCTGCTATTATTTTAGAGGTTAACATTGTTGATGAACAGAAAAAAAACACAATTGACAACGATTTTAGTTTTTTTATAAGTTTCCATTGCCCTCAACTCGTCTACTGCGTCCCACCGCTGCTCTACCGCTTCTCCGGCGTCACTGCACCTCTTGATTTACACCACAGGCTGTCTGCAGATTTTCCAAGCGGGATACTTCTTTTCAAAGGAGCATTGGAATGCTCTTTAAATAGAAGCCCAAATTAAGACTTTATTTTACTTGTCAAGATTTGTCAGCGTCACTTACAAACAAGAGCTGCAAGCGTCTGCGATCTTGTCCAGAGCGATCAATTACCCTTTCAATGAAACCTTGCTTTTCTATCGATTTTTTTACGGTGAACGCTCATCATACATCAACCTCACAAGCGTTAAGTCTCACACTAATAATGGATTTTTCTAACTTGTCGAACCATTGCTGCAGATTGACTCATGCTTCTTTTCACCCAGTATAGAACTGCGTGGCTTATGTCTGTGTTCAACAGTCACATGCGGCATGCCGGCAAAACGTCTACTGCCGTAACTTGAAGTCAAGCTTTGGGGATTTGTCGCCATGTTATTGTTACGCAAAAAAGGTAACCGCAACTTGAAGTCAAGCTGTGGTGATTTGTTGCCCTGCTATTGTCACGCAATAAAGGCGAACAGTCGAACAAACCGCTCGCAAGTTTCGTAATCTGCTTCTGCAGGCAAATGAGAGGACCTGAGTGAATTGCAAGCTCACCATTTCGTGACACCAGAATAGTGAACCTGGCTCTTGTGCAGTTTGAATGCCATACCGGCAAGTAAACTGTCATTGCAAGAATTAAATTAATTCATCGGAATTAAGCTGCTGGTTTCAGCTTTTCCACAAAATTTTGGTTCTTAGTCACAATTTCCAGGGGCGGGGGCAACTGCCCGTCTTTCTAGCCCTGCGGACGCCCATGGTCACCACTTCTCTTATATGAATTGGATAGACAATCATACCCGCGTTGACGACTGCTGGAAGCTGCAGGATCAACTGTTTGCCCTTTGCTTGCGGCGGTGTTTCCCAAACTTTTTTTGCGTACGCCCACTTTTCTGACAAACAAATTTCTATCGCCCCCCTACCATGCCTAGCACATATATCAACAAAATTTTTTCGTGCATTTCACTATAAAAATTAATTTAGCAAAACGCTAAGTTTTTGTTTACAAAGTACATGCATACATGTATGTTGATCATACTGCTTTTTGCGACATTTGGTCACTCAAAGTTAGTAAAACAACAGAAATGTAATTATTAACTGGGTCTCCTATCGCCCACCAACCGCCCATTTCTGCTTCACCGCCCCCAAGGGGGCGGTACCGCCCACTTTGGGAACCACTGGCTTACGGTTTAGTACTGCTTGCATCAACTGAAACGCCTTTGTTCGGATTGAAGCTGTGTGAAAGAAAGCGGAAATGAAAACTATTATTGAAAACACCAAAGAATTTTGTCACTCCAGCAGCCAGTGGCGGATCCAGTGAGGCAATTGATGAAAACTGCGGTCCCAATCGTCTGTGACGCCGCTTTGATGTACATGCGCTCGTTTGTGGTGTTTATGGAAACAGATACAGAGTTTATAAGATATTCTCTAAACCAGAGGTTGTTTTTCACTCTTTCAACAAGAGTTTTTTTCAGCCGCGCCATCTTTGGTGTTAGTCAGTGATACTCGTGCCTCACCCAACCTTAAAATCAAACTCAAAAAAAGCAGAACAACAATTATCCTGCTTTTCAACAATATGCCGCTGTCATACTCGCGCCCTCCTTGCGAACCTTTCATGTACCCCAAGGGGAGCGCCTCTCAGTTTAAGAACCCAGACTCTAAACAATGGTTTACAACTCGTTGAACTGCAGAATTTACAAGCTGGGTAAAGCCTGGTGGACTCTACCAGCAAATGGCCTCAGCAATGCCATTACTTGCTCTTTTGTCATTTCTTGTGTGCATAACAATTGCCCGTCCTTACTCGTGTAATCGCATACGCAGTCCTTTACTCGCCATCACGGTAGAGCTGACTACAAAGCGGAGTTGCGGACTATAAGGAGCGGAATCCGCAGAACTTAAACGGAAATTTCTTTTTGTTCGTAGGCGGAGCGGAGGATTTTCAGTTTTCAATAAATACACCGACATGTTTAAGTAGTGTTTATGATTTTCCGGAGTCTGGGCGGAGTGAACTTTGAAATTTTCGAAATTGACGGAGGCGGAGGCGGAGAAAATGCGGAATCGGAGTTGAAACGGAAGCAGAGTCACAGAAATGAGATTTTTTCCACCTCTGCAACACGGTTCTCGACTTGCCGCGTGTTTGTGTAGAACTGGCTGTGTTTTTCCAAGTTTTGCTTGAATACTCGATGGCAGCCTTGAAAAGAAAGGCAGTATAGTGAAAATAGAAACGCGATATGGAAGACACATACCTGACGCCAGATTCTAAAAAAACCCAAAATGAAAAGCAAGTTTCAGCTGTGTTACCAGTGCAGTCCGTGAGTCCGCAGTTGGTCTGCATCATACTTCTGCAACATGAAGGTGAGTGGATGGGTTTCTTGTTGTAACTAATGCCCCTGATTTTAAAGTAATCCAGTACATTGAACCATGATGGAGTGCGTAAAACTCTAGAGCAGGGATGGGGAACCTGCGGCCCGCGTGAATATTTGATATGGCCCGAATCCAAATTTTCGTTTCCCAATTTAGAGTATAAAATCGCATCAAAACGAAGCTTCATGACAAGCAGTTACTTAAATGGTATGTCAACCTATCTTTCATAGTTAGATAAAGGTAAAATTTTTGGATAAAATCAATTGTTTTTGTGGCCCGTCAGCGATAATCCACCATTTATGCGGCCCGTCATAGTAAAAAGGTCCCCCACCCCTGCTCTAGAGCAACTATGACGGAGACCGCATGGAGTCCCTGGTTTTGTTACAAACTCACAGGCAGATCCCGCGGAGTCACTGACAATGTATTGGGCAGATATTGCAGAGAAAAGCGTCACTTTACTCTGGCGTGCAACTGCAAATTTGAAGAAATAATTTTTTCGTAAATAAATTTCTGCAGAAGTAACGAGCTGTCTGGTACCAAGATTACTGGGTACATCCGCCACTTTCTTGTTCGCTTTGAAGTGGTAATGGTGTTATCAGCGGCAGCGCTGGGTTTTTAATGTAGATCACTACACGACATAAGTCTTTTTGCTGGAGGGAACTTTTATGTTGCGATATAATGTTGGCCTAAGCCAGTGTTTCCCAACCACTTTAGGCGTGCATCACCCCACAGCAGAGAAATATAATTTGCGACACCCAGTGAAGAGCCCATAGCAATTTGCTTCAAGGTTTGATAACATTTTGATGTAGAATTTTTAATTATACCTTGAAAAACGCATTAGCTCGCGGCAACACACCTGAGTATTGTAAATGGCACCCTATGGTGCCGTGGCATCCCGGTTGGGAACCACTGGCCTAAGCCCCATGATAAACAAATGACAAACTGTATGACGGTGTGGTTCGTTAAGTCCGCTACTCAGCTTGTTTTCTATTTAGCTCGCCTAAATTTCAACAGATAAACAATGAATTGATACAATTTTTCAATTTATGTTTGGTAAATGTTGTGGCAATTGTTGGCTAATAAAGTGAGAAAAATGTTTATAAACAGGCACATCACAAGCAAAAACATTGTTTCGATGCAGAGTTTACAGCGTGACACTTCACGACAAAGTTCACAGCTGTAAACGTCGTAGAACCCTGAATGCCGAGCCACTTTTCCGAATGGAAAGATCTCATTCACACCGGATAGGCGAGGCACGTTTTGTAGTCTACACCCACGAGAAAGCGGCCCAGATATAGACCACAGGTAAGGTGGCTTAATTACATCTCCGACCTTGCTTGGTCCCGTCTTCGCAGTGTGAAGCCAGCAGATCTATCAGAGATTGCTGAAAACCTCAAGGCATTTTCGCAACAGCTCAGTGTTAAAGTCACCGTCTTTCAGTCGTAAGTGTATAGGTGTCTTATTTCCTGCCACTGAGTGAATCGCCGTAACGTTCCATTGGCAAGATCGTCAATTTCAGTGCTTTGCAGAATTTATCGGATTTCTGCAACGAACTAGAAATTCAACAATGCTTGCGAGTATTTGTAAAAAATCTCCGTGCTTTCTTTCAGCACATTAGTTGATCGAAGGCTAAACCTGTGCTGATTGGTAACTGGTTATTTGTTAGGCACGAAGAGTTTAAACTTTTATCTTTGATTGTTGACCTATTCTGCGTATTCGAAACACATTTACATTTCGGTACAGAGAGGACAGATACAAGGAAAAAAAGACTGCAAGTTTTACTATAAGATATGAAAGGTGACCAAAGCTGATATAAACATGGCTTCAAAAACTGTCAAATTTCTGATTTTACGTATTAACAATGTAAACACCTCAGATCATTGAATATACTTGGTGTCCTTGCCCAATTAATAAATTTAGTTTGTATGCGTTGGTTCCATCTCTCAAGTTCGAGTTAAATCAGAATTTTACTGCCAATCACCTATGGCCGATCAAATGCGATAGTTCACTAGAAAACCTAAATTTCTGTTGCAAACAAATTATTCGTTTTCTGATTAAAACACACAGAGTATTTCATTTAGTAACTGCAGTGTTTCCTTTAAGCTCTTTTACAATTTTGCTGAGGCATGTCACTTCTTAAACTAGTATATGTTTCTTAGTGACTAACTGAAAAAATGGAATGGGTTTGTTTCACAGCAAAGTCATTGTAACTGAATTTAGTTAAAGTCAAACGATCTCATAGTAATGAACATTTCACCAGAAACGACAAACATTTGTTTGCACAAGGATGTTTTTTATTCGGCACACACTACCGACACCGAAAACTATTCGTAAAAGTCGCACAACTGAGAAGCACATAGGTGTAGGAGCAAGCAAAATTTTGGGGGTGCAAAGGATTTTTGCCCAAATTTTCCCAAACTTGCCCAAACAGTTGTCGTGCAACTTTTGCCAACCGTTTTCGTGGTGTGACCTGCAAAAAAACGGTCCACTTGGTTTTCTGCAAACCTTGGGCGCCATTTTTCGAAGTCTAACGATGTTGGGCGGCATTTTTGCCCAGATTTTCAGAGATTTTGCTTAGATATTTAGGTATTTTGTTCGGATTTTCAGGGATTTTGCGACAATTTTCAGAGATTTTGCCCAAATTTTCAAGGATTTTGCCAGGATTTTCAACATATCAAAACTTTTGGGGATGTGCTTGCACCCCTGCATACCCGCCTCCTACACCGCTGGAGAAGCATTTTGAATGGAAAGGAAAAACAACACAGTGTAAAAGCACTTATGGAAAGGAATCGTGCTTCACATAGGAGCGTCGTCGGTATGCCGGTGAGACTATTTCAACCTTCTGGTATTTTCTACTTGCTGGTGAGTTTGCGCCATTTCTTTTAAGCACACTGCGTGCGGATAAACGCATGAAAGGTTGTTATCCATATGCAGTACTGTATTATGCATGTTTCTAGTTTTTATAAAGGTGTTTTAGGGACCCGATTCGGGTCCCTAGAACTGAAAATCGGCTCCCTAGAATAAGCGAAATCGGGTCCCTATAGGTCCATACCGGTTACCTCACATTTTCCTTAAAAACCCTGGATGTTTCATTAGTTTTATCTTTGCAAAGTAAACCATTCGATCTGTAATAATCATCACCACCCTTTTCAAATTATAGTTTGAAGACTATTCACATTTCAAACTAAAACAAAATATGTGATGTTCACTGCTGAAGCTAGTCTTATTGTTCTCTTTATTTGTATCTCAAACTGGTTTTGTTAGAAAAACATCGAGCTGCTATTTTTTCACTGTTTTCTCATTTTCCTTGTAGGATATTTTACAGAAAGAAACAATACATTTTGAAGCAGATTGTTATGACTGGTCAAGAGACAATAGTCATCTATCAATTGCACTTCACTTTTTAACGCAAATATTAGATGCATGCCGTTGTTCTTTTTTTTCAGTTCCTCTCTCATGCAGCTGTTTTCTATCTTAGGAACCGTCTTTTGATAAATAACTTACACTTTTGCACAGTTTTACACATAGCGCCTCTCATGAGAACTTAGGAACGGTCATGTCTTATAGTATATCAAACGGATAGCTACCCCAATTGCCCAACAATTGCACATCACAAATAAAAGCGGTTCCTTTGTGTGAAAGCGCGCTATATATCGTAAACAGAATCGCGTGTTGTCGTCATCACCATGCAAGGAATGTTTTTTGTGTGGCCTAACACTCAAATTTGGCTTGCAAGATGAAGGCATCTCGCAAAAGATGTATAATAATCCTATGCTTAATATTTCTTCGATTTATCTTTGCTCTGTTGTCACTTTCCATACCAGTGATGTAGTTGGGAGTACAGGAGGTGCACCACCCCCAAAGTTATGATTTGTCAAAAAATTGAACAAAACCTCAAACAAAGAAGCTTTGACATTTTTAACAATATTAATAAAATTATACTTCTTGGTTACTGAGTGCATAAATAAAAGTTTATTGTGATATAGAAAACACATTAAATAGATATATGAAATCAATAAGCTTGTTGGCAGTAACATAGTGCTTTCATTTCTGAGAGATGATGAGTAACTGACTCACTTGAAAAATTGGCAAAAGAATTTGCTAGAATTTGCTTTGGCATTTCACTGATGTGCTTTATTACTTGTACACTGAGAGAATCGAGTATACTGCAGGGTACTTACTCATATTAGTATAGTCTATGCCAGGCAAATGCAGAAAAGCTTTTGTTTTTAATTTTAACTACAGTGTTTGGATGAACACATTTTGACATACAGTTTGTTGCATGTTGCATATACGTGCAGTTGAACAGGTAATGTTGTGAGTCTTATGGCACAGTCATAAAATAAAATAATATTTTGGGCCTGCCTCAGCTAGGTTTGAAGTCCCTTGCTGACAGCATCAGCTAGACTGTGAATGAAAAACCTCACAACTGTGGGGCAGTTGCTCAAGAATACTGAGCCAGCTGGCTTCTGACAACGTTTGTGCACGGCCTAGAGTAGGCTTTTTCAGTTGGGTTATTAAGAACTAAATTTCAAGTATCACATTTTGTATTATCAAGTCTATGGCAACATGATAGAGCGAAAGATAATGTGCCAACAGCTACAGAAAATTGAAGGAAGAAAGTTTATTGCATAAAGTTTTTTCGGGTGCATTTGGGGTAATTTCGGGAATAAAACCTTTGCGCCCCTCAAAAAATGCCTGCTGCTAAATCTATGGTCCATACTACAATTTTTCTGAGCGATAAACTCTATCGTCAGCTCTGAACGCATCAGATTAGAGGAAGATCGTCATAAATGTACTTACCCACCACGCCTTAAACTCATCTCTCAGGCTCCTGTATTTTATGCCAAATTGGTTGAATCATGCAGGGGCGGGTCCAGCCATTAAGTTTAGGTGGGGCGATTTCAATGATATTTGGCAATCAACTCTAATTACGGGTTCACTACTGTAAAAGAGATGAAGTATACTTCACAACACTGCTGTGACAAAATAATGTACGGCAAAATGTCCTTATGTCACGAATGCTGTTTTCCGAATTGTTCAAAATCATGGTGAAAACAATTTCTTTCGTAGGTTAAGGACGGGCGATCGCCCCAATCGTCCCCCTGGATCCGCCTCTGGAATCATGTGAAAAGGAAAGTTTTTTTGATGGCTCTTTAGTTGATTGTGATAAGCCTGTGGCGGTTTTATTCCAAGTGTTTATGCAAAGGACAACTGCAGATAAAACTGCAAAGGCAAGTTAAACATTTTCAAAATGTAAATCACAAAATCTGTCACATACCAAACAAGAACTCTTTTTGGAAGTCAGATTTTGAATAATAATTTCATGACTTTCTTCAAACCTAGGTCAAGAGTTTTGAGGAAAGGATCTGCTGAATGTGAGAAACGACTTAAGCAACAGTTGGAGAACAAACACGCGCAAATTGTTATCGAACAAACGCAAGACAAAATCGATGGTTTCGGCCAATATTTCACTTACATTTCACTAAAAGAGGAATTAAATCGCTTCGAAACCTTCGACAAACATCCCCATCTCGCATCTACAAAACACATAAAAGCATAACAATACTCGCAACCTTGACTCTCATCGTTTTGACGTCTGTTGCAGCAGAATTTCATGGTAAGTCCACCAGTGGTTATTCACAAAGCTCCAAGTGTTTCAGTGGGAAAATGCATTGGTGCGTCTTCTGGTGGAGTTGGATCGGTCGGTGGAGTGGGGGTATCTGGGGGGTGGAAAGGGGTCTTCGTCTGTTGTTGGACGTAGTTTAATCATTTTTGCACCGGGCAAGTAGCAGTTACTTAAAATACATGAAGCAACAGCATGTCCCAGCACGATAGAACGCGGTTACTCGTCGCAGTATATTTAAGTTTATGTGTTGAAGCACATTCGCAGTCGCCGTTTCATGTAATCACTTGTAGTATTTTTCAAACTTTGATTGCACAAAAACATTGATGTTGCGCTTGTAAATAAAATCATGGTCGCAACAGCTTGTGTTTTGATGTAATTAAATAAAAAGATTTTGCTTGTTCTTCAGAAACTCTTTCACATATATGTTACTGAATTGTTAAAGCACATCTTCCTTTTATGGATTGTTTTACGAGTTGAGTCAGTGCAGCGTAAATAGACAGAAATTGACTTCTCAAAGTTTAAAGTACAATCGTCAAGGTTTGCAGCCGAGTGAAACGAAATAAAACAGTCATTTACTCACTGATACATGATTGAGGGCGGTGAACATTTGTGAGATGAATGTCTCTTTCGCACGCATTAAATCAAATTTTGACAAAGCATGGGGCTGTATAATATTTGTATGAATGAAAACTAAGCTTCACATGTTAAAACTTAGCCATCAACTTCACCATTTCTTGAGACGATAAATCTTGGTGGAGATCTGTGGTTGTTGCAAAATCAATCCCAGATTTGTCAGTTGAATTAAAATCGTGTTTCCCTGAGTGTAAAAGATGAGGTTACTAAATCTTCCTATGATTAGCTTTTATTTTTTATACCACATCGAAATCGTGACGCAGAAAAGTCGAAAAAAAAGGGAAATCATCACCGAAATACAGTTGGAGCAGGCGACGGTCAAGTGCAATTATGGCAAAACACACACTTTTATTTTGCTTTGCTTGGCCATCAGGATAAATATTATGGAAAAAGCACACTGAGACTAAAGCAACAATTTTAATCCTTCCCTTATATCTGTTCTACTCCTGTCAAGTTCTGTAACAAAACCCTTTTTATGTATGGCTAAAAACAAGATAAAGTGACGTCAGTGTGCATGTGAATAAAAAGAAAATATCGGTCCAACAGAAAATTTGCATTTTATGTGTATTATAAATGGAAACTTAAGATTTTGTGAATTTCAACAAAATATTTGCTTTCCATTGTTCTTCACTTCACGTTAGCTACAAACGCAACCTCAAGAGTTTCAAAATAACTATGGATATTTTTGCAATGATAAGTTTTTGTATCAAATCAACCCTCGTAACACCAAAGCTGAAAAAAATAATGCATGCATTGAGAAACGTTTACACTGAAAACAAGTTTCTGAGAAGAAAGAGACGCATAATAATACAAAAATAACGTTTTGTTCAAAGACGAGTCTATACGCTCTTTTTCTTCTGTGAGGCTGGTTGCTACTCTGATACACGAAAAATATTTCGAAATTGTCAGTAATGAGAGAGGAAGTGTTACAAACGTTTATAGAAATTAAAAGAATTATGTTTGAGGAACTCCCGATAAAAAATTTTTGCTAACAAGTTTTAACACGATTGGCAGTGCGAGACGACATCAAACAAAGTTTTAAATATGCGGTATAAAGCAGAAAACTCACAAACGTTATTTTTAACATTTAGTTTTCTCACCTGTATGACAGATGGACACGACAGAGGCCGATCTTATCAGGAAGAGAGGTACAAAAGCTTCATCGTTCACTTGTCATATATCAGGTCCAGTCCGTGAATAGCCTTGTCACTTGACGTGCTTTTATTATATACCCCTGTCACTCGGCATTGTTGTCAAGCACCCAGCGTCGATGTACACTCTTCATCCGTCGAAAGTGACTGTGAAGAGGTGATTTAGAAGGCAACAACTGCTTCAGTATTTGCCAACCTGCGCCTATGATCATGGAGTTATCCATCAACAGCGACAGGTGATTTCCGCGACTGCAAGAATCAACCAGAAACCGATCTTGTTCGATTGACACCGAAATGCAGATGTTCAAACAATTGCAAAAACTTTGTTTTTAGTTCTTTCCAAACAACTTTTTGAAGAGATTTCCAACAGCCTAGGTGGGAGGATTTGAAAAGTTCCAGCTCTCCAGCACTTTTATTCTAGAGCTTTCCAGCTCTCCAGCACAGTACTTTTGTTCTAGTGGGCCCTGACAAATAGCACGTCAAAGCACAACTCCTTTTAGTCAATAGCACGGCACCCACTATGAGCATATGTTGTTAAAACAGGTGTGAATAATTGTATGACGCTTTCTGTTTAGCACTTTGAAGAGAGCACTTGCACTTGTGATGCGTTTAGGGTTATGCTTTTTGTGTCCATTTGATTTTGCGTGACGTCATGCTGTTTGAAAGTTAATTGGAGCAACGTTTCCATTCTGAGTTGTTGCGTGGTCTTTCTCAGACAGCAGGTTATGGGCACATACTCATTTCACTGTTGCCGTAACATGCGATACAGCAACACCAGGGGCTGAAATCGGGCTCAATCAGACTGAACCCTGGTTTTATCATTGTTTATCACCGAGCCTCCGACACTCAGAACTTGGAAGGCTGTTTTCCTGAAAGTAAATTAAAGCAGTTGCAACAATTTGGGAAATATTTGGCACATTACATCACAAGTCATCATGCATGTGAATACTCTCTGAATCATAGGCGAACGCACATACAAGCGCAAAACACCGATAATACTGTATAATCGACGGATTCCAATTAGGCAAATTCCTTCAAGATTCGATTTGAAAAGGGGATCCAAATTTACCCAGAGACCTGTCTAAGGTTTGTGAGCGCATAATGCACAACTGATAAAGAGAAACAGTGATCTTGAAGAAAACATTGCTAACAAGATTCTGAGGCGAATCAATTGGAGCAATGCGGTCGAAGGCGTAAATTGAACTAACCGTGGTATACCGATGCCAGAGAAGGAAACTAATATTGAATGTAACATAAGGTGCTGCAAATTCTAAAAAATATTGATCACAACTGTTATTAAGGAAGCTTTTGATCTTATACAGAATCGGAGGAAAATCTTAACCAACTCAAAAAAAATTCCCTAGTATTATTGTAAGGTTCACTTCCAAGAAAATTATAAATGACATATGCAGATGAATCTTAGATCTGCTGAGTTCAATGACTTCCATACAAACAAGAGGCTTATCAATAATAACCTCAACATTAAAAACATTTGCATTTTCTGGAAAAACAAAACGCAAAAAGACAACATTAGAAATATTTGTGGACAAACAATGGTAAATATATCCCCGTAAAGATGATATCACGCAGTCCTCTCATTACAATCCAAAATGAAGAAGATCTCTTTCGGATTAAAAAGTATGTGCTGTGAACCAGGCTCTGTTAGACTAATGCTACTGCCATCTTTGCTTTCTTTTTGTCCTTGTGTGGTATCAGTTGGCTTTCCTATTTACCAAAATAACTGCAAATGTTCAATGTGAAGTTTGCAATTTACTACCTAAAACAAAATGCAAAATGACGTGTACAACATGTGAAAAATGAACTCACTTTGAATGTGTTTACTTGTCTGATGAAAAGTTTGGTATGTGCTTGCTGTTAAGTCGCATCGGTTGTCCTTTTAGTGATATTTCTGATATTGAACTACGTGAATTGTTTCATTCAAGTGAAAAAATCAATCCCATGAAAAGCTGTAAGAGCCCTCAGTTGCAATAAAGCTAAACCGCGCATATTTTCTTTATTCTTAGTACAGAATTAAAAAAATTCCCGATTTATTTAAATTAAATTAGTTGCTAAATTTATGCACTCAGTTGATAACTGTGGACTTCCTGAATACTTCGAAAATTGATTTGCAAGATTGCATCAGTTCACCAGTTTATGTAACAATGTTTGATTTTTCGTAAATATACCATTTACCCGGAATGAATGCATATCTGGGTCAGATTTCTTTAATGTATATTGGTACCAAACTAAGATTTGAAATTCCGCAAAACGTGAAGTCACCTTCACCTTTTTCATTGGAAAACAACACAAAAATTTCTTGTTTTCTTGCCAATACTCCAGTTGTTTCTTCATTCCCATGTTTGTTCTATTTTTAGAAACATTTTTATGCAGTGGTTTTTCTTTCTACTGTATCCTTCACCCCTCCTACCAATCATCCTACCCTCCCTGTACGATAGGCACGCTTTTCACTCTCTGCGCTTATTAGAAGTAGTAGTCATAAACAGGGATGTAGCGGTAATTTCATAAGTGCCGGAGCTCAATTTCATAGGTTCCGGCAGCAGCAGCCAGCTGCCCCGCACAGGCAGAATCTGCCTGTTTTTCGCTTCTATTTGCAAGGAACCAACCATCATTCACTGGTAGAGGTGGCTGAGCGGAGCTCCGGGAGCACAACACAAATGGTCATAGAACAATTTACTTGTTCGGATTTCAGACATTCACAAACATTAGTCCGTAAATAGTAAATATTTCTACGGTAAACAAGTCATGCTTACTGAAAATATTGTGGGTGAGGCTATCAATACTTTTATAAACTTGCTGCCAGACAAGGACGTTTCGAGATGTAGATGTCAGCTTCCTGATTCAATTGTAACACCAATAACCCCTTCATTTCAAAATTTTTGCATTGTGTTATCCAGAATCGGTCGCTATAAGCCAATATCACCTATTGATCAAGTAAATAATTAATCAATTAATTGATAGACAGATTGATTTATAAGTTCATTCATTTTCATACACTCTCTGGTGTGCTTCGCCGTGGCAACATTCCTAAGAGGGCTTGTAATACCTCAAGGTTTTAAGTAATCTCAGATAGTTTTGCTAGCTCCACACCAAGACGAAACGAAGCAAGGTCGGAGATGTAATCACGCAACCTGGTCTATGATCGACCAGAATTATCTGAGTCTTATGAAAATCAGGAGATATTTTGAGTCTTCCGGTTGTTGCCGCCGCGACCCTGCACAACGCTAAAGAGGATATGAAAATGAATGAGCGAATGTCCAGCTCTGTAGCGTTAGAGCCACGGCGCTTAATCGAAGAGATGCCAACAACATCCAGGGAATATTGACTCTTAAACAAAATGGATACCCAAACAGACTGCTCTATCGAAAGAAATCAGTGAACAAAACAAAGAACGAAGAACATGAAACCAAGAGGGTTAGCCATACTACCTTATCTTCCGGGATTTACTGACAAAATCAAACGATGCTTGACAACCCACAAAATGCAAGTCGCATCAAAACCGATGAGTCATCTGGGCAACCTTCTAACTTCTATCTAAGGCCCCGTGAATGTAAAGTTTTGACAAGGCGGTTTTATTCCATTCCGTGCCGTGACTGCAACAAACGATACGTTGGTGAAACCAATACCAAAAGAAGCCTAGAAATCCGCAAAAATGAACATGAAGCGTACGTAAAAAATAAATGTCTTGTCAAAAGTGTCCTAACATAACACACGTTCGATTTAAACCATAGAATGGACCTGGAAAATGCAAACGTTTTGGACTTTGAAAGAAACCATTATGCACGCCGGTTTATTGAATCTTTTCGCATAAATAGCGATGAAAACACAATGAATAAAAAAAGATCGGGTTTGTTCCCAGATATTTACAGGTTCATGCTGCGATAGTGCACAGTATATATATATATTGATAATCCTCCTTCCTGCTGTCCGTCGCTCGGTTCTCATTATTGTTGTTTTTACGTCATATCATTCAATCAACGTTCCCACCTCTTGATTTCTTATCAGCACGTTGCCGCCTGGAGAGCTCACATTTTATAACGTCCGTGTTTGAATCTCACAGCCTTCGTGTATGCCCTGACGAAGATACTATAGTTTACCAACCATCGAAATGTTGGCCGGTTTTTAACCTGTTTTTTGTTTTACCGCCAGTAGAGCCTGACTAAATTATTGTTTATCGAAGTTTTGGCGTCACCGAAGCGGAAAGCTATCCAGGGAATGTCTTCTGCCCTCATTGACTAGTTCTTGTTCTATCCCTGTGCGTGAAGGGTGATCCAGTTTCAAAACTGTAGCTTATGGCAGGATTGCCGGTTACGCGTAGCTTTCAACCATATCAGTTAAATGTTTGGAAATTTCTTACATACAAATTCTTTCAATCTTTAAATTTACTGTATTTCATCCGTTTTTTTCTCATTTTCGCGGTTCACAAACACATTGCCCACTTGGTCAATCTAATAAAGCGATGGGTGGCGCTCAAGAGTAACTGGCTTTTTATGACTTGTGAGTACAGCGAACTACAATCGTAAAATCCAGTGATATAGAAACAGTTGTGGAAAGCTAAATATGAAATTGGTTTACTTTTGCAATTTTTTGAAGAACAAGACTATGATGCAGCCTAAATGAAGTATAAGACAAATAAAGTGGCAGATAATATTCAACGATTTTTACCATTTTATACCTGCACTGTCGTGTAAAACAAGTTAAACTGCAACTTTTTGTTGTGATTTGATGAGAGCAAGTTCAACCACAAAATTCTGGTAGTAATTTTCTTAAAAAAGAACCCGAAACGAGCCTCTGTGGAGGGAAATTTATTTTAGCACAGTTGGCAACTTTTTTGAGTAAGCATCACAATTGTTCCAGTAGAGTAAACGAAAGCTGCTCGGTTTAATTTTTAACGGTAGCAATTATCCTAAAACAAGGTTCAAGGATTCTGAAAATCATCATTGCATCAGGTTCTGTATGTAGGATTTTGATTCAATTGTGTTGAAGACGCAGGGGACAGTTAAATCATTTTCTTTGCGTTTGAGTATCAAGCATATTTTACCAAATTATTCAAAAAGACACATAAGCTACCTCCGGCAAATGTTCCGTAAGACAGGAGCTAGTTTTTGCAAAACTTAATAAAGAGCGTACCTGAACCCGTCAACAACACAGGCTGTGCTTGTAAGATACGTAAACGATTTCACGCTAGCACCAACGTTCGTCTGAGACATTTTACAGATGATAGAAATCTTACTTTGTCTGATGCAAATTTTGAAAAATGGAAAAGTGAAGCAAATGATGAACTGGAACGTATTAACAACCTGAAAAATATATATGAACAAACAATATACTACAAGAAAACTAAGTGTATTATTCTAACTAAAGAGATGTTAAAAAAGAGTGTCAAGTATAGATATAAAACAGTTTAACTCTCAGAAATATTTTTTAATATTTATTTAGGTACCCCAGTTGATTATTATCCTTGCTTAACTGGAAAGGGCATTTACAGCAATTACACAACAAAATCGCCAGAAATCGTTGGGCGCTGTTTCAGACAATGAAATATATCGATCAGCACACTCTTAGACATTTCATGTAATGCTGCAATACTGGATATAGTATATGCCTGGTTAGTGCATTTAATACTATTATATATCCTGCGTTCAAAGAAGAAAAACGAAAAGTAAAATATGACTTATAACAGCACAATTGCCCACACTTATCTACTCTTCCACAGACGTATCTTCTTGCAGTACATTATATTTATCATTTAGAGATTACTAAATACATGCAATATTTTATAACGCTGATGCAGATTCGGTACTTCAGGGATAACAACAGCTACAAGAAAATATAAAATGTTCATGACTACAACACTAGATGTTCAAAGAATAATATTACTTGTTATGCGCAAGCGAAAAAACATAGGGAAAATCATTTGTCTACATTGAACCTACGTTTTAGAAGATGTCTCTGTATATACCAAAGACAAATCCCTATGTTAAAAACTGTGTTGCAAATTCTGAGTTTCTAAATATAGCTTAGCCGGCCCAACAATATAAACTTGCATTTCCATTGTTGATCCTGCACTACTTTGCAGGAAAATATTTATCAGTCAAACTGTTGTGCTTAATTTAAGAAAATTATTTGAATTAATCTGTTTGACATCAGATCCGTGCAACACTAATTGTGACATTAAACGCGTAACTTTGTAGTACGTGTTTCCAATTTTGAAAGTTGTGTCAGTATACTTTTGCTCAGATTTTAACATGAAGCTTTTCAATTTTGAAGGCTGCGAGGGGTGATGTAATCCGACCTGAATTCCCTATAAAGCCTTGAGCATGGGGCGAAGTCTCTAGTTAATTCGTGTGTGTTAAACAGCCTGGCAAGCTGGGTGGGGTTGGCAAACTGAGGTGATTATTCCTATTTACAAGAGGAAAGACATGCTGGAATGCACAATCTACCAGTCATTTCCCTCTCATCCTTCCTGGATATAGTGTATGCCAAGTGCCTTGAGAAAAGATGCCACGAGATGATTAAACCTATATGACGGAGAATACCCAGTGCGGTATACGTCCTGGCCACAGCACCACAGATCGAATTTTCGTTCCCCAGTGTTGCGGGTGTCTATATTTCCTAGACTCTAGCGCCAGGGGCCGCCACCTACAATGTTTCTGGTATGAGTGTATATGGTTTTGTTTTTCCCCAGGCTTTCTGTATAATGTCCGGAAAGTAATATGGCATAAGTGATAACTATGCAGAATGCACTTGCAAAAAATTACATACACGAACTGTGAAAAGTCGTGTTACGTTCTTCAATTCCTAGGAAAATCGGGCAACATTTCGTTCCGTCATTGCGTTTTTTTCCGACATTTTCCTGACGTCTTCAAAGAGATGAAAAATGTCTTAGAACGAAATCCTGTGAACGATTGCCATAACCCATGCAAACGCGAACCGAACTCCGAATGCTAAAGTCCCTGTTTTCAGAAACAATGGGTCATAGTTCATTTCCAAATTTTGCATTGCTCATGATCGCGTTCGGGATTTCCCCGGCCTGGCACAATCTCATGTTACAAAGTGTATTGATTTCCTCAGCCCAGTGAGTATACCTTGTTTCCCACCACCACATCGCAGCAAGAAATCGTTTAGTGAACTAATTTCCCAGTCTTCTTTGCTTCCCCACTCTCTGTAGGAAATAAAATTTGATCTGATAGCTTCTTCCACTCAACGAGTAGCCCTGCGTTTCCAATCAGCAAATCGTCGACAAACTTCATTTGCTTATGAGACCCTTAAGAGCATTTGTACCACAGTTTTAATTATCAATTTATAGAAAGCCCAGTTACAACTGCTAAAATATGCATGAACTGGTCAAGCATCAGAGTGATTTCCAAATACCTCAACTTGTTTCAGATAGTGACCAAAGTCCAGCGAAAATCACAGTTTTTGTAATCGCGTTCTATTTTCGCGCGTTATACGACTGCCATGCATTGCGCAAATACAATCGACGTAAGCACAGAAAACTCTCGAACAATCAGATTGTGAAAACAGGTTTTGAGCTGTTCATGCAATGCCTGCATGCGGTTGTTCAAGCAGTCATGAACTTCGCGAATATTGTTTGAATTATTTCCGACTTGAGGTTGAGAGAGAACGAAGGCAATCAAAGGCATAAGCCTGCATGTTAAAGATGGATGCTTGCATACAAATGATGATTCGACATGGGCTGTGATACGCAAACAATTACATCAAGAACCGAACGATTTCACAAATAACAATGACTAACGCTATAGTTACATCACTGTACTGCCTGTGTTGCCACATATATCGGCAACACTTTTGTCTTATTACCAGATAATGCCTCGTACTAGTTTTTACTGGTTTCACTGACTCATGCTTTTTAGTCGAACATTTTGCAGAACTAGGGAGCTGAAGTTCTCGCAACACCAATAAATTTAGAAGAAATCATGTGACATTCTAGATAAGGTTAACATCAATGTTTTCGTAAAAAGCATGTGGCACAATCCTTTGTTCAAATTTGAAAACAACAACGCCATTCTGTCTAGAAACAGCAACATTTTGCCGGAGTACAGCGTTGGCTATCACCTCTTACTGGTCA
>JGI24021J15306_10002792_pt1 | contig 19190 bp, 11 predicted proteins | sample Ectturendosymbi1_FD_15306 | JGI IMG/M metagenome (IMG submission 15306)
GGCCGCACAACTTTTTAGTCATACTATGAAACCTGTTAAAAACGAAAAAAATTGTTCATCAACAGAAACAAACAACAAACGAAAGTAATAACTGCTGATCTCGCCTGAATGCTTCGCGGCTGCACGAAATTCTTTTGTGGGCCGCATGTTCGTCACTCCTGCTGTTGACTAATCACAAAGGGCTGCTGAATGGGACAGCTGGGCATCTTCATCCACTTTACTTGAGATTAAAAACTTGCATGGATTTTGTTTGGATAAACTACTATCTCATGCATAAAAAATGACAAATTTGTAAAAAATGTTCATTTCAATTTACTGCAAGTTTTATTGCAAATATACATCTTGAAGTTATTTTAAGCAGTGCAAACAAAGGTTGTAGCTCTCATACTAGTTTGATGACCTCAGGAAATGAAATATCAGATGGTTAAGATAATTATTAAGCAATCTAGATGCAGTACAAAAGATTCCAGAATTTGAAGATAGTTGTTGCTATTTTGTTCCACATTTTTCAAAAAGTGTTTATATGTATTGTTACTAAGTGAAGCTTAAAAGTCCTGCAAAGCCATAAGAAACAGGAGTGCAAACAACAATATGATTTCATTTAACTCACTGATTTTGTGTAAATTGCTAGTTTTTGTGTTGTTTCTTATATTTACTGCAGTTTGTAAAAATTATTGCACTATATAATTTCTACGGTTTTTTTTGCACTTACTGTATGGTTTGAAAGTTCTTGGCAATCTGTCCTTTAATGTATAAGGTGTATGAATTTGAAAAAGTTTTTGACTCCAATTTGTTCATTTGTAAACACATTTCTCATATACCTTTTTGACCATGAAAGCAGTTTGTGTGTTTACTTATTATACCTGCAGAAGCTGTTTTTGTTTCTTTTGTTTGTGCTGATGACAACCCAAACAAGGTTGAATGGTAGAGCACATTTGTCTTCAAAATGCTGCAAGATGATCTCATGCCCGCATGTCTGTATTGATGCTTTTTTTAATGAAGCACTTACAATGTATGCAGATAGGAGTTATCAGTTGACACTAGACATCAGTAAATTAGAGTTGTTTTTTAGATGATAATGTTTGTGGTTTGTCACTAGAAAGTGGAGCATAGTAGAAGCGGCTTAATTCCATTACAAAGTTATTTTTATGCCAAGTTAGTGGTTCTTATCCCAGCTGTAAACTCCCGTGGTTCGGTTAGTCAGCCAAAGAGGTGTGGAGGTCTGGTGCGTGGTTCATGTTATGCACTATTAAAATGTATATGAGTATGTTCATCGCTTTACTATTCTAGTTACGAAGAGTTTGGTGAATGCACAGATGAAACTTTGCATCGATTACTTCAAACAAAGCTTAGAACCACTGTCTAGTCTAGGTGCTCATTATTAAGGTTGTGATGTGATCCATTTAACACATCTACAGACCATTTTAATCAACAGCAAGATACCTGAGAGTATGATTAGCACAGGATGCATAACCAGCAGCTAGACAAACAATNTAAGTGTTCCATGTTAGGCGTGAATGAGTTGGGTGTGGGTAACCAGAAAAACAAACTTAGANAACCATTATTATTTACCATCAACTAAACAAAGATTGCAATGTTAGCAAAAAGATATGGACCTTATATCAGCTCTGCAATACGTTTATCCTAATATCACAACCTAATCAGCAAACATAGTATTGAAGCAATGGATTTTGTGAAAGGGACGTTTGGTTTTCAAGGTCTCTCATATGTATTTTAGCAGACTTTCAATTCAAGAACAACAAAAATAAAAAAAATTACTTTTGCGCACTACTGAACATGAGGGTTATCGAGTTGGCGTGATACGAAGCTAACTGGAAAGGATGAGGAATTTATATAAATCGGAAACTAGCACGTATTGTATATATAACTGGGTAGAGAGTATAGGCCTATCACATTGAAGGTAGGCAATATAAGCATTTAAACCTCCGATACGTGCAACATTGCATTTCGAATGCAACTTTTCGTTTCGGTACGTTTATCTAGCAAATTTAGTGACAGCCAGTATGACTTCGGTAGCTGCTAGTGTGTTGACTCCCTGAATAGTAAAATGCACACTTCCAACATTGCGTTGTTTATATTAAACAGAATATTTTTGAAATGAAACCAAACTGAAGTTGTCTGCCACTGGGTTGTTGCAAGCTACGTCAAGAAATGTGAACAGACTGATCAAGCTGTCGCGTTTATTGACAAACTTATGCTTTTCTTATTTTAAAATAAAATGACTTGAATTGTGTGGATCAGTCTGATTGATTTGTGCTGTATTGTGGATGACTTTCAAATATGTTGTTGGTTGCATTATTATATGCTGCATTGTGATGATTGGTGAAAAAAATTTTGATTTTATGTGCAGGTTGGAATAGAATGGTAGGTATAATTCAAATGAAATAATGCTTGGTCCATTGCAGATTTCTAGGGAAACTGCCAGAATTTTTTTGCAAATTGGAAAATTTTCCTATGCACATATGGCTGTTAACAAAAGGTTAGACGGTTTTGAAGCAATATTTGTTTGTTGACTCTGTGACATTTTCATTTTAGTACGATATTAAATGTACTGTCATACGGAATCTGTGGCATTTTTGTTTTTTTCTTTATGTCAATATCATGTTGGGATGACTATCACCGACAATGCTTATGGTTGCCTCTTGAGCGCTTAGTAGCGTTTGGTTCATCTGAAAACCAGACAGCCGTGTTATTATCAATCAGCGTGTGACTTTCGTTTGGGTATAAAAAAAGAATGTAGTCGACTACAGAGAAGTCGACCACATTCATTTTTTATACCCACTATGTGCCATATAGTGCTTGTGATTTGCAGTTGCAAACGATGTTTTCGCCTATTTTTAGTATCATCAATTATGCGTTTTCTCGCGCTGTAATTCTGCGCCAACGATCTTCTTCTGTTGTTGCTACAGTCCAACGGTGTGTGTGCCGCTCGATGCAGCGAAAGACTTCATTAAAAGTTGCATTACTGCAGCTGGAGCTTCTGAGTCTCACGCTGATGATCTTGCTGAAGTCCTGGTTGCAGCTGATAATCGGGGCCATTTCAGTCATGGGCTGAACAGACTAGGTATTGCTTTTATATGCGCGAGTTTAATTTTTGAGAAGCTTGATTCACAACGGATTTATGTTTCAGCTTAGCTCCCGGGAGATCTTGCAGCAATGTAGCATCTAGCTAGTGCTACTTTTCATCACGAAGGTCACTTGGCTTATCAAAAAGTTTGTTCCGAAGATCGATATCGCAAATTATTCGCACGACAGGTTTTCTGTTACGATCTTTTTCTAATCAATTATGTGGTACACATGGTTTTCATATATTAAGGTTTTTGGATTGTGCGTATTTGCGGGAGTGACTATCAAACGTAGTATGCACATTATGCTTGAAAGCGTATACCCTCTTTTAAACACGGATGCGTAGTTTCGCAGACGAAGTTCTAGCTAGGCGACTGAATTTTTTTGCTTCCATAGTGCTGTTGGCGATAAAACGGTGGTTAGAGTTGGTTTTAATAAGCATGTATCACAGTTTTTTTTAGAGATGTACGTCACCGATCTGCAAACGAAAAACACATCAGCTGAAGGAGAACCGAAAGTGATCAATGAAACGCCCGCTACAGCTTTGGTTGATGGAAATAATTTGCTTGGTCCTGCGGTTGGAAAATTTTGTATGAACTTGGCTATTAAGGTATGTTGAATGACAGCATGAAAGAAATTTTGTAATTGCCATGAAACAGCTCGTTCTATTTTCGCTAATGGTGTGGTCGTATGGTACAGTTGATCGCAAACCTAGCAGAGGATGCTGTCTTTGAAAAAAGGAAGGCAACCAGAATGAAACAACGCGTTTTCTGATATTGTTCAAACTCCGTTTTCCCGGTGTGGGTGTCAAAAAGAGGTCTTTTAAAGTGACCAACGGTGGACAAAATAAAATGCATGTATCTGAGACAAGCAATGCTTGCTTTGGTTCAGCCTTTGTGCATCCCAGCCGATTGCTGACACGACGTTGACCTGATTGCGGTAAAGTTGTCTGATCAAGTGCGTATAAATGATGTATTAATTACCTGCGTAAGTTTATTATCCGTCGCATTACGATATAGTTTCAAGCGTTTCACACTGTATCATAGGCTCCTCAAAGTTTTTACCCAAAGACTCAGAATTTTTTTCACAAGATCATTCTGAACATTTTTGTATCGAACAATTCATTCACCAAAAATTCACAACAATTCATTATTGCTCATCAAGTAAGTTGATTTTTCTGTGATCATACGACCTTTACTTATAAAAGTCCTAGCGATTTTGGTCTTTTCACTATCCAATATCTTCAGCTGTCTGGTTTGCGGAAATTTGTCATTTCTACCTGTTGTACGATTGTGCAACACTGCTATCGATGAGAAGTGGGTGTATTGCTTCTTGTCATGACGTGGTTTTTGTCGAGTCATTTTTTCATTAGCATTTTATAGGTATTTGTTTGTTTGTATTTTGCAAGAATCACTTTCTCGAACCTTGCTTTGGCATCAAGTGGAAGTGCGCTGATCGTTTTTAAAAGAGCTTGAATTTCAGACATGCAGTCGGCACGTTACATGTGACTTCATGCAACAAGTTACAGGCCATGTCTTTCTGATGTGCATGTTCAACTGTGGCTAAAGCACACGAATTTTGTCGTGATTGAATCACAATCATTTTTTTCTGGCGAAGTTTCTGCTTCGCATTGGAGTTCAAACTTTTCAGAATTCAAGCGTGCAAATACCATGCTGCTAATCACGTTTTGCATTTGTTCTGTCGTCTTTTTGCGGTGAATATTTCTGTATGTTCGAGGAGTAAGCAAGAGATTCACGATACTAAAGGTAGTCATTATTTGGAAAGAAACGCGAAATTGGAAGACATGCTAGTCGTTTTCTTCTAAAATATATCTTGAAATTAATAGAATCCTTGTATGATTTTGCAGAAAGCTAAAGAAGTCGGCGTTGGTTGGGTTGCTGCAAGGCGATCGAATCACTACAGCATCGCTGGCTACTACGGATTGATGGCGGCGAAAGAAGGTCTTATCGTAAGCATATTTGCTCGTGTGTTGCTTCTTGGACCGGGGCAACATAAGTGGTCAAGGTCGTTCAGAGTTGTACCGGGCGGGTCTGGGCCAGATACGATCTGTGGGTTTGTGTAAAATGTGCCACTTTTGTCAGTGTGGCGGCAGATGTGCGGGCCAGAATAATGGCATTCTAAACAGGAAATGAGGGTTTCGGGCTGTTCGATAGGATATCGTTTAGAAAACGTGAAAACAAAGGGAATCGAAGAAATTAGCACATGTGTCGTCACAAGACCTGGTGCGCAAGCAAATGAGTTTTGTTGGTAAAAAGCATTAGCAAATTAAGCTGGGGAACGACTGACGAATACCATCATGCGAGTTTTGTCAAGCAGCAGATGCGTGAGTACTTGTGATAATTCAGTAACCTTTGCTCTGCCTGACCTTGGTGAGCGAAGAACACAATCCCTGACGGTTGGTAATACGCACTTATTTACACACGTTCTTCATCATTTATTATTAAAATTGCAGCCAGATTGCAAAATGAACTGTCATTGTTTAATTTTATTCATTGTTTGGCACATGGGCGTCGGAAGGGAGAGGCAGGGGGCCAAGGCCCCTAGGTTTTGAAATTTGATATTTTGCTATTAACTTTTTAGTGGAAAAATGTTTTTCTCTTTGTTTCTCTTTGAGTTGGTAAAATGAAATTTCACCACTGTTGCGTCCCCCTGGAAAATATCCTTTTGGCAACTCCTGGTAAGATCCACTATTTCCCCCCTGGAAAAAATCCTTCCGGCGCCCATGGTTTGGCGTACTTTTTGGAAAGTCAATGTTTTCGAGGCAAAGACTTTTTTTGCAAGTGGCGACTGCAATGTTTAGAAAACTTGACTGCGCAAGTAATGTGTGTGTGCCAGCCTCTGTGACGCTTGCGCGAGGTTCGCGGATAACTTTATTTTTGCTGGTTTTAATCGGGTTGCGTGTGTTGCAATCACTTGCAAATTTATGTTAGCAATCGACAATGCTGGAGGAAGCCAATCAAGCGAAATAGATAAAACCGCTGTCCAAAACGAACGCGCCATTAATAACACGCGTTTAAACTTGAGAATTTTACTGGTAGCTTTTCACTAATTAACCGCATACCCTAAATGCCATTATGAAGTGGTAGCGATTCCACCACGCCACGTCCAACGCACTGTCAAATGTCTTCGATTGGCGTTGCAGTAGAATCCATCAGCATATGGAAGCTTAACAGTAAATCGGCCATATGTTCGGAAAAATACATCGTCCGTGCAAGGATGTTTCGTTCTGACGACAACCAACGTAAACCTTAAGCATTTCACGTGTGAGAAAAGACGAAAAATCTCTTTTTATTGGCATGACATTTCTCGTCAAGACAGAATCTCGCCTAATACGGTCCTTGTTTGTTTCCGGTGACTTGATTTTTGCAGTGGTTGCGTTTGCTTTCGTCAAGGGAATGTCTTTCACCAACACGTCGCCTTTGCAACTCGCAACAAGAGCTAGAGATTGCACACTGGGCACGAATCCCATCGCTTTCTGCGCGCCAGCGACCTCGGGCGAACCTTTTGCGCTTGACATGGCAACTTCCACAGTCGCAGTCGGAAAAATTGAATTGCAGAAACGGTGAGGTTGTCACGGTGTTCTGCCTGATGGTGGCGCTCTCTAAGCTGTTCTGTTTAGCTTAGAATGGCTTCAGTTTCGGTGAGTGTGGTATATGCATGCTTTGAATGTGGTTATGATGAACCGGAAGAGACGTTGCATGCTTCAAACCACGTTTTTTTTTGCGTGAAACACGTTTCCAGTCAAAGGTGTGGTGGACGTTACGAGTGCAGCATCATGCACTTGTTTGATTTGAATAAAAAGTCATCTTTTTCAAGAAAAATTCGACAGTACCTCACAGCGAACGCGTACTGTTTTGTTGAAAAGTTTGGCAAAAAACAATTTCTTGTCGCATGTGGCGGATACTTACGATGAGTGGCGTATAATCTGCTTGTGTGATTTTTTCGCACTGTGGAGGTTGCCATGTCGTGAATATATGCAACTTAGTGGGAACTATCCATTTCTTGGAAAATTATTTTATTATGCTCCTGTTTTTGCTTGTTTTGTGGAATGAAAACGCAATCCAGTTCTAAAGGTTTGGTGCATTGTTTGATACGAAGTCAAATCATCTTAGATCTATCAAAATGCTTAAATAACGGAATTCATGCAAAAAGCAGTAGTTTTGAGTTGTGCGGTGTAGAACTAATTTTCAAAGAATGTTCATGTAGTTCACTAACAGGACCATATTCTGCAAAACGTATCAGCCTTTTCCTACACTGAAAGTGTCGGTTTGCAGTTTTCGTTTGCATGTCATCGAAAAATCGGGGAAAAGTTTTTTTTTGCAAATATTTAAAATGCACTATATGCGAAAGCTTTCGGAAATGCAGCTGCCGTAGTTGCGAAATCGTGATGGCGACAACTTCATTTCCTACACTTGACCTGGCAAGAAATATTGAAATGAAGCTGAATAAGACAATTAGTTCCGGTGGTAGTTTCCGTAGTTCGGTGGTGTATGGAAATTTATTTTTTGCATTTCTCAAAGGTGTTTTCGACTCCGAAGCTAATACATTCATTTGAATCGTATTTGGTAACAAATGGTTTTAGTGCAAAATGTGCTGTTTGACAAGACGTATTTGGTGACGCTGCGAAGGTATAAAATAATTTCGGATAACAGTGTATAAATATTTTCGGATAATAGTATAGTCGAACTGTCGAATAATTCAAGTTACTCGTTTAAAATCTGTTTCTTTGGAGATTCGCTCTGGCTGTAGCGACGGGTGCTGTGGTTGTAGCGATGGTTTATGAGCAGCTGTTTGTGAACAACTGTGATTTACGGTTCTTCGCATACCCCTCATGGCTAAGTGTCTCTGTCGATGTAAGAAGGTGGGTGTGATTGAATAATAGGAACAGTATTTCTGACTCCGATTCAGTGGGAATGATACGTATTTTCTGATGAAGTCTGTTGTGATTGGCTGTGCCGCGGACCACCGTGTAATTAACCGGTCGGTAAAGGATGGAATGGTTTTTGTTGCTTGCGCTGATGCCAGTACGATGTTGGTAGCCGCGTTAATCGTTAACTGTGCGGTGATATTTGTTCCCGCGCTTTCTGATTAACGACCCTAACGGTTTCTGTTCTGCATCGTTGCACATTGCTGAACAAGACAGTCTAAATTAATAATCGTTGATGCTTGTTGCGATAATGCTACGGCTCCGTTGGTTATCGCATTACATGTAATTTGAGCGATGCTACAGGCATATGGCAGGGAAATGTGGTAATCCTCCTCACGTGAGCATTACAGAAAGCGCTGTATTGTTTCAATCTTCTGTGGTGTACATGTAGCTGTAGTACTCGTGCCACGTCGGTCGAACGATGCAAGTAGACCTCCACTGGAAGTAAAACGAGTTGTTAAGTTTCAATAGCTCGTATACGATAAAACTGCGTGTTCTGTGCTTCACAGTTTTTCTTAGACGACCGTGAAGTTATGTCAGTTCATGTTGGGGCCAAAGATGAACTGCGATGCGCCATCGGTTCACAAAAGTTCATGTAGCATTTGGCATCCCGCATGAGGTGGAGTTGGTGGTATAAGGAAACAACCATGACAAAAAAAAGAAGCAAGGTGTAACTTCGAACCAGGAAAGCTACTTTTTAATTCACTGATCGCGATTTACGTGCGGAAAATAAACAGTGTATTCAGGCCAAACGCAATATTAGTCAGCCAGCAATGCTTTGTAGTGCATGCAGGCATTTCGAAATTAAAGTGAGAAATTTTATCAATTGCTGTGCATAATTCCAAGTTCCATCTAACTGAGATCAAATTGTACTTCGCATCATTTCAAATGCTCCCGCAGTGCACGTGCTGGTACGGCTTGCAGTTAACAAAAGTCGTTTGTTTGGCAAATACTCGGAAGCGAAGTTTAACAGTTTGCTTTGTTTTGGCTGTGAAAGAACCCAATCGTAAAACGAAAGAGGAAATTCTCGATGCCTTGCAAGTTTTCGATGCCGGCAGTGAGTCGACTGAGTCGACCGTAGATGTCCTTGACACGCGAATGTAATTCCTGCACTTGCGTATTTGGGCGTCGCAAGTGTGCAAGCTCAATTGGCGTGAAAATCGGCTGCAATGTCTTGGATGTCGACCCCGACCTGAAGCGGGTTAGAAATTACGCATTGCCGAAATAATGGAGCGCAACTTTTCACGTGCGTTTGCTGTCCGCTTGTTACATGTCGGGAAGGCGTGTTTCTATATAGGGGTTTTCCTTCACAAACACGACACCCATCGTTTACCCGTGTCGAGCTAGAACTTGCACGCTGGGCACGAATCCGATATGCTGCGCGGCTCCTGCTGCCGGAGGTGATCCGTTCGTTCTCGACATGGCTACCACCACGGTGTCTTCCGGGAAGGTTGAGCTTGCTGATAGGTACGGCTTCTCCTGTCTCAGTGTGAAGTGAGCAAGGTAGCGGTTGTCGGTTGGACTAACGCTGCTGTGCTTTCCTGGATTTTCCGCCTGCTGTTAACGGGGGAGCCCGCTGTATATTTATCATATGTAGATTCTTGTATTAAGTACCGTTCTTTGAGGAATCTTTGCTCGTAAAACAATGAGCGCATAATAGTCAACCGTCTGTTGTATTTCTTTAACAGCTGTACAAAACATTCAAAGATGTTACATAACGTTTTTTTTTCAAAACTTTAGAAAGAACGAGCCCATACCGAACGGTTGGGGTGCTGACCAGTCTGGCAGAGAAACCAACGATCCCTGCGAAGTATTGAATGGCGGTGGTTTGCTGCCTCTTGGCGGTTCTGGGCGGTTCTGAGCAGAGCGGAGGATACAAAGGCAGGTTCTGCTTGTTTGTGGGCTGGAGTTAGAACGCTCATTGGTTTGACACGCACCGTGTGTTCGCGTCTGTTTGTCAGTTACGTTGTTCACAATATTTTAACTTGACAATTGAAACCGGAGCGTACCAACAAAAGTCTAGAAAGTCGTATTAGAAACGGCAACGCAAAAAGCGATGATTGAAAATTGGAATGAAATCATGTAAGACTTTTCGAACGGTTTGTTTATGCCGCAATATAGTTTCAGTCAGCCCAGTGGTTCCCTACGTGGGGGGTACGCCCTACAGGAGGTATTTTATTTTCTAAAGGGGGCATTGGGATCGACTGACGAGGTCTGATTCCAAAGCCTATTTAAACTAAGGTATTGGTGTTTAATCTTCTTAGCTGAAACCGAGTTCACTTTTTGAATCAAAAGATTTATATATCACCAAATGGGGGCAATCACGATTTTAGGGGTGATTAGGTGGGGCATGGGCAAAAAAAGGCTGGGAACAACCTAGTCAGCCGCTCTTCGTAGCCTCTACCGCTTGCGATTTTCTTCACTACAGTTATCGTTGATGCTTGACATGCAGTTGTTGCCTCCTTTTAATGTATGCTCCCATCATGTTTTGTGGCCAAGCCATTTATGCATTTACTCTTGCTGACGACGAAAAGAGATTTTTGTGGAAACTGTCGACGCTGCTGATTTGTTTGCCGGAACATAGGTCAGTTTGTACAAGAGTCAGTCGATCGAGTGTCGATCCTGCTCTGATCGAAGCACAACGCGTTTGCCAAAGCTGCCGTTTTTGTTTTTTTACCTGCGGCAGACTTAAATGCAATCATCACTATCATTCACGACTCATCATGCAATAAACAACGCGTGCGTGCTTTTATTACTAAAGCTGAAAAGCTTCAGGAATGATTTATCATTTAGTTGCGTTCGGCAGGTTACGGACTTGCGATGATGGTCGAAGTGCTGTGCGGAATTTTAGCTGGCGCTCAGTACGGGCCCAATATAAGAAAATGGGGCAACACTGAAAGAATAGCCGACCTGGTGAGCGCAATGTGACCGAGCGAGAGTTGTAGTGTTTTATCATGAATCTACTCGTTTTTTCGATATTGTTATTGCACAACCAAAATAGTAGGTTGCTGCGAGTCTGTGACGAAAAGTATCGAAACTGTACTGAGATTGTGTGCAAACGTGAAGTAGCTTTTAGCTTGTGCGCGATAGTTATACTGTATGCCCTTACCGTAACCCTCGTTCGCTATGCTTTTATGAAGTGTTGCATTTTTGCGAGTTGTTTTCGATGCTATCAACTTCACGCTCAACTGACTTCACACTTTTATGGTGTTTCGTCAGTCTGTGCAACTCTTCTTTAAAATAGCAAGTCGGGCAATCATGGTATTGCATGCTTTTGATGCGCAGTTCAAGCACGCGTCCTTTTGCTTCATGCACATGTATCTGCGTTATTACCGCAATGAAGGTATTTTCCTTCCGTGGACGATCCAAACACTAAGTAATGCACGAAAACAAGTGATAAACAACCGTTGGTCATCTTCGGATGCGCGTAACTGCGAATTCAACTGTCAAGCCTTCTTTCAGGGTCAGTGCTTCATCGCGCTTTCCCCTGGCGCGTTTTGTCCCGGTTTTGAGGCCAGAATGCAGGACCTGATAGACACGCAACGCGCCCTTAACCCCACCGAGCCGGACAAGCCTGTTGTGGTCGCCGGAGATCCAGAACGCAACCATATCAAGAAGTGCGAGGAGCTTGGCGGAATACCATACCCGCGCAACGTCGTTGAGTACATGGTAAAGCACGCAGCGCCGTTCGAAGTACTCTTGCGTCGTGTCAAGCTGCGCTGCGTAAAATCAACCTTGATTTAATGGTGTTTATACGCAAAGAGCAACTTTACTGATGAGAAATGTTTGTTGACAATAGTACATTCAGTTACCACTTGAAGAAATTATTGGTTGATGTGTTTTAACTCAAGTGACATGGGAAGGTGTTTCTTCCCTGACCGTTGAATGAGTTTTACGTCACTGTGACAATGGTGCCGTTCACGCAAACCGCGGTTGTGTTACAGAACGGCGTCGGTGCAAAGCTCAGTGTTCCAAACATGAAGACCTTAGAGTCGGCGAAATCATCGTGATTGGATAATGCCAGTTCACGTGGCGCATGGATGCAAAAGAAACTTACGTTTGGCGATTATTATTTTAACCTCGCTGCCTTGTGTTTACTAAAAGCTTCACACTTGCGGAGGCAACTAACGTTTAATCCTGATAAAATGTAGTTTTCAAGATTTAAACCCGGGGTTATTTGCTTGAAGCTTATTTCTTCATTTGGGTTTTGCGTACAACGGCCAAGAAAGCGAGCTTGCGCGCTGAGCATGCGTGCCTTGCAAGCAACCAGCTGTTTTGTTTGCGCAGCTTAACTCCAAATAGTTTCTTGACGGGTACTGCGTTTTCTCGACTGCGAGAAAAATGTCCGGAACTCAAAAACATGGCATGCATTCTCACCTTTTTGCGCGGCCAGAAGCTGATGAATTACATCAGATTTCGTGGGTTGTGACTGTCACAGGGAGGTAGCGAGGTCACGCTCGATTTGCTTCGTTGATTGGCGAATCTGTAATCAAACCTTGATTTTTCGTTGTTTGCTCGCGTCACGTTTGCCCTGCCATGTTCAATGCAGTGTTTCCTCGGGTTCGAACAATCAACTCTGTCTTGTTCGTGACAACACAACTTCCACAAGAGTCAGATGATCGCTTTGAGAATTTTCAAAGCGAGCCCGGGTCAGGGTCACCGAGTTGTCCCATCATCAGTGGACCACACTATGCATCCCATCGTGAGCCCTAAAAGAAGTTGTGACCAATACATTGGTGCCAGTGTCAGCTCGAAGGGTTGCCAGAGTGAAGAAATATTCTCACCTGTTTATCGGTTCGCCATAATTTGATCGACTGCCTTCCCTGGCGAAAGAGTTTCAATCTACCCTTGAAAGAAACTGTTTGATCCATAGTTGGAGCCCTGTCAGCGTCAATACTCCGGGCCTCAGTGGAGCTGGTAATATTGATGGCTACAGCTTTTTCCACGTTCCCAGAAACAGTCGAATTGCAACCCCATCACCGAATGCAATTTTGCATCATGTTCAACACCATGTCGAATGCATTAAAATCCAACCACCATGTTTTCAAATTTGTGCCTGCTATTCAAGATAACAAAATTTCATTCCTGTCATCTTTCTAGCTGAATCGCTGCTTGCTGCCTTTGTGAACTGTACGTGACATGTTTTCACCCGACACCATATTTCAACTTTTAAGTAGTTTGTTTTTGAAGGATGCACCGACCACTCCATAGCAAACTGTTATGAATTGGATTTTTTGTGACGCAATGCTAACCTTGTTGAACGCTACAAGGAGGCGTTAAAATTATACGTAACTGAATTCACAAGTGACGATTTTTTATCATTACTCAAAGTGCCTAAGCCTTATTCTTTGATATATATTCAGCGAGGTGCAGTAGACTAGTTTCTTGTGTGCCAATGAATGATGAAGGTGTGAAACAGATATGTGGGCATTGCATTCAAAATTACGGAAGCTGCGAATTTGTTTCTATTTTTTAAACCAACGGTCGAGACAAAATAGACACAGGGTGACTTGTCACCGCTGCACGCCTGTTTTTATTGGAAATCTGCTTGTAGACTTCGGAGGAAAGCTGTTTTCTGCGTTTTGAATTTTAAGCTCTGTTTTGCGTAACCATGGAACACTTTTGTCATGAACTAATTGTGTTGTTCAAGAGTTCAACTGCTTGACAGTGTTAAAGTGAGCTTTAGGGCGAATGTGCTTAAATGACTTGTCCTATGAGTAGTGATTGCGTCAATACTTAACATGAACTCGTGCACTAACGTTGGGTTGATGTCAGCGCCGTATTTTTTGATCGTGTTTTAGCAATGGCAGTTGCTCTCATCATCGATGACATTTTAGCTTTTTTGAGGTGTGCAATCGTTTGTCTTCGACATGATCTGCGCGAATATGTATCTTGCGACAGTTTGTCACCTATCATAAGCCAGGAAACGGCGTGCCGCATGTGTGTGACGTAACAATAAACCGTTTGAGGTTTTCGTCGGATGATGCTTTAGGCCAGGTGTGGCCAAGCAGTTAGAGACCAAGAGCCACATTTCTTACCGTGTTACCGCAAAGAGCCACATCATACACATGGGCACACCTGTACATCACCCCATCTCTTCCTCACTCACACACATACCTTTGCTCAGCTAGATTTATTGTAAATATCACACGCCGACATTGCCACCAAGCACGTTTCTATGCAGTGCGTTTGTAAGGCGTACCCAGACTTCAAAGGTGAACAATTGGTACCAAATTTTGCGACTTATAACACGAATAAATACGATATTTAAATGAGAGCCGCATGCGGGTTGGCCAGGCCTGCTTTGTTTTGCATTGCAACTGAAAATTTCTGAAGTAGGAAAATGTTGTGGTTCACTGGCAAGTCACTCAAGTCGAAATCGTTTCGAAGAGTAAATAAGAACTACTACTACAGTAGAATTAGGAAGGTTCATACTTGGTGCACAGTATTTTGCGCTTCCTTTTTGGACTATTTCAAGTTTTAAATTCAGCACTGCTGTGATTAAATCTCATTGATTAGCTTTAATAAAAAGAAAAGGCGCAAAACATGAGAAGTTTGAGGTAAAAGTTTGGTACAAATCAGATTTTTAAATCTTGACGCAATTTGCTGTTTACCTTGTTTTAAATCATGATGCTGACTTACGTTTCGTACTTGGCGTTCTTCAATTTTTTGCTGAAAAACGCTCTGGATGGGATACGTTTGCCTTGAAAAGTTGGTGGGAACGGAAGGAAATTTATCAACTTTTGTAAACGTTGTTCAGAATTATTCATTGAGTTTAACATCAATTTTGATGGAGGAAACACTTTTTCAACACCCAACTTAGAGTCCCACATGAAACCTTGCAGAAAATTTCTTGTCTTAAACCAAACTTCAACACTAACAATATGACTATACCGGTAGGAGATATTTTTGTGGTCAGTTGTAGTTTGAGGATTACACAGTGGCAGGCATAGTGAGAAAGTCCATCTCGTGATCGTGAATGCCACCGTCGTTGGTTTTTGATATAAATATTAATCCTTTTACAAATTTATCTTTGCTAAATATAGATACGTTGAGACGTTAATGAAGTGATGACTGCTTTCGCTAAGTAATTTTTCACACATCTTTATGACTGCGGCAAATGTGGTAAACATCACCAAAATAAGTCCCACACAAAGGGCTGAGCTCCTTAAAGCGGTACTTTATCTTGAGACCGATGGTGGGCGGGGTTTATGTGTTCAAAAGTTCAATATTTCGTCAGCTATACACAGCGATTCTAAGATTATTGTATGAAAGGTCAGTTTTTACTAATTCGTTTGTATAAACTGACCTTAAGCTTTCACGCCAAAGTAAACTCATCAATTATTGATGATTCTCGATGTGGGTTAGCGCAATTTTGGTTTTACGTTCCTTGAGCTGTGTATTGTTCAACCTACAAATTGTTGATTTGCAAATGCCATGTCTTATACAGCTCAGAAAATTTGTTTTGGAGGGGGATTTATTAATTTATAGAAAATGGTGGACTCCAAATTTTTCGCTGTTGCCCTGGAGCGTCATCTGTCGAGAGTACAAGTGATCTGCGTCTATGAACAGTTCGTTGTGGCATTCAGCTGAAGTTTTAGGTTTGAAACGTAAAACATATCTAACATGGCGATCTGGTTATGCCTACTATCTTTGCTAAGGATAAAAGCTGCCGCAATACAAGTGCCTTGCAAACCTCCAGAATACCGCCAAGCTGTTTCTTCCTGGAAATGGAATGCATCAGCTGATCGCAGTGATGTGGGCTTTCGATTGTTTCTTCAAGACTTCCGTACAGCAAAAGCTTTCAGCGTTTATCATTGTGCTCAAGAATGCTTGAAGGATGGAAGGTAAAATGCAACACTGGGTAGGTACAATGAAAATGTGATGCAAGAAATCGCGTTTAGACAGTGTTTTGTACAACATGTGAGACAAATCCAAAAACTGCTGAGAAGTAGGAGATCGAATTCGGCATTTACTAAAAAGTTCATTTGAAAGTGATCACGAAACGGGATTTCGGGAAAGTAACCTGATTACAATTGCATGCAGGCTTGATAATCTTGCATGTTTTATTGAATTTTAGCCATGTAATTTGGTGGATAGCGTTCAACTACCTCACTGTCAACGATCATGTAACCAGTGCCCAATTAACAACAGTAACAAATGTAGCAATTGCTACGGACCTCGTGCTTTTGGAGGCCCCGCGGTCCTTTGTGTTAAAATTCACTGAAACCAAGTAAAGTTTTTCATTTTGTCTAGGAATTTGCTTCTGCGTGAAAGTCCATTCAACACTGTACATTTTTTGAAGTAATTTGATTTTAAATTGTTCTTTGTCTACACCAGCTATGTCCAACCCAAATGGCTTACTGAGTCAAAAAGTATGTCACTATCTTGACCAGGGCCGCACGTTGAATCACATATTATTGAGGACCGCGTATTGAATGGCAGACTTTGGTCTTCGCAAACTAAATTTAGTTTAAACAAATATACTGAAAATGTTCGAATCCTAACTGCAGTGGTAACAAACGTGATAAAGTGGCACTGAAGACCATCTGCATCAAAAATGTCAAGTTCAAGCTTATCAAAACAAGAGCAGGTTGACAGTATGTAGGCTACTTATACTACAACGAACACCTAAACGGGCCGCACAAAACCTTCGACTGGGTCGCATGCGGTCCGCGGGTTGGACATAGCTGGTCTACACATTCAGGTTGTTGAGGGGTACATAATCTTTGCTGTATGTTCGCAAACACATGACTTGCTTCAGAACTTATTAAATGTGGCTCTAGAGCAGGGGTGGCAAACCTATTTACTATCGCGGACCGTATGAATTGTTGGTCTTAAAATAGGAAATTTTGGCCTTAAAAAAACAAACAAAGAAATATAATCTCCTAGAGAAGTGAATTGTTTAATTAAAGATTTTTGTCATGACTTGCCAACCACAAACGCTAGAAAGCCAATCAAGGGCTCAAAAGATGCGGATGTTAGCCTAGTTTCATTATAAAAACAAACAAAGAATTACTCCTTGGGGTGGGAGCCCTGAGTCAGGTAACCTTGGCCAAACAGGCCTAAACCTATCCTCTCACTTAATATGTCACCCCCCAAACAATCTCAAATCCAAAACCTCCAATTTTTTTTAATCGAAGGTACTAGTCTAACTGGATTTCTTGAGACTTTCCACAGCTCTCTAGCTCCAGGGCCGGCCTTAAGCCGATGTAACCGATGCAGCTGCATTGGGCCCCGCGTTTATGGGGACCCCGCGCCATGCTGTTTGGGCAGATTTTTCATTTTTGCTAGATACTCCTTGCGCTCCAGAATTGTATAAACAGCTTATAAATCTCATTATTAGTAAATAATTACCTCGTTTGAACAAATGATGAATTTCCTCTAATCATCGAACGCTATCAAACGTGCTCAGTTCTATTGCTAGGACGTTATGTCTGCGTTCCACCATGTCCCACTCTTTATGGACCACGGCTCAGAGGGGCCCCGCGCCCACGTCTTGCATTGGGCCCCGCATCTGGAAGGGACGGCCCGGTCTAGCTCAATCGGCTGGCGAGTTATGGTTGAAAGGGTTGGAGAAAATCCTTTCGCCAAAATTTTGCCAGGCTCGGGGGTCAAAGGGTTTTAAACAGTGGTTCACTTGTTGAAGTGTTTTTTAACTTAGGGCCCGGCGCTCTTAGTATGCTACATGCCCAGCGCTACCTTAATCCTGCACTGCATGTATCTTTGAGTGCAGTGGCGTACGCAGAAAATTTTCATGGGGGGGGATTGGTTGATGGTCATATGGTGGTCATTTGTGTTGGTTTGCGCTGTTTGTGACGTCACAATTTGACGTCATTTCTATGTTTCCAAACAAACGTTTTGGCGAAGTTTGTTGACATAATATGCATATTTTTCTACATCCCCTCCCCTTAGTTTATATTCAGTGCAATGACACATAAAATATCAGCGCTCCAAGTTAGGCTATCGGAGAAAAACAAACCAACGCTACGACACAGCAGTTCATAACTGCAAAAATATGAGGCTGCGCGTTAAAACAGGGGAGTGAAACACACTCATCACTACGTCAGAGCAATTTACAACTACAAAATGAGGCTGCGCTAAGGTTTCGTCAAATACGAGCAGTTGAGAAACTGAAGGTGTGCGTCTGGACTGGCTGGCGAACATGCTGGTTTGCAAGATCGAATTTTGCTAAACTACACAAGAATTGAGAATTCGCAAAAAGTGCACAAGAAAACGTTTGTTTTTGTGATGAATAGAAGTCTACACAGGCCCGTAACCAGGGGTGCGAAGCCTCCCCTAGAAAAATTTCACCCCCCAGGAAAAATGTGTTGGACATACTTTGAAACTATTGGACATAGTTTAAAAAATTTGTCCCCCTCTTAGAAAACTCTTCGACCCCCCGGTTCCCTGCTGAGACATTGTCAAATGCCTGAATGCTTCTATGTTAACAACTGCGGTTTTTGAACTCGTGCAAAAGTTTTATCATGCTACAGAAATTGGTATAATGTAGCCAATGCGGTCAGCGCTTGCGCTGATCAGCCATAGCAGACAAAATAACGGCAATTGTTTCAGATGAAGTGAACTATCGCGGAGCACAATCTTAAAAATGCGTAGTGGACGAAAGGTCTGCAGAAAGTTGTGAGATGATTTCTGGACGCAGGCGATAACGAAGATTCTCCCCGAAATCTAATTATTACTTTTTGGCCCATTCACAATGTTCCTGGAAATTTGCATGCAAATTCATTGCGTGGTATTTGAATTACGGCGACAAATTAACAAGCAAAAAGTATGCGAAAACAATTAATCTCCTGAGCGCAGGTAATAAAGTTGTGTAAAATATCAAGCTCAAGGGGGGGTAACCGCAAACCCCCCCCTTGCGCACACCCTTGCTGAATATAAACTATCAGCCCTTCAACCTAGCACATCGGAGGAAAATACAATCAACGCTACGACACAGCAGTTCCTAACTGCAAGACACACTCATCACTGCGTCCGAGCAATTTACAGCTGCAAAACGAGGCTGCGCTGATATCTTGTCGAATACGAGCAGTCGAGCACAGAAAGTGTGCGGCTGGACTGGCTGGCGCACACCCCGGTTTGCAAGATCGAATCTTGCTAAACTACACAAGAATTGAGAATGNGCATGAAGTAC
>JGI24021J15306_10002794_pt1 | contig 19186 bp, 8 predicted proteins | sample Ectturendosymbi1_FD_15306 | JGI IMG/M metagenome (IMG submission 15306)
TTCGGCAGAAGTCTATCCACGCAGCTCAATTGCAATTCAAAGAACGATTCGGATGTCGTGAATTTCCTGTCCACTCAATGATCTACAGATGGGTCAAAAAGTTCAGAACCCATGGGACTGTGCATAACCTCAATCGTAAAGACACTAACAGACAATCACACTCTGGACGACCGAAATCAAGGACACCACACAACGTTGCTGCTGTCAGAGACTCTGTTGTCCACAGCCCAAGCAAGTCTGTGCGTCGGCGAAGTCAGGAGCTTAGAATCAACACCGAGCGATGTGTCCAGGTGCTTGGGAAGTTCTGGACAGCACTTGGTCGACGGAGAGGGTCGTCAGGGCCCTCCAGTGGTTCCAGCAGGATGGTGCCATCCCCCACACCTCAAACGAATCACTGGCATGGCTACAGCTGCGTTTCCCTGACCGACTGATCAACAGCAGGTGTGACCCGCAGTGGTCGCCGCATTCACCGGAGTTGAACCCTCCAGATTTTGATATGTGGGGATACCTTAAGGACAGAGTGTATGGCAACAACACCCTAACTATCCCTGACCTGAAGGCAGCAATCACAGCAGCAATAAGAGCGATCCCAAGGGAGGAATGCGAGAGGATCCAAATGTTCTTGCAGCGCCGGGGATCTCATTTGGAGCACATTTTTTTAGCACAAGTGAAACAAAGAGTTTTTGTAGTACAAACTTGCAACTTTGGAGATGTCTGCTACACAGGGTTAACCTAATGTAGCTGACGTTTTGTGTCAATCTAAATAAAATTTTGGAAGTTATTGGATTTTTGGTGATGACCGTTTTTTTTTGTGTCACCCTGTAAAATTTTCAAAATTCTCACCAAAAGAAATGTAACGCTGAAATAGACCAGGGGTGGCCAACAGGTCGATCACATTGACTGGTTGATCGCCGATTGTCAATTGTTCGATCGCGCCTGATTTTGCATTGAATTGACAAGATACCTAAAAGGAAAATTTTTCAATCAATGTTCCGGAAAGTTCTTAAAATTATCCATCAATTTTAGTTGGTCACGTATATTCTTTGGAGCCTCTTGCAACGGCTGACCATAGACTCGGTAGCAGGGCTGTCACAAATGCAACTCCGAAAATCCCTAGAACAGTGCCACAAAATCCCTAAACCTGCGGTGGTGCAGCAAAAAATCGGAGTGCCATGATAAATGTTAAAAATAGAACCAATATGATTTGCAAAATAAAGTGAAATAGTTCATTTTACACATTTTCATACTTTTCCGAAAATCCCCAAATCCCTAAAAAATCCCTAAAAGGGTCAAAATCTCCAATCTAGGGACAAACTCCCTAAAAGTGAGAGCACTGCTCGGAAGATGCCACGAAGGTATTGTAATATGTTTTCTATTATTGCGTGGCAATCATGATTTAGCCGAAACAGATACTTTGCCTTCTGTCTTTGCATCAAAGGCGATGGTACACTGCATTTGCCTATATTCAAGTTTGGCATATTGTATTTGCGACTTTATTACCGACCGGTCGATCGCGAATTATCAAGAAATTTTCGAATCGATCCGAGTCGAAGACAAGTTGGCCACCCATGATATAAACTATTACCCTACACAATACGCATATATGCCACTCAGCACAACAAACATTCAAAGCAGCACACCAGCAATACAAGAGCAGCTTACTACTTCGCCGGAAAGAAAAAATATTTACGATAAAGTAACACGAATTATCATCGATTGTGATGAGTGTGGCACATACTGACAAAATCATTTAAATTTTTTGTGAATATAAAAACCATAGCAAAGGAAACACTGCCACCATCATTTGTGACATCTTGAATCACTCTCAAGGTGATTTAGTTATATAAATCAAACCAATATCCGGATCCTGTCCTGATCCCATTTTTTTCAAAAATAAGTATCCAAATCCAATCCTGATCCGAAAAAATCGCAAGTAATCTGCAGGATATCCAATCCTGATCCTGTCCATTCCCCAGTGGCGTAGCTAAAGGGGGACGGGGGGCGTTTCGCCCTTGGCGGCACTGTGTCTGTGGGCTATGCTGTAGGATATAAAGCTTCAAAGACTGTATTGAAATAAAAGTGTTTTTAATGTCGGGACGCTACTTGCAGTTGAAGGACGCTTTTGATTTTGAATAATTTTAACTATGGCATGTGTATTTAAGCGATTGGTTCTTAGCCAAACAATAAATAATCGTGTATCAGGGATGTTGTGTCAATAGGCTTTTTGTTACATGAAGCAGCAACGCGGTTCTTAACACGGTTATCAACTCACTTGTTGTCAAATTTTACTGATTTATTACACGGTTAATTGACCGGGTGATGGGTCGTTGTTGACGTTTGATCATAGTCCTTATATGACGTTATAGAACTTAGTAGGAATATGGTGGATGACTGTGGGTAAACGTGTGGCTGTGGTGAGCTCTAAGCTTTTGTAAGTGGTCTTAAGCTTTGTACCTGCGAGTGAAAGCGCATTGTTAGGTCTAAAAACATTTCTGTGTAAATCTAATGAATGTGTAGTTGGATTTGTGCTCGTCAAAATAGATTTCCATGTGTGTGGATAAATATAATCTAGCTCAGTATTCTTCACCAAGGGTTCCGTGGAACCCTAGTATTCCGCTAAACATGCAGTGGGGTTACGTGAGTTTTAAGGGTTCCGTGAGGGTTTCTCGTTTTTTTAGGGGAAATGATTTCTTGCGTCAGTATGTTGATGCGTCATTATGAAAATTTTAGATAGATCACTGTGCTGCATTCAGATTCCAAGTACGCCAGTTAGTTGTATAGGAGGTTGAGTGCAGTTAAGAGCCGAAAAAGAAATATTGATAGTTGTTGCGATAGTAGCGTCGCTTGTTGTTCATTGTTGTGCAATTAAGAAGAACGCTATTGTTGCATCACACTTATACGATGTTGCTGATGTACAGTTCACAGTAGAGAAAGAAGGTCCCCTTGAACTTTTGCAGCTTATTCAAATGTATAACCTTGGGAACTCTGTTCCAAATATAGTAATAATGCTGCGGAATTTCCACACAATTGCCGTTAGTGTTGCTACCTGTGAGAGGAGCTTTTCAAAACTAAAACTGATCAAGAATTACTCAAGATCTAGTATGAGCACCTTGCGGTTGAGAAATCTTGCCACACTGTCTATGGAGCAACAATTGACAGATAATATAAATTTTGACATTGCCGTTGAAAAATTTGCCAACAAAAAGGCAAGAAAAGCTACTGTGTAGAAAATTGTAGTTTTCATTTCAGAAACAAAGACAGTCCAAATTTTTTACACTTTGTTATTATTTTTCCATATAGGCTGTCACTTTTGCTTTTTGTTTAACTGTTACTTACAATGTTTGAGTTTTTGGGTGTGTATTTAAAACATACCATATTTGAGCATGTGAGAGTACTGTAATATTATAATGGTGCACAAGCTAGTTAATATATACAGTATATACAAAGCTTTAAGAGGGGGTCATTGTGCAATACGTTGGGCTTCGGGGGCGCCAAACTCAAGGGCCGCCCCGGGCAGCCCACACTCTAGCTACGCCACTGCCATGCCCACCTCTGAGAAGTAGCTTGAAATGCTTTTTCAGATAACTTGAGAAAATCTAAATACAATAACGTTAAGAGTGAACAGAGAAACGTAAAAGCCATCATGAATCTTCTTTATATGTTTCTGCGCCTACTAGTGCGCTCCCAAGCATCTTCTGATAAAGAGTGAAGTGACCAGACGTCAGTAGCAAACCAGTTAACTTTAATTGTTAGTAGGGGTGGCCATGGATGCAGAGTGCCGGGAGTTGACTCAGGCAGGATTCTGTGTTTTACTTTCGGACCCGGATCCGGAGCCAATTTTTGTGAAAAATCGGCCCGGATCGGACCTCAATTTGTGTGAAAAACCGGAGCCGGATCCGGAGTCAAACACATCTGACTGGTAGTAGTATTATGAGCCGAGGTTTGCAGTGCTGAAGATATCTGCATCAGCTTGAACTACTGATGGAACCACAAAAGAAAGATAATAATTCGGGGCATTAAACTAATACAAAAGTAACCAATAGAGCTCTCCTGACGAGATCACTCTACTGATACTAGGTAGCACTATTGTTATATAGGAATGAGTTAATTACGATAATTCGCTTGTGTTGACTATCACAGAGACCTGCTACTTAAGGGCACCACATCTACCGGTGACCATTTCTTTGCATGTGGCTCCCTCTCCAGGCTGCCCCAGCGGGAACGTGACGCAAAAGTATTTGTAGTAGAGATGACACGGGCGCTAGTGGTCCGGTTCTTGTGCGAGCCGCTGATGATATTTTTAGCGGTTGGATTTCACCGAGCCGCTACGACCCTCCCGCTAATGTTAAAAAAACTTTGAAATTTCTTTTTAGTTGAAAGAACCACTTGGTGGCAATCAAAGTGAGTGAAACCATTTGGCATCTGTTTGGCATTGCTTTGCCGATGCTGCATTTACTGGCAAATTTTCTTTTCCATATGTGTGCTGCAGTGAGCACTCGGTCAGGCGCCACTGCCAAGCCTTTGTACACGTCAAGAAGCTTTTCGTGTATGGTGATAACTTCTTGCATGAACGTGACGGTCAGCGATTTTGGTGGTCAGCGGCTTCTTGGAAGGAACGTGTTATGCAACGTTTTGACAGCGTGCTATAGGTGTTTTTTTATATATGTACCAAATAACAATCATTTTATATATAAGAAGGTTGAGGGTGTTGCGTTTCGAGTTTTAGGTTTGGGGATTTTGGTTTAGGGAATTAGGGTTTAAGGTTTTAAGTTGAGAGTTTTAGGGTGAGAGTTTTAGGTTTAGGCTTGTAGGTAGAGGTTGAGAGCAGAGCTGTCGCCAGAAAGTGTTCAATAAGGGGGCTTTACGTTTGTGCGGGGGTCTTGACATTCTAAAATTGAAAAAAAACTCTATTGATTTAAACAATACTGTTTGTGTCAAATATTTAACTATGACATTTCTGGTTGGTTTACCTGCAAAAATTGATAATCCTGTTCACGACAGCCAAGTACGATTTCAACAATTCCGTGTCATTGAACGCTTTTGCGTCGAAAGCAGCAACAAGCACAGTGATCGTGGGACACTTTAGTAATGATTTAGAATTTTTTGTTGACCGTATTTTAGAGCGTCCACATCGTCATTTTTGGCTATGCTCAAACTGAATAGCACTTTTCCATTTTTCCTCGTAACAGTGAGAGAAGGAGCCTCACAAGTGGATTAGCCTAGAGCCTCGCATCAGCTAAATCCGACCCTGATGACCAACCATTTTTGTGCCCTTGTGAATGACAATACAGTTGTGATAATGATAAATTGTTTTGCTCCTCTCCATGATCATGTGCAAATTGCGCTACTGTGTGGCTAACCATTTTTTTGTGCTCTTGTGTCTATGATTGCGTCTGCATGGACCACGAGTCTGCAATAAACTAATATTATTATTTCTGTTTGGGGGTGCTTCTAGCTTTGTTTGGGAGGGGCAAGCCCAACAAAGCTACTCCCTTTCAACGGGGCTGGTTGAGGGTTTCATTTTTTGGTTTAGTGTTTTAGATTTAGGATTTTAGGTTAAGGTTTTAGGTTTAGGGTTTTTGATTAAGCTTAAGGTTTAGGGTTTAAAGTTTAGGGTCATAGGTTTAGGGCTTTAGGCTTACACACTAATCTATGCATGTAACTAATCATGTTCCACAAAAGGCAAAATGGTCTCAGCAAATATTTTGCTTCGAAAGGCAAAATAGATAGGCTACTTTCCCTCAGGAGGCAAAATATACAAGTCTGCCAGTTAATTGTTTAGTGGGCCATGGGCGGGTCAGTTTGAAAAAGAATAAATGTCCTCGGATATTGTGCAGCTAAATAGGTTGGATGTTGCAGGCTATGGGTGGTCCAGGGCTGAAAAATCTTGGACTGTGCCATCTGTAATTTGTAGATGTTAAGATCTGCTTGCACAACCGCTGTAGCAAATTGGTCATTTGACGTTATTACGTGAAATCACAAAAGAACCAATTAAATTCTTAGAGTGAATTAAAGAGCATTCCAGACTCCAATATATTCGCCAACCAAATACGTTTCAACTATAGTGCTAATCTTCATGTCATATTAGACCATGATCGAGTCTCGAGGCTTAATGGTCTCTGTCTCGAGACTCGTCTCGAGACCAATTTTTACAAGTCTCGGTCTGGAAGGTTTCAGGTCTCGCCTCGGTCTCGAAGGCTACAGGTCTCGTTCACAAGCCTATTGTCTTGAGGCTTTGAATATTGCAAGGATATGGCTAAGTAAACCTTCTGTAATTCAAAGAGTTTTTGTCTGTTGGATTTGTAGGTAAGAAACAATCAAAACAGGTCGAAAAAAGCCATAAACTGAATCTAAAATAACTTTAGGTGGCAGTTGTCCGGGTGGCGGTAGTCCAGGTGGCTGTAGTCCGGATACCAGACACAACAACTATTGAAAACGTAAACAAAAAGAATCAAGTATGCTGTGAATGTATAGCTTTACGGTGACCATAGGTCACTTTTTCCCGAAAGGCTAAAAAGAGATCAATACTCTACATTACATTTTCCAAAGGATATTATTTCTTCTTCCACTAACATCGTTTAGGTTCTTTCACCCCCAACACCTTCACAAACCACAAACGTCTTTATTTGAGCAAGTTGTTGCTGTTTACTGCTAGGCTGCACTAGATCGCGGGGTAGGTATTGAGCAGTCATTCGATTGTCTCGTCGTCCAGAACCGTCAGACCGTTGAGTCCACGGTGAGGTCGATGGATTGCGCATTGGAGGACAACATAGTCGACGGTTTGTTCTTCTGCACCACACTGACAGGCCGCAGAGGAGTCTATAGCCCAACACCGGTGCAGAGGCGGTTGAGTCGGCCCACGCTGTTCTTGGAAGGATCATTCCAAGAGGGTGGGTGCCGCGTTTCATCGGTGATCCGCCCAGAGCGCCGCACGTATGTTACTATTGTCAGATGAACTGATGAGTTGTTGTTCGGCGGGTACAAATTGGTGTCTCGAATTTGAGACGCCGTGGTTTCGCACTCGGTGGACAGGTGAGCGCTGAGTGAAGGTGTCCAAGCTCCATGGCACGGCGTGCTAGAGACAGTGTGGCTCCTTTGCGACGAAGTTCAGCAAGTTGGATACCAGCGAGGATAGGAAGGTCGTCCGCTGGTGCTTAATTGTCTAAGACCACAAGCTTAAAAATTCTCTAAGACAGGGTTGTGATCGTGGGCAAAAATTGGGGCAAGCCAAGCGATTTTGGTTGTTGCTGCGCCATATAACGCTGGTGATCTGCTGGCAAAAATCCTAAAATAACCCTGACCTCAAGCTGCAAATACACGCCATTTTTAAACTGCCATTCACTACCATAAATCATTTCTACGACCGATTATTACGAAACGCCAGGAAACCGAATAAACTTTGCTTGAACAGTGGTCATCAGCAATTGATTAATCATCAATAAGGATGTTAATTGCGTGGGATGAACGTTCACTGCTCTTCTTGCTGTAGACCAAGGGTCTCAAATTGCTCCGAGGGCCAAATGAGGTCTTATAAAGTAATTCAAGGGCCGCATTATGACTACCCGAGGGCAGTCTTGTCGTTACAGAGGGTCTTTGGTGGGCTTAGTCCCCCCAAACAAAGCTCCAAGCCCCCGAAATTGAACTATAAAACACAATAAATTAGTATAATTTTTGTCAAATTTCAGTATATCAAGCCTCCCTGCACAAACGTAAATCCCCCGTATTGAAGACTTTCTGGCGACGGTTCTGCCCGGGGACCGCATTATATGACGCCGACGCAACAATGGTGGTTCCTGAACCTTACTAGAAAGAGATTTTTCATCTTATTTCCTGCAAAAAGTGTAGTCATAGGTAAATCATCTGTACCCTTCTCTTTGATCGTTTGAAAGGAACTTGTTGACTCGCTGGCCGAGCGCTTTTAAAAATTTTAAAAGAATAAAAAGACCCTGATAAACACCGGTGAATAAACTAAATAACTTAAATGTTAATTATTTGAAAATTCCCAATGAGCATCCCTGGCCGCGAGCCACATGTGGCCCCCCTGGTCGCGTGTTTGAGACCCTGCTGCAGACTGTACACACTGCATGAAAATTGTTCGTACATTTTGATAGAAAAAGATATTGGTAACAGCAACAATGCCATGAAATACATCGACTGTAAATACAGTATAGGCTTCGCGACATTAACTTCAACCCAAGGTCAGGCGGCGCACTGGTGCGCTGTTCTCACAACTTGTAAGTATAGATTTTCGTTGAAATTTCAAAACCGCACAAAAAACGTCTTAAATTTCCGATTATTTTGAGGTTGTTATAAGTTCATGCCAGGTATTAATGACAATTTTAGTCTTTCCGATCACCCAACCGAAAAACGAGAGTCTTGTGATTTTCACTGGTACCTCATCGGCGCGGGGCTGATCAAGCAGCTGCTAATGAGAAGCATGGACAGCAAACAATCTTCTTTATTGAATTGTACTATACAAAGGTAAACAGTCAAGAAGTTGTGCTGTCATTTTATGAAATTCTTAACAGCAAAAATACTCAACTACTCTGAATGTTGCTAAGAGTTTCTTTTAGTAATACGACGTTCCTCCACTTTTTTCGTAGCACTGCACCCCTGCTTTCCATCAGAAGTTCAATTTCCAAAACCTTTTCCTTCGTGATCTTTCCCAACAAATATGACAATTTGGGCGTTAATTATACTAATTTCACAGCAGTTCATTGGTGAGATACATACACATACCTGAAGTATTGTCAAAGTAACTGCAACCAAAGAAGCTACTATTGTCTGACGTGGGCCTTAAGACAGGAGTGAATAAAAAAACTTTTAAAGCCCAAAGTGCGTACAAGCAATTTCCACGATTGTTAGAACCAAAAGTGTGCACAACATGGTCGCACTATCTGTTTTACCGACATTAGAACAAATGATCTGAAGATTCGTTCTCAATATGTCTAAGAAGCTGATGATTTGACACAAGTACAGTGTTGATAAAGAGCTTTTCACATTAGTAGATTGATATCAAGAAGTCAATCGGCAATTAAGTTTTCATTTTTTACAGGAAAAATTGGTCGTAGTTTGGATTTTTGATACTGTCCAAGGCAGGAGCCAGTGGTGTAGAATTGCTACCATACGAGCATCAACAAGACCAGGTATCTGAAAAACCTGGCTCTCATCCAATTATGTTTCGCTTAAATGTAATTGACAGTAATTTATTGCATAGATGTTTATTTGAAATCCCAAAATATAGAAATTAATCAAGCAGAAAAATTGAAATCAAATGTGATTTCATCTTTTTACCAAGTTAGCATTCAAATAACCTCAAGCATATCATCTTGGCTACCCTCTTCAAGCTACCCAGAGTTTACCGTCTGCGATTTCACATCGTGACATTGCGACAGTAGCACGGGGTTGCTTGAGATTTTAGGTTTTGGATACAGTGTTCCAAGAGAGCCTACCCAACGGACTTCGCACATGGGCGTTCTTGGAAAATCAGCTGCTTTGTCTGCTGAGTGGAGGCTTTCTAAGGAAAGCATGTTACTTACATGCTTTTCGTTTGCTTGATGTTGGTCTTTCTGAAATTTCCGGGAACTACCAGTGTGCTTTCCATTTTTCGCCAGCAGCTTTACACCCAAACCAGCAGAGCGGTAGTTCCTTTTTTGAAAGTCTGCCAACAATTTAAATTTCTTTTTATCAGGTTGCTGACGCTGCTTAATTGGTAGCTTAGCTGGCAAGGACAGTTTACGATCTTTCTTCAACGTCGCTGCTAGTGACATTATAAGGGCTTCCGCCGATTCTTGATGCTTGAAATCTTCGCGTTGGCCCACATGCTTATCCTGAGCGTAGATTGGAATAACCTCATCGTGACCTTCGCTTGGCGAAGTCGAAAATATCTCGTCTGCTGAACTAACAGCAGCAAACTTGAACTGCCTTTGTTTAGGATAAACAGAGAGTAATGTTTCCAGGGTTTCCTTTTTGCTTGGATTGTTGTTCGAATTCAATTTCTTAATTTGGTCATTTGACGTTTTACTCCTATCAGGTTTTTCCTTCAGCTTCATCGCATCACAGTCCGGTTTTGTCCCAACAGTCACGGCAGCTTTGCTCTGCTGTTGCAAGGTCGCGCTCAGTGGCCGAGAAATGGAACAAAATGTGATTGGTGTTGCTTTAGCTGTAATTGAACGGATAGGCGTGGTACATGCATTTTTGCAAGATGCTGATGTTGAAACATGATGGTACCGCAATGAGACAGGCGTTTCAACTGTGAAGAAAAACTTGCTGTTTGTTATCCAAGCGACTTTACGATCAAGTCGGGTTGGAACCCGCGGCGGTTTAGGCTAATCTTAAGTGCGGAGACGAAATAAAAATTCTGAGACATGTCATCTTAAAAATGCTTTTCCAAGAAGGAAAAGTACAGAAACGTTTTGAAAAAATACGAAATAAACATCAACATCTTTTCCCTTAACAAAAACAAGCTTTACCAGATACAACGGGGACCAGGCCAGTCGGAAAGTATTTTGTTAAAAACGGATGCGAGTTTTGACAAAATCCCACCTCGCAATTAACTGTTTTATTCTGTGCGAAAGAAGTTATATATTCGCAGATAGCCAAGTCCAGGGACAAGAAAGGCGCAAGGATGTTATCACATTACGATAACCTTAGTTTCACAAACAATAGCAATTCTTACAACATAACTCAGATTTGCTGTCAGCCCATTCTCCTTGGAAAAAGATCCTAAAACAGTGTGAAAAATGTGTGTTTGACTTAGGGGAGTTAACGTTAATATTGCTGAAAATAAACACACAATAAATCGTTTGGATCATTCCATACTTTCTTATGAATAATGAGCTTGCAACACTTTTCCACCGTGTTACGTTAAGACTGAAAGAAGCTCAGCCAATTTTAAGAAAATCAAAGAAATAGCGATTGGCCAGCGTTTTCCAACTGGAGTGGCTCAAACGAGTTCGAGATTTTGCCACAAAAGATGCGGAATTTTGTGGCGGAAACCATTCGAGAGTTTTGAGATTCAGCCAATGGCTCCCTGGACACAAAATGTATGATTGCCAAATAAAAGCAAAAGGTTCGGTGTATGAATTTCTGAAGAGTTAAGAGATTTAAATTGGAGGTGAAATAGTGCAATAGGTCGTTGCAGGGGCGGATCCAGCCAGTAACGTTAGGGGGTGGGGATTTCAGTAATATTTGGTAGTCAAGTTTCATTATGGGCTCACTACCGTAATGTAGATGAAGTGTACTTCACATCACTGTTGTGACAAATCAATGGACGGCAAAAATAGCCTTATATCGCAAATGCTGTTTTTCGAATTGTAAACATCATGGTGAGTAAAGTTACTTTTACAGGTTTTAGGAGGGCGATCGCCCCGCCCAGGATCCGCCCCTGGGTCGTTGTTCATGTGTTTATGAATTCCCCTTAATTCCCAAAAATTTTTATTAAGCTTAAATGTACAGCTGAGTTCAATATAACTCAATATTAGGAAATGTAGTTAGTTGGATCTGGAATGCATACTTTTACCGCAAAGAAAAACTTTAACATTATACGAAGATCTCAACCAATGTGACGGAGAATACATTTTCTGTTATTCAGCACAAACAAAACAGAGATTGAATGAGCAAACATGTTACATCAAGGACTTACTGGATACTGCGCTTGGTATAGCATGAGGAGCTCTTTTTGGAAGTTGCTGCGGAAAAGAATCAGCAACAGATTTTGGAGCAGACTCATCCGACCCAATGGAGTTGTTGATAAACTCTCCTGCAGCTTGACTGAATTCCTTTCTGATCTGGTACGTATACAAGTATTCGAACCAACCTTTTTGAAGCGTAATGCTGTTCGAAACATCTCGTTAAATGCTTTAAACGGCCGAAACAACGAGATCGACGAAATTTGAATACTACTTACTTAATTAAAGATTAACTAGACTAGGTTTGGAATAAAAAAGATTAACTAGATTAGGTTTGGAAATTAACTAGGTTTGGAATGATTAATTATACACCACAACAAGAAAGCACTACCTCACGCGGGTGACTTTTTCTTGAGGAGTGTTTTTAATTCAATTTCGGTGGTGTCTCTTTGTTGATGGTGCAAAATTTTGTTGTCGATCATTACCATTAGGACTTTATGTTCAGAGTGCTTATAATAAACTTAGTCTCACGATGACAGGAATTGTAAATTCTATGACGCGAAGGTCTGATGCAGCGAACCAGTGTCACCTGAGTAGACTTTTTTAATGCAAAATGAAATGTACCAAAATACACCGAACTACTTTTCCTAACCTGTGCGACGGAAAGAAGTGGATATAAATACTTCTCCTTGGCTTGGATTTAGTAGGTGTGCATGTCTTGCACTTGTTTTAAACATGAAACTTCAAAAAATGAAACCGTAAATTAAAAAAAGCTAAGTTTAACTCCGTGAAGCAGCATTTGGACATTAGTTGAACTTATTTAGAAGTGAGCCTGACGCGGCGCTGTCAGTGAACGAAACTGCTTCCACGAAAACTCACTTTTATGAAGTTACAAATTTTATAAACAGTGATTTAGTGTCACAACCACCAGCGGGTAAGCTCAGTTAAAAAGGGACTTGACTAGCTGCCCTATTTAACATATTCTACAAAATATTTGCAAGTTCTACATAGTTAACCAAAGGAAAAAATGAGTTTAAAGTTTAAATATATATCGAAAATCGCCATCTTATAGTGAGGAATTAAAATCTCAGTTGTATTTTCTTGAAGTTTTTTTACTATGAGGAATATAGTGTTGGTGGTAAACAGAGTTTAGTGCAAGGCATACATTTATTTAGTGGCAGGCATACATTTATTTTAAGCTCAAGGTTTATGTTAAACTCATATTACACTACAATTGCTTAATACGTGTATAGCAAAGCAATCAATAAGCTGTTGTTAAATACAGCCGGTACTGGTAGCAGCTAGACCAGTGGTTCTCAAGCGGGAATCACTTGACTCACCAAAGGAGGATTTTTTAATTGCTGGGAGGAGATTTGGCCAAAAAAGGAATTAGGGAGGAAAAATAGGGATTCTAAGTTGATGTTTCGTTGCTTCCACAATTCCTGAATATTCTGGTGTTGCGATCGGAAATCCCGAGCGGCATGTGCGCAAAGCTTCGCACTGTGGCAACAAGCAACAACAGAGATCAAGCGCCGCAATCTCTCTTACTATTGCTTGCTCGCGCTACGTATATACTGGTGTTATTCTTCACACACATCCCGTTCGTGGTGAATCACACAATCAACGCAACGCCACCGGAGAGGTTGCAACACCAGCAAGTCTAATGCTTTTATATTATTAGCTTCCGTGCTGGTAGCAAGAAACGCTACTAACATGTACATCAATATAATTAGATTCTACGCTTGGTTGCATTTATAGATTTTCCTTATCTACAAGGTTTGAGTTGTAACGACAGGCAATAAACTATTGCGATGTGTCAGCAGGGACGCCGGAGCAGCGAAAGGGCAAAGGAGCAGTATAAGAGTTGAGGGCAATGGGAGCTTCTAAAAAAAATCGTTATCAATTATGCTTGTTTCTGTTCAGCAACAAAGTTGACATAAAAATTATAACAAAAATTACCGAAAACTACTCTTCATTCTAAATTTTCTGGGTGTTTCAGGTTGATCTTCATTAAGCATGAAATTACCTAGATTACTGTTACGAAAGGGCACCTCAGCCTCTGTTGCCCCCTTTTTGAAAGGGCGGGGGGCAATGTACTCGATCTCCACGTCCCTGTGTGTCAGTGCTGAGATTTTAGAGGAACTTGGGTTGCTGTGTTGAAGATTTACGTTGTAGACTCCAGTGCTTCAGCAAAAGGCGTTGATATATGTTTAATGCTGATTTATGATTAAATGCTGTTGCTAATTAATTCGAGCGCGTCAGCAGTTAGTATCAGCTTGTTGGAATGAAAATGCTTTTGAGGTAAAAAGATTGGAAGATTGTTTTACAGTATGAACACTTTTTACTAATAGTGTATCTTGTTCTCTTACAGAAAAAAGTAGGCTTAAATTTAAACCTTGCTTGTTAGAGTGTTTTTTAATCTTTTATTTTTTTGAAAGAAAACTCAAAAGGCAAAGCATGCAGATGCCAAAATACACTGCTTCGGAGAAAATCAAAGTTTGGGAGAAAGTCTTGGTTTCTTTGTTGGATGCACTGGTTAGTTTACAGAAAAAATGACTTGTTTTTTTCCTTTTCTGATGCTCACCTTGCCGCTTACCTATTTTTGTGATTTATGGTGGGAAGGAAATGAAAGTGTCAGGAGTTTGTATGGGAGAAATGGTGACAAAACGTTGAGAACCACTGAGCTACACTACGATATTCAGGTTACATGATATATTAATTTGGCACTGGCTTCAACAGTGTGTAAAAACAGTTACGAGGCATTAAACATCTCAGTAGAATTTTTATGAATAAGGAAACATTGCTTATGACTTAGATAAGCAGTGGACAAATCAGAAATATCCCTCAATTAAAAGTTAAATGAACAAAGAAAAAGTTTCAGTGAGAAACTGTGATAGCGCTGAAATTTTCTTATTCTGTTTCTACCAATAGCTTTCACTTAAAGAAAATGATGAGAGAAGAATGTGTCCCAGAGAAGACCTGCAAACATCGTGCAACTTGTTCCAGTTTGAAGTTTCGGATTTAAATTTTCCAACTTGAAGATATTATTTAAAATTACGAGTTTCTTAAGACTCAAGGTGCCAATCACAGGGTTTAGCAGTGTAGTACAAACGAACACACACAAAAAAGCAAACAAAAACAACACGTAATTAAAACATTCTTTTGCATTTTTCGGAGTATTTTCCGGTGATTTAGGGTTTTGGTATGACCACCCACATCCCGATTCACCATCATTTTTCAATTTTTTTTGTGTTAGCTAGTGAGCCCCCACAGTGGCCAGTGGGCCCCTTTCAGCTAATTTCCCCCCGGCTCAAGCCTCTATAGTTACGCCACTGGAAGCACGTCACATGTCTTTGAAAATAAAGCAAAAATTATGTGCAAATGTGTGAAAGAGGACCCCTCAACAAAACTTTAATAACTTCAAACAATTCACAATGTGGAATGGACTCTCACGAAGCAAATTCTCAGACAAAATGAATCATTTAACTTGCTTTCAGCGAACAAAGTTTTTGTATGGCATGTACAAAATATAGGGTCCTTTTTTGATATAACGTGAACAAATATAGGGGCCAGGGGCCCTTTAGCGATGTTTTTGGAACCCTTTCTGAGAGTTTTCCTCGGGTCCCTGAATTTTAATATCCACCCCTGTTTATAGCACTGAAGGAGGACTTAGTCAACAGGCAGATTAGTGGCAAAAACAAAAATCAAAGCAAGCTTGCTTGTCACGTACTTGCATACGCCGACGAAAAAGATTGGCAAGCGCCAGCACATAACTTGGAGTGTGCTCGGTCGATGAATACTTCGATTCCAAATTGCTCCTTAATTTGAATATGGAGGAGGGATGGGACTTGGCATCCAAAGCAGTCAGGTAGTTCACTTCCGGTGTGCTGTTCTCATACAGTTTCATGATTTTCGTTTCAACCTCTGCACCCCATTCTTTAGCGTGTTTCTTCAGTGATGGGGTTCGACGTTGTTCACCAGGTGAAAGTGAAGAAGGTGGTGAGTTGTGTTTGGACGATGACGCAGATTTTGAGCTGCGGTCGCCAAGGTCGTTCTTAACGCCGCTTATCAGTATTTGTGGTAATGTCGCTGTTTGAATCACTGATTCGCAACTATCTGGACTAGCTTCATCATCTCCGCTGTCAAGTTTTTCCGAGAGTATGGTATCAATAGCTCTTGATTTAGTTTCCTGCGTAGTAACGGATGATGATAAGGTTGGTGCGAACTGTAACTTGTTAGGCTTTTCTGAGTGCGAAAGCTTATTCAGCGATTTTTGCTCAGCGCTTTCACGATGTACGTCAGCTGCAGTCGATTTTTCTTCAATACCAAGACTTTCGCGAACAAACCTCCTTTTGTCTTTCAAATAGGAACATAGCTGCTCACCACAGCGGAAATCTTCCGCTACTGTAGCATTTGAAATAGCTTTGTTCAGCGAAGAACTATCTTTCTGGCATGTAACAGCTGAAAGTACACTCTGACGACTGTTGTTCTTGACATCTCTGCCTGTAGTAGAAAGATTATTCGATGTGTTCGCTCGATTTGGTTGCAAAGATATTGTTGGTGTTTTGATGATTCCTCTTGATCGGCAGAAATATACGAGATCTGCAATGATATAAAAGAGTACGTTATTGTTGGTAACATCTAAATGTGGACCATAATGTGTGAGCTTTACCGTATTGTTTTTGTAAAAACAATGGCAGATAAGAAGGACGTTTTTATCTGAGAAAAGTGATGTGAACGATCCGCAAACGTAGAAGTATCAGTGTCAGAACAGGCAGGTAACTTTCACTATTTTGTTTTTAATAACTTAAGTCTCACTGTCGTGCAGCTTTGGTGTTTCATGTGTTTACTGAGGCATTACCAAAAAAATTGTTTCAGCCTTGAACGAAGTACACCAACTTGTGTCTCAACAACGTACTGTATCTCACCAGCCTATCTCAAAGCGCCCTAACTTAAAACTACTGTAGTAGTAAGCATGATGAAAACGTATTGCCATCTTGACCATGTTGTTGTAGGTTCAAATACACCTAAACTGAGACTGAAAACATGTGAAATGTTAAATTTAATAAAAAGCGGCAAGGTTGTTTGTTCTAGTTTCTGGAAGTTCAGTTCGGAAAGAGTTTCAGAAGAAAAGAGATTTAGGTGCACTTTTATTTCACTCCTTTTAGAAATGGTTTCATTGGACATAACATTATGGTGCTTGCTTTGTCACTGTTAAATTAACGCACAGTAGCTGTTGGCATTGCTTGGAGTCCATCTAGTACACAAATTTAGGCTAGTTGTATTATTATTCACTTGATTTAGATCACATGAGAATAGTGTACAACCATAACATACGCTACCATATAGAACAGGGGTTCCCAACCTTTCTCTAACCATGTACCCCTTCAGCATTTCGACAGATGAACATGTACCCATAAAATTTCTTACAACAAAAAGGCTGAGTGAAATAAGAAAAATTCACTGAATTTTTAATACAATTTTATTTAAAAGTTCTATTAAAAATTGATCAACTTTTCAAAAATATTGTATGAACTAAGCATAGTAACAATATCCAATTAAAGCATACAATGATTTTTGAAAACTATTAACTGATATATGTATAAATGTTTGAAAATAATTCCCTTCTATTTTTCCCATGACCCTTTTAGGCAGAGCCAGATTAAAGGGTAGGGAGGCCCGGGCCAATTTTCACTGGAGGGCCCCTATTACATATTTGATGACGTCATCGTTTGCAAAATCTGATTCGCTGATTCGCAACGTTTTCGTTTGCTTTTTCCGGTAGTCGATTGAGTGCCTGCCGTATTAACTCGATTTTTAGCCGCCTTTGATTGTAAGCCGCACGAAATGGTGTTTAAAATTAATGTAAGCTGCCCTTGATTGTAAACCGCACTTGAAGATAAGTTATCTAAGCCTCTGAGATGCATTCGCGATGTTCGCGTACTCGTGCCTTACCCGTTTAATTGGCAACCCTGTTAGGGATGCTTAAACTTACACCACTACAACTGCCTTCGGTTTATCATAATCCCTCCTGTGACGGATGTGCCGTGATGCTGAAGAAAATCGAATGCGAAAGAAGAGTTTGGTCGACAAAACGTATTAAAGGAAAGACTGAGTGTTTTGGTTTCTTTTGGTTCAACCCACGTTGTTTTACTTTGCCGCTTACAAAAGACCTCTCGATGTAAGGAGTACGAAGGATTGAAGTGAATGACGATGAGCATTCTCTTTTTATGGCGTTGAGGATTGGTTATTGTTACGTATAATTGTGGACCAAAACGCCTGAATCCGTTTTTCAGATTACACGAGGCCAGTGAGGTACTCAATAAATATGCAATGGGTGTGTGGTCAGATAACTTCACGGCTGCCTTTTTCGTTAGTTTCAATGTGACTGTGTTTGTTCCTGATAACGAGGGAATTGAGAATAAAGTAGCTAATATGTTTATGAATTGGAAGAACTTGCTCAGTGAATGTAACGAGCACGTGTGGTGCTAATTTGTATGACCTCAGTTGTCCCAAACCTTCCAGAAGGACCCCCAATTTGAAATAGCCTAGAACCCCGAAAATGAAAATTCACCACTGAGCGTCATCCATACCTTTCGATAAAGTAAAGAAATAAAAAATGTAAGCCGCCCTTGATTGCAAGTCGCATGAAATGATGAAAAAACATCTTAAGCTGCGGCTTACCATCGAATAAATACGGTACTCAACTGTACATAGAGTTAGCTGCGAGAAGAGAGTTTATGATATAAATAAACACTACAGTGTACTCTTATTAAGAAACACATTTCCACAGGCTAAAGAGTGACTCGGCAAAAAAACAACATTCACCCGAACAACAAGCAGAAACCAAAGATTACAAACAAAAACACCGGAAAAATAACATATCAATATGGCCAGCTAGTCGGAGTGTGGAAGATGCTTCGAAACTTACGTCGTGATTTTCACCACATCCGTAACCAGCTTGGGACAGCAGAGGGGGCGAAGAGTTTTCTGAAAGGGGCCCAAATTTTTTAAACTATATTCAATAGTTTTCAACTGTGTCCAACACATTTTCCCAGCGGGATAGAAATATTTTCTAGGGGGCTTCGCCCTCCAGCGCCCACCCTAGTTGCGGGCCTGATTTTCAACTGCATTTTCAGGTGCTCTACTTAGTGCCATTGTTTTAACGTTGCTGCTCAAAAGCTTTGCTGGAAAAAAACGTTTCAGTCGCGGCGTTTTAGCTAACACTGCTAAATTCTTGCGCTTTTTCTCCTTAGAAACGTTGCCATTTTTAGCTTCTGATGACATTACAGAATTCGGTATCGCGCTAGCTAAACACTGCAATCTCGTTTTTTGCTCTTTGTTCTACAAATAGACTGACGAAAAACCTTTTCTGTCGGACCACGCAATAACGTGTGGTGTAAATGGCTTGGCTAGCTTCAAATGTTTATGATGTAACGCAACAACAGTAGCCATCGGAGGAAAAGTGTGTTTGCACCAAACGTTACCGTTTATGACGAAACACAGGTCGCAGTTCGGCTGCGGCCAGGGACGCCGGAACAGCGGTAGGGCGGGGG
>JGI24021J15306_10002795_pt1 | contig 19181 bp, 13 predicted proteins | sample Ectturendosymbi1_FD_15306 | JGI IMG/M metagenome (IMG submission 15306)
CAAGCAAGGTCGGAGATCTGATCACACCACCTGGTCCTTGGTCGACCTCTGGGCCGCTGACCCGTGAGCGAGCAAAACTTGCCTCGCCAAGTTTTCCTCGGGCTTTCTTGTCACGTGGCCGAAACATCGTAGCTGTGATCTATATTTGGAGGTGAAGTGGCCCTATATTCAACGTTTCACGAATTTCGCAAGTGCGCACTCAGCCGCGAAGTGTCACGCAGTAAATTTTTCTCACATCTCATCTCTGCCGCTTGCCGGTGGTTGAAAGCACCCAAGCTTCCCGGTGGTTGAAAGCACCCATTTAGTGGCCACGGAACGATAAGGTTTAGGGAATACTGTGTTTGCTTTACCAATCCGTGTATCCGTTCTGCCTGCCATCACTCGCGAACACTACGATTTCAACAACCTGAAATCATGGTTCAAGCATTGCATGCTCTTAAAAAACAGAGCAGCTTGTTTTGTGCAATGCAAGGCAGACATAACAGTGTTGTCTGCTGCAACAACTTGTGAGAACGGACTAAAGAAGAACCGAGGGTTGGCAATTACATGTCAGGGGTTTTCGTCATCATTTAAGCCACTGCACAGCGGTAATAAACCAATAAAGAAATAAATAGTCCTACCAGCCGGCCTTCACTGATTTTATGTCGCCGATCAGTCTCCTCGCAAAATATATCGACAATATCTGCAAAAAATGAAGATTTCTTTAGGGGTGGCCTGTTGTGTTTAGACAGAGCGACGGGTTCGAACAAAAACAGACCTAACCGTGATACAAGTAAGCCAGGTTTTACTCGATACATGCAGCAACAACACCAAAAATGCCATTTTAAGCAAACTAGGGTGTCTTTGTCAGCAACTAAAATGCCACAAACATTTTCGAAACCTTAATTTTATTGTAGATTGACAATTTTACAACGACCATGCTGGTTCTCATTAGGCATGCACTTTAAAGCGTTAGTGCCCAAGTGCAACGGACAGTGGACATACAATATTGTAGCAGTGCGTGTGCATACAGAGTAAGAGAACAAACACTCAACGGCAGAATGTTACAAAGGCCGGAGGTTCTGCAATTGCCCGAATAGCTAACGTTTTATTGCAACGTCAGCGGCGAAGAGTGCTGACGGACATGCGACGCAGCACGAAAATGCAACGTGTTGTTGTACCACAGTTGTGGTGAGCAGGTGCCAAGATAGGTGCATTACTCACCCAAGATATTTTTTATTCTTTGCTCAAAAACGTAAGAGGTTCAAAACAGTTCTTCATTACTTGGGAACGTTAAAATTAGAATGTTACTGATTGTTGTCACGAGCTTGCAATAGTTAGTCAACTAAACGACTTTCGTTTCCCACCCAGCTCTACTGGCCAAAGCAAAGTGATTGGGCCAGAAATAAACTGCTTTGCGATCGTAAAATTGTTGAAATCCATTCATAACACAGTCATATAACTTAGTTTGTGGGACTACACATGTCTCATGCAGTGTTTCTTTAAAGGTTTTTGAAAGGGTGTCGTGGAGCTTTAGGGTGTGACCAGTCCAGTGGCGTATGGTGGTCATTGTTGCTGGGTGTGCGCTGTTTGTGACCTCACACTGTGACGTCAAATTTACGTTTCAAATCCAACGTTTTGGCGAACTTTTTTGACGCAATTCATATCATTATACACGCACCCTCTTTATTCATTGTTGTATAACTTAATATGTCATTGTATTGACTTTGAACTATCAGCGCTCCAACTTAAAATGCAGCTGCAAAATACACTCAACGCTGCGATCAAGCAATCATAACTGGAAAAATATCAGATTGCACGTTAAAACCATGGAGTAGAACACACTCAGACCTACAACAGCGCAGTTTACAACTGCAAAAACAGTTTGAACGAATGTCTCTAAATACGACAGTCGAGCCCAGGTGTGCGCCTCGAACAGCGCACACCCAGGGTTGATAGATCGAAACAACAAGGGAGTTTTGGGAAACAAACTAAAGACAATTTCATAGACAGAAAGTTTCAACGTAGGCCTACATACTCATTAATTCATTCATTTTCGTGCCCGGTTTTCCTTTGGGGAGAGTCGCGTGGGCAGGAGGATCCGAAATACCTCACAATCAACAGCAATCTCAGATCTCCTGCTGGCTCCACACCAAAACGGGAACAAGAAAGCTCGGAGATGTAGTCACGCCACCTTGTCCTTGGACGACCTCTGGCCCGCTTTTTCGTGGGTGTAGACTGTAGCTCGAAGGATTCGCCAATTTTCCCGAGACATTCTGCACATGGCCGAACTAACACAGCTGGGATCTCTCGATTCGTAGAAGTGGCTTGATATTCCGTGCTTTACCGAATTCAGATCTGTATTCTTTGTCACGAAGTGTCACACCGAGAACTCTTCGCAAATATCCCATCTGTGCCATTTATTATTTTGACAGTATTCATTCAGTCGTCACCTAAGATTCACGACCACAGATGAGGATCGGAACAAAGACCGATTTAAAAACTGAAAGCTTTGCGGTCTTTGAAAGCTCCCATTTCGCAACCACGGAGCAATAAAGCTCACGCAGAACTGCATTTGCTTTGCCAATCCGTGTGTCAATCTCTTTGTTCCGACTTCTGTCACTCGCGAGTACCACCCTAAAGTACTTGAATGTCTCCACCTGCTGCAGTGTATTTCAACTCACTTGCAGAATACACTGCCTTGGGCGTCTTAAGAGACACAATACCGCAATCTTTTTAGTGCTGATTCTCGTTCCTGCTTTGTCGCACGCAGCAGAAAACCGATCAAATGCGTACTGAAGACCCTTTTGAGAAGAGATCCACGCATGCAGTACCAATTCGTCCGCAAAAAGCAAAACAAACAGTTCATCCTGCAGTTCCCAACAGTGACACCCTCGTCGACGCGTCTGTGACTGTCCATTAATTCATGTAGACCACACACACGAGTCAGCCAAACCATCCGGGGTTCTAAGTTCCCCAAATTCGCTATCAAACTTTTCGCAAGTAGTTTCAAGCTCGGATTTAGCAGCGGCATCAGAGTTCATTGATGCACAGTACTACGGAAGCTTTCATCTGCGCAAAGCTAAAACATCCTACCTGAAAAACTTTACTCAGTTCTGTCAGGTGAGGTGGCAACGTTGACGAAAGGAAAGAAGCCCATGTTGATTTTTTTGTTTTCAAAAGTCGCAGTGAAACAACGCACGTTGCATCATTTTATATTCTGACAGCTGCTTCAGTGCGTCCCAAATACCCCAAATCTCACTCCTTTCACTGTTGCCTCACTCGACAACCACCTTGTTTAGCAATGCGCGCTGCAACTGCCGACCTTTTTTCTTCATTGTAGTCTGACGCAAGCCAAGCCGATTGCAACGGTGAAACAGCAAAGCATTAAAGTGCAATTTCGTACACCATACTGTACAAATCTGCGGCAGGAAAGTAGCAGGCCGAAGCGAGGTGGTGCGCATGACAATGCACAGATACACCATACTTAAGATTTTTGCCTACAACCTCTGCGCCAGAAAATATGTGTCGGCCTGTAACACGGCAGTCGTCTGTTGCAATAACCACGTGCAGGAAAACATGCTTTCTTCAAATCGTTTTACTTCAAGGTAAAACCATAACCATATTGGCTTTCAGAATTTAGGGTGTGGTTGCAAAATTTTAGGGTGTCATTTTGACACCCAAAAACGGCTTAAAAAAACACTGGTCTCATGCACATATCTTACTTGGCTATTATCGGTTTACGCTCACAGAAGCCGGACACTACACTCATACAACTAAAGCTATGACGATAATATCTATTCAAGCACAATATCTTCAAAGCAAAAGCTTCGAGTTACACCTTCAATTTATCTATTTGAGAGTAGATGACGTGATGATATAGTATACAATGAAACCATCGGTTGCCCTCTTGTCGCATTGCAGCTGTACATCCATTAATTGATTCGAAATATTTGTTGGTATATGAAGCGTTAATGCTTGTTTATTTAATGTAACTCAATCTTGATTTTTTTGAAAAGTTCCTCTTTAAACAACCTTGTCTTGTGTATTATAGGCGGACGCACACAATGATTGTCATAATCCTTTTTCTCACTATAAAACACCACAGAGCAAAATCAAAGAAGCAGAAATGAAAACGCACCTGTATCACAGCGAAGCCCGCGACAAGACACATGATCATGATCAGATTGGTCTTTAGCCAGTCTTCAAAACTGTGTATGCAGCCTGTTGTGTGGATCACCTCTACTTGTTGGACGATCTACGCAGTGTCAAAGCGTTTTCAGATGAAGTGCAAGTAAAACACTCACATTTCTCGGCGCCAAGAAATAACGAGCAGGGCGGCTTCGCTTTCGCGCAGCGACAGTGCTGTTTGTAACCGACGTTTGTGCTACTTTGTAATCGCCGTTTGTTGTATCAAGTGCAAAGTGTGCTTTTCGACCAGTGAGCTTTGCAACTGCAACGCCATGGCAGGGCGCGTCGCAACGCGCGGAACCAAACTGACTTCAAAAAGCTCCGATGGTATGCAGAGCCGTACATGCGAGTTTACACGTGCGGGAAATCGCAAGAAGTTTCAAGTCTCAACTCCTGCGAGTTGGTTTGGCCCGAGTTTCTTCGCTCGAGAGACAAACTACTGTCTAAAACGCATTGCTTTCGGTTGCAGACATATGCCAGAAAACTGAACGTACCGTCGATACTGCCTATTAGGACCCAACACACCATTTTTGTTACGGTATCTATGTTTCAGCTAGTGACCAAATATGGAAGACAGTTTGATGTCACTAAGAGAACAAAGAAACTTGGTGGTCATGGTACGGTTACGTTGCATCACGAGAATTAACTGTGAAGCAGGTCTTGGTTGCAGCAAGGCTGGCAAGATCCAAAGCATTTCGTGGTTTTGAAAAAAACGCTTGAGCGCAGTTTTAGGGATTATTTGACAATTTCGGGCAAAAAGCGATCGTCTATGTTAACTGAAGCTACAAGTCAACCCTCTTCCTACTAGAGCTATTTGCTTGTAACAAACAAAAGCAAGAGGCTTTTCCCATGCAAAGATGTGCGCATTGTTGGGGTACGCTTTTGAAAAATGTTCTGGAGCAGGTTGCTGTTCAGTCGATTCTACCTGCGAGACATTGACTTCGAATCGGTCAGTTGGATCCTTGCAAACGTTTTTCGCTGCAAGCACATGATATGCATTTACCAGGAAACATATTCTTTAAGAAATTGACAAGCTACGGTCGGTATGCATTTCTAAGCACGTCATTAAAAAAGAGCCCTTGGATTTACCAAATGTTTATGCTTCATGATAAATTTCAAAGAACCATTTGGCCGACGCTGATAACATCATAATCACTAGTACATGGAGTATCTAAAACCAGGTTAATATTATTTGTTACGTTTTCGTTGCTTGCCAGAACAAATAATCGACGAACAAGCATCGTTTGCATCAGAGCTCGACCGATAAGACTTTTTCGGATCGGTACCGATATTTTTAATTTTTCTTTGCCAGTAACCGATGCCGATCGTTTCGCATTACTCAAAACACAGTAAAAAGACATTACAATGCATGTCAAACCAGCTCACAAGAAACTGGGAATGGCTCACAGCTGAAGAAATACACGGAGATGCTTGCATTTTTGTAAAATGAAGATTGAAGAATAAAATTTAACAATATTAAGTTGTAGTTCAGAAGGTTTAGCGTTCATGAACCAAAGATGGAGTAGGAACTTGGTGTTCCGATTACTCCGTGCAAAACAATAAGTTAGTGACTTTCGTGAGAAAATATTGTCGATGCATATCGGCGGAATTTTGCCGAAATACTATATCGGCATCATCGTTATATCGGCATGCGGATGTATCGCTCGATCTCTAGTTTCCACAGCCATATATCTTCTGCGAAACGTTCTCACGTCTTTTTCGGTTCCATATTTGAACAGCACCGCGCTAAGAAACGAGAAAAGAAGCAACTTACATCTAGCTTTCGTACGTTGTAGCCACACTGCATGTCTGCAACTCCGCCAGCCACCGACTTGATACAGCAGCTGTAAGGCACACCGCACGCTTCGGCAGGTGTCAGTTGCTTTCCGGTGTACTCGATGGACGACGAACAGTTGAAGTAAATGTTGTTTTCCCAATCGCTCGCTGTGTCTCCACCACAACACATCCACTGTTCAGTAAAAAGTTTCAGTCGGTGCGATCGCAACATTGCTTCACGTCTATTCAAACACGCACGTTTGCTTCCACTTACATATTCTTGCGAGAAATCGATGACATTTTGCAAGTCGGGGTCATCTCTGTATTTCTCAATGGTTTCGTTGACAAACTTCGCAAATTGCTGATGAAACCAGTTCTTGAACACGAAGGACAGGATTCCAACAATTATCTCAGCGAAAAAGATCACAAGAAGGCAAATGGAAAACTGAAGATAAAATGACAGTTTATTGTGTGCTTCGTGTTACTGTAAGATCCTTTTACCTTTTATGCTTAGATGGGAAGGCAAAAAAACGAACGAACGAGCAGTGAACTATGCTCTTAATCAGGGGTCTCAAACTCAAATTTCTCCGAGGGCCAAATGAGGACTTATTAATAACCCGAGCGCCGCATTACGACTACCCGGGGGGCCCGTTATGATGCTGACTAAACAATGGAGGTACCTGAACTTCTACAAACAGTTTTTACATCTTATTTCTTGCGAAAGATATCGTAAGACACAAATCATTCCTAGCTGTCTCTACGTTCGTTCAAAAGGAACTTGTTCACTCGTTGGCCGAGCACGTATAAACACCGGTGAAAAAATTAAATAACATAATTATGTTAATTATTTCAAATTTCCCAAAAAGCATCGCGGGCCGCGCAAAATGCTCTTGCGGACAACATGAGGCCAGCGTGTTTGAGACCCTGTCTCTAAGTTCTCTCCATTTTTTTCCACCTTTAGGATATACTGAACCTTGATTTCTTCCACGCGTGTTTTTATTCGTACTTACGAATCGGAAGATACACCCAATTTTGAATGCTCCTTTCTGTTTCCATTTTATTTTCATGGAGTGGGTCACTTAAACAGGAACTCCAATTTTGAGCGCAACACCAAAAAAGTCTTCTTGCGAAAATCAATACGAAAATTTCCAAAGCAGTTTAAAAAACTTTTCTTCGCATTTACGGTACTTGTCTGAGGTACGAATCGACCTTCCTTTCTTTCATTAAAAACTGTAATGTACCACCAAATAAATGTTAACAGAAAACTAATCCAAACAGATGACTCCAACGGTAAACTTCCACAGGACGCAACTACTACGGGTGCGGCGCTGCTAACAGTGCTAGTTAAGAGTATGACAAAAGCAGAGCGTGACATAGCAACGCTGCACCTTCAATGAAGTTGAGTTACCAGTCATGTGCAGAACTTGTGATTAGTCCGTGGAATTTGCAGTTGGCAGTCCAATTACTCAAAAAATGAATTGACAAACCGAATACTTTCCGACTGCAGCATGGAGTACCACACGCTGCTGTGTTAGCGAGGTCTGCTTTAAGTATGACTAGCAACGTTTTGTAAGTAAGACTTTTAGTGTGAAAATATGTGAAGGGATCATGGAAATGCACCGACAAGTTAAATATATGTAGTGGTCGTGTTCAATTGTTAGTTAATGATTCCGCTTCATAGCTATGTGCCTCGTTGCAATGGTAACGATGATCCGCAAGTATATCTTTTCAAATTTCCAATCGATGAAGCAAAAGTGTTTGCATGCTATTCGGAGGGATGGGTTTGCATGGCAACAGTAAAAATGTGGTTTAATTTACAAATCATGCCAAGAATTGTTGTCTTTAACGCCCTGAATGAAAGTAGTTCACAGCAAATCTCATTTTGGCTACTATTGAATAAGCCAGTTAAGATACTCTAATCGCCGCTATTATAGAAAACAAGGTTGCGGAGTCGGTGTCGGACGTTTTTGGGTGGAGTCGGATTCCTGACAACACTAAGATCCGGCTCCGACAGTCCAATTCAATCAATTTTTACATCGCACTCCGAAGTTGGGAATCCTAACTCGTGCCTGCTGAAATGGTACAATTTCTTCAGAAACTTTTATTGAAACAGAGAATTCTTGCTGTGTACCACGATTTCCATTGATATTACTAGTTGCTACAAAATTGTTGACAGCCAAACTTCATTCACGTTATGTTAAGGAGTCAGAGTCAGAAATTTTGGAAAGGTCGCAATCGGTGTCGGAAATTTTGTACAGGTCGGAGTTGGGCATTTTACCTCCGACTCCGCAACCCTAATTGAAAACGATGTAATTTTTTGGGCCTGATTATGTGTTGCTCTGGACGCTAAAACGTTAATGTAAGTAATTTTTAATTGATCACAACTCATTCTTTTGTTGGAAACGCCAGCGTCTTTTTTAAGGTGAAAGGCATTTTGGGAAGCCTGAAATTAGCTGGGAAACTTCATAATTTGATGAAAATACTGGACGCAATTTTTCATATCCTTTAAAGCAGGGGTGAACAATGTGCGGTGTGCGCAAAGTTTTTACGGACCTCGCCCAGTCTCGTGATTGATGTTGACGTTACTAAATCCATAAGCAGTTTAATAATCGCGGGAAATGGTTGGCGGTTACTTTCAGTCGGATTTACCTGTATGAGCTGTCCAACATCGCGAAAATTAAATGGAACACGTTTATTGTCAGTTTAGTCTTTTGATCTTTCGTTGGTGAACCAAAATTGTTCGCAATTTATTGATGATTAAATGAACTGTGATGTCACCAACGCAGGATCACGATGCAACCAAGTTAGCAACAAGTCGAACTGTACAGAATGTTTTTCATTTAATCGTTTACTCTGCCTCTGCGTGATTGGGAGTTGCAGAGAATACAATGAGAGAGCAAAGACTAACTCCACAATTGAAAACACGGTTTGAAGCACAATTCTGTCTCTCTCTCTGCGAGAAAATTTGACAATCAAGAAAAACATGCGTTTTAAATCAATTACCATTCCTCTACTCATAAACCAATGTTTCATTGACGTAAGTGTTACCACTTACAAGTGATGTATAAAATCACAAACGCCACCCCAACCGTCAAAAGAGAAATACTTACAAATTTGAGCAAGGTGATGTTTTCTCGTAATGAACCAACGCAACCAGAAAAGCATAAAACAAACATGACAACGGCAATGAAAATAATAACCACCACCGGATCAATCGGAACTGAGCTGATGGCAGAAAGGTTGTCAAAAAATCCCTGCAAATGCATAAAACAATTGCAATGCGCAGTCTTTAAAAAGTGCTCACAATTGATCGTAGTGTCGGATTCTTGGCTGTGTAAGGGTTCCTTTCTTTCGATAGGAAGTGTGTTCACAATAGCTAATTTTTTTACAAGCCCACCTACCGTACGCTGGGAAGGAGGGTTAAACGTTTGCGTACGTTTTTCCAAATTTGCAAAAAATGCTGATTTTCGACTCGGCAATATCAGTGCGTTAATTGGTGGTCACGTTAAAGGGAAACTGCTGATCATTCATAAGATGCTTACACTTCTTCAAAACTGTTGTGCTCAGGCTTGTTCGTAAAAACGTGGAAAACGTCATAGGAACAGCGATTGCACATCTGTAATTCGATTTCGAAATTGACATTTGTTATTGTTTGTCGTCAGGAGGCATGTGTTACTAAATTGAGTGTGGTATTGCACAAATGTCATAATACAGTATTCACTATCGAGAAAGCCGTCTCATGATTTCTTTTCAAAAACAAGCCAATAATCTGCACAAGCAATCAACCTGTGATGAAATACTGTATAGTTAAAATCTACTTTTAACAACCGCCACACAATAAAAAAATCTGCTAAAATATTGGTTCAGCTGACTATTCCAGATCAAACGACTGCTTTTGCCTGAAAAGTTATTTGTTGTAAGGACATATACGAAAAAAATCACTGTGTCAAACAAAAACAAAAGAAAACAGAGATGATACACAGGTATGACCAGTATGTTATCTTAATACAATACACCAGGGGTCTTCAAACTTTTTTGTCAGAGTGTCACATAAGCTAGTACATAACAGTTTGAGGGCTGAATATCTTACCTAATGTGATGGTTTCGGGATGTGTTACATTCTATCAAATCAACAAATTTTTTGTAAAAATATTATTTTTTCATTATTGACAAAGTTACTTCGCAGGCTGTAGTTTGGAGATCCCTGTACTTCAGAAAGGAAACAGATGCGAAGAGGTTAAGCGAAGCAAATGTTTTTTCAGCAGCTTAGGAAAAGAGAGGAACAGAAGAGATGTTCTACATATTAAATGCAAGATACACACCACACAGTTTCGTAAAAGACAGAAACAGAGGACAAGAGTCAAAATATTTTGGGAAGGTAAAAGCAGGTGACATTCTTTGGAAGAGACACATGCAGCAAGACCACTTCATCTGCAATTTCCAAAGCTTAATAATATACTTCGTCAAGGAAAACTCTCAAAGCTGCCAATCCTACAATCTAATTCTAATGCATTTTATAAGATTTTCATCACAAAGACTTCTCTTCACAGCAACATGGCACATTTTGTAGAACAGTAAATCAGCAAGAACACAACTTACTTTTTCAGTCCATGCCCATATTCCAGCAGCCAGGAGTAGAAGGCCAATCACCTGTGAACAGATAGAACACATCAGCATTCAGTTGCATTCGCTAAAATGTTCATTTTGACCTCTCTACATGTTTACTGCCATTTGTATTATCTTAACATGAATCTTCTTTGTCTGTATGTATAGTTTTGCTATCCTAGGTAGTTAACAATACTTCAACTCATATCCACCGTAGCCTACTGTTATGAAATAAAGTAAAAAAATAATCTTTATAGAAAGTGGTATAACCATTAGCAGAACCAAGTAATTTAATACTTAATTTGCTATGTATGAAAACACACTACTTGCTTGCAGTGCTTTTACATCCTACTTGCTTTATATTTCCATTAATACTCTGCAAAATGCATATTCAGTCTTGGCTAGAAGCTTTGACGTGTGGCGTAAGTATCAACATACAAAATTTGAGTAAGAAAGCAGAAAATGATTTTTGCAAGCAGTAATAAATGACAGACACAATTGAAGACTAAAAGTTAAAGCAAACCAAAAGGTCATGATCAGTTTCAATGTACCACTGTGTTAACACTATCAGATCTTTATATTTTATGAATGACAGTGATGAGTACCAACTATAAAAACATTTAAAGGAGTATGCACCTCATCTAGTTTAGCCTATGAATGAAAAAGTTCAGGGTATGTCAAGCCAATGAGAGGTCTTTTTAGGTTTACAACACACTGCACCAGCTTGACTAGAAAAAAATGAGTAAGAGCATTGAATCAACACAGGGGCATCATAAACTGGATAACTTGGTAGGTCCACTTTTTCACCTCTGTTAATGGATTAAATTTTATGCTAAAATCTTTGAGACTATGTCATCTTGCATTAAAAACACAAAAAAGTTATTGAACGACTTTGAGTGATGCTTAGACATTTAAACGATTGCCATGTTTTATGTTTTTAACATCAAAAGTGATTTTAAAAGAAAACAGATCATGTTAGCATTTTCTAGCAGTTTGAAAATACCTGTAAAAGTGTTTCAATCTAAGAAACAACTTTATGTCTTGGTAATGAAAACTTCTGCTGCATCTACCAATTTCTACTAACTGTAAAATATTTTGTTGTCATTTCTTACAGTTCAAGCGGCACAAAAGGTTATACCATGTACATACTGATGCATAATGTTGATGTTTTAGGAAATTTCACAAAACAAAACATGCAAATAGGATTTTCCCCAATGATGAGCAGCTTTAATGTCTCTACTAACTACTTTTAAGGCTCACAAGCACATTCATGGGGTCATTGTCATATTTCCATTATACCCTACAGAGTTAAAATGTTTTTGTCTATTTTTTGTCAATCATTTTTGTGCTTAGCAATAACTGACGAAAAAGCATCTTTGCTAAAGTTTTCAGCATTCTGCCCATCTCTTTCTTATTCCCAGGTTCTCATATACTGTAGCTTTTCACCACATGAACTTTTTTGTATGAAGAGCATTGCGTTAGGCTTTAAGATTTATTTTCAAGACACTTGATCATCCTTCCTGGTTTGCAAGCCATAAATGGCCTGCAAGCAGCAGTTTGTCTAAAAATAACACAAATATATTATAATCAGTTTTTTCATGGAAAATGTTAGGTAACTGGTATGGACCTGTAGGGACCCGATGATAATTTTCGCTGATTCTAGGGACCCGATTTTCAATTCTAGGGTCCCAAATCAGGTCCCTAAAACACCTTAAAAAAACTGTTATAATATAAGTAGAAAAATGAAGTACAGGCAAAAATTAAGCTTACCCAAAAGAAAACATTGAATGAGAATACAAAATATTTGGTACCACAACCAACTTTGTTTCTTGGCATATTGACAGCAAAAATGAATAAATATTCAACTAAATCAGTAAGCAGCCAAATGTGAAACACAGACAATATTATTGCATGATCTTCAATTAGTCCTTACACCTATTAAACTGTTATACAACCTATGATGCACAGCAATCAAATCAAAAAGATTATATATAATAAGTAAACTATATAAGCACAGACAAATATGTCAGTCTACACAGTTAAAAGGTATTGTTCAGCACCAAGCAGTTTAAGTTAATTGACAAGCACTAAATACTTCAAACTTCAAGCTAAGTATATCACGATGGAATGCAAGTTCATTTTTTTAATTGAAGCATTTCAATAAAAAATTTGAAATTGATCATGAAGTTAATTAGTGCACAAGTTTCAGGGTTGTTTAATTTCACACATTAATTGTGAGTAGAAAATTTTACACAATACATATTGGTGTCCCTAAGCCAGGGGTCACCAACATGGTGACCACCGGCGCTAGGTTGCCCACACGGACCATGTGGGTCGCCTGTCTGAGGGCCTGTGGTCCTGTTCTGACAATAGTATAAATATGATCAGTGTCTTTACATTGATGAATATCTTTAATTTTTATTAATGATAAGGATAACATAATTGAAGACAAATTGAGCAAATTTTTATTTCAGAAGTGTATGTATCAAACTGATAGCCCTTCGCATGAATCTGTACTAACAAGTAGCTCTCAGTTTCAAAAAGGTTGGTGACCCATACCTTAAGCACTGTAGTTATTGACTACAGTAGCAGAAAAAACTGAGCAAGAGTGGATCAGACTACCTGGTAACAATCTAAAACAAATCTCCTAAATAGGTTTAACATTTAGGCTTACTAAAATGCAATAGAGAACAAGGGCAGAAAATATCACAGAAAACCATCAAGCCAAAAAAATGGAAAGGATCAGGCACAAGGTTCACACAAAAACAGAGCATGCAGGACAAACATGTTGACAAAAAAGATTCAGAGAGATGTATAAAGGGCGGATTGTGATAGAAATAAAGGGCGGAATGTGATAGAAAACTAGTATAAAAAATGAGTGGCAACATTTCTTCGAAAGTAATAAAGTTCTAGCAATAATGATTCTTCGTCATAGTATCATTTTAATTCTATTCTTGAACCACTGTAGTACTGATGCTATACATTTGATTTAGTTAGACAGTTACTGTAGCTACTACTAGTTAATGCTCACTCACTGCCAACCTAATACCTATAGCCTATTTTCTTATTTAATGAATTGTGAATCAATATATCAAGAGCTACATGTACAGTTCACTTTTAATAAACTGAGACAGGCTAGTATTACACTTTAGTTTACTATAACCTAGAGATTGTAAAATTGAGCGTTATGAACTTCAACCAAATTTTCAGGTCTACTAGTGGAGGGCAGTATTCTTCTTCACCAGACCCAAATTCCTTGTTGATGTACTACTGTAACTAAAAAACTGCAAAAGAGCATGAGAACAGGAAACTTGCCATAAAGATAACTATGCTAGATATTGAAATTATCATCTGACCTATTCGTAGTCAACGCTGTATTAACTGGGAGATTGCTATTTTTCAGTTCTACTTTTCATAATAAATTGATCTAAATTCCAAAAAACACATTCTTTGGGAAAATATGAGCGGTAGTTACAACTTTGATGAATTTCTGATGAGTCTCTCCAACAATGACGCAAGAACGCGAAAAACCACCGCAATTAAACCACTCGGGCAAGTTGACGGCTGGTTTTTACTACTCCTTTCCTCAAAACATTCCGTTTCTCCTCAGTCCCCATCTCCACTCTCCAGATTAGGTTGGTAACATGGGAATACCCTAATCCGAAGCTTTTGTTCTTTCACATCAGCTGACCTGAAACCAGTAATGTGCCCGTCTGCCCGAGTCATCTTCGTCGAGTCAAAGCCGTGTGAGAGTCACAAGCCCTTCGAGTCATAGTCATCTAAAATTTTTTCAGTCGAGTCAGAGTCGAAACATAAGAAATGTCGAGTCATTGTTTTGGAAAGCTCGAGCCAATTTCGAGTCAATTAAAATTTCACATTATTTCTCTGTTTGTTTTTGTGCTAGGAAATGGCGCCCAACATGCTAAAAAATGGTGCCCAATGTTGTTTCAGCGAGTTTGATTCCAGGTTATTTATATCAAAGTTTTTTTGTGAAAGCAGTTTCCATATTATATTAATTGCCTCTTTCACTCTCGGTCATATAATAATAATAATAATATTTTATTGCGGACTCATGGTCCATTTTACAGACGCAATCACAGACACAAGAGCACAAAAAGTGGTTAGCTATACATCAGCATACATTACAGAAACGGTGTTTGCACATGACCAACATTGAGAAGTGCAAAACACTGTATCCTCACCACACCTGTATCGTCATTCGCAAGTGCACGGAAAATGGATATCCATACAGTAGCACATCACATAACTGGTGTTAGTAGCCTACATGTCCAACCTTGAGAGGAGCAAAACACTTTCCCAGCACTTCTTACTTCTTTATGCTTGGTGTGCACACAGTGTCCACATATTTTTACAATACAAAAGCAATACTGATGAGACGCAAACTTCGAAACAATCCACATACAACTACTGCATTTGGTCTCTATCATACAGGAGCGTTGAATAATTGAGGAAAAATGAAGATTTGTAAAAAGCATCAGACATTTGAAGCGATCGAATAAAAAAGCTGGATGAAGATGCACATCGTATAAAAAATCGATGCGAGTTGTTTCTCAGCACGGCTGCAAAGGTCCTGACACAATGGCTAACCTGGTGTGGGCGAACACTAACATTTCTGGGTATGTAGGCCTAATGCATAATTCGATAGGCATTGTTATATGCAGCACGTAAGCGCCTGATACATGGTCTGCGTGTATTTGCTCCACAATTGGCAAGAATAGGCCTGCATTGGCATGCAATAGGCACGACATAGAGTGTTTTTTTTTTACTGGAGGAGAGCACTGATCAAAAGTGCCTCTGAGTTTGTTTTCTGCACAGTACAGTGATTTCACTTGTCTGTGAGTATCATCATCATCTTTCAATGATGCATTTATCCACACACCAAGATATTTCACTTATTTCACTTGGTCATAAAATTGTACACGTACACCATTTAGAAAAACATTTGATGGAGCAGGTTGTTTATACTTTTTTGGGCAGAAAAGAACACCAATTGTTTTGTTGCAATTACAAGTGATTTCATGTTCAGCAGTCTAGTCACCACAAATATTCAGAAGACATTGCAGCCCACTAATACTGGGACTGAACACACATATATCATCAGCAAATATTAGATGATTAACAACCATATTTCCCACAGTGCATCCCACCCTGGCTGATCCCAGCTGGATTGAGAGTTTGTCCAGGTAAACAGCAAATAAATATGGGTTCAAAACTCCTCCTCGCCTTACCCCATTGTTTACAGTATAGGGGGATGAGTAGTTGGTACCCTATTTTACTTGCATAGTCTGCTGCCTGTACCAACTCAACAACAGTCTTACCATACACATCTCAGAAAGCTGAAAACACTGGTGTATCTTTGCTTACATAATAAGACGTAAAAGAATGCACATATCCGTGCCATGTTTTGGCTTGAAGCCAAACTGATTGTCTGTTGCGGCCCAAGTGGAGAAATGCATGACAAAATGTAGTGTTCAAACAACTTGGAGATGATAGTTTCAAGGGAAACAGGCCTATAGTTCCCAGCATCTCTTATGTTCCCCTTCTTGTTTTTGCAAATAGGTACAATGACTGCTTGCATGCATTCCTGAGGAATGTTTCCATGCATTAAACACACATTGAATAGACTAGGTACTCAGGTGGTTGCACACACCTGAATCAACATAGAAAATGTGTTCAGCAAAGATGCCATCTTTGTCAGCTGCGCGATTCAGTGGTGGTTTGCGCAGCAGAGATTTAATCTTGAAGCTCTTGCACCCAAATCACCAATCCCTTCAAAATTACCATGTGAGATTATATTTTGTTTCACAAAATTGCCAATTTTACAGTTTTTTGATGAGTTCAGCAATGCTGAAAAGTGACAGTGACTGCTTCATTTCCCCACATGACAGTTCCCCACATGGCAGTGACTGCTCCACATGACAGTGACTGCTTCATTTCCCGTTTCGCCTCCCACTGCAGATGGAAGCCATGATTTCTTGCTTTTTCTGGTGTTCTGCTAAAATTTTTTGGGAGATCTGTTCCATAAGGCCTCAGCTATGGCATCAGCTTTGCATTTTTGTTGGGACTTCCGACAAGCTCTTAATGCATATTTGAACTCTTTTTTGCTTTCTTTCATAATGTCAAATAAAGGTCCACTTTTGGGTTTATGATTATCAATCCAGTATAAGTATGCTCGTCGGGCATCCTTGTGCTTTTCTCTTACATCCTTGTTCCACCCGGGAACATTATGCTTTTGTTTTGGACTGTTAGTTAAGACTTCACTTGCTGCTCGTTTTAATGCCACTACTATGTTAGCGTAAAATTGTTCTAGCATGTCAATGTGTTGTTGTTTTTTGCACATTGGATTGTCACATGAGGTAAGTTCTTCAAATAAGGGTATTTTTGAGAGCCAGACCTTGCTAGCCTGTTGATATGTCAGTTTTTGTTACTGTGTGGCTTCGTTCCAGTTCATATTTTTGCTTCTTTCACTCTCAGTCATATTAATTGCCTCTTTCACTCTCAGTCATTTCCACAAGTTTAGCCCAACCTTGCAGCAATAAATATAATTAAAATAACATGTCAATATGGCAAGCCAGGCTGATTGTGAAAGGTGCTTCGAAACTTAAGTCGTGATTTTCACCTACATTTTCAGGTGCTCTGGTTAAGGCCACTGCTTAAAGGTTTTGTTGGAAAAAATCGTTTCAGTCGCGGCGTTTTAGCTAACACTGCCAGATTCTTGCTCTTTTTCTCCTTAGAAACTTTGCGCTTTTTAGCTGCTGATGGCATTAAAATGTTTTGGCATCGCGCTAGCTAAACACTGCAATCTCATTTTCTGCTCTTTCGATACCAACAGTTATTCAAATAGAAGGATTTATGCGATGTGAACTTGCATGTTTGTCACGTGTTTACGGTTACCTCACAACAGGTCTCTAGACAAACCGAAACATGAAAAATCTCCTTTGGGCATCACTGTTTACTTCATTGACACAAAATGAAAACTACGCATAGTTTTATCCTGGGAACAACAGACTCATTTGTAAACAAGCATAGAGCTTGTAACATTGTCAGGTCATATGACAACGTTGTAGAACATTTCAAACAAAATGTAAAGTAACAAACGTTGTGTCAGAAAATGCTTTCTTTATATTTAAAGCGACTCAGATTTCCCTTCTTGAGGTTATTCTACATAAAACTGGCGAAGAAGTTAGGCTACTGGAGACAACAAAGAACGGTTGTTCCCTGAATCTGTTTCTGAACAAGATTTGAAGAGGATGGCATAGATTTAAAATACTTTCCTTGCTTACTTGGCCTACCAGAACGAGTAAGCAGCTTTACTCACACAAAACAACTTTGCATAAAAGATTTGCCTGCATAATCCAGTTTTCAAAATTTTACATTGGAAATCAGTTGGCAAAAGTAGCCAACGTTGTACATTCTGTAAACAATTCTGTAATTCTGCCTACATCATACTTGCTAAGCAAAAAATAGCATGAAGAGCAAAGAATGTGACAAGATGGAATTCGCAGCCTGTTGTGCTGCAAAGTGTCTTCAAAGATCACGAGAAGTCAATGCATCTCTCACTATGAACCAATCGTGGGATAACATAGCAAATCAAGATTATTGGGCGTTGAGTGAGTTCATGAGCGCTCCACTGCCTTGCAAGGAAGCAATGCAACAAGTTGAGGGAGAACATATTTTAACATCCTCTCGCATTTGTCCTGTAGTGGTTGGCTTATTGAAAACATTGGAACAACTGAAGAATTCAAATCTCAGTTATTGCAAGAAACAGGCACCGAATTTTCAAGATTCTAGTTCCAGAAGCTTGACGCCATTTTTTAAATCGTAAGGTTTAACCACAAGTGGATTGAAGATAATGTTTGAAAAGAAGACGCTATACAAGTACTGATGACCCATGTGGCAAGCAAGCTTGGTCGGTATGCAGAAGACAGTAGCACCGCCAGGGACGCCGGAACGGGGTTGGATGACGGGGGCACTGTCCCTGCCTTTGGAAAGTGGGGAAACAGGGGAACAGGTGCATTTACATTACAGTATCATAAGTAATTTCATGATTTATCAAGATCGACCAGAAAGAAGTTTATTGCAGCTATTCGCGCACACATACAATTCAGAATGGTTTTCTATAATTTCTATTATTATTTTTGAGGTCAACTTTGTTGCTGAACATATGAATGCCAAAAGAATGACTATTATCAGTCGCGTATCTATGCAAAGTGGCCCGCATGGCAAAGTTTAAATGTGCGTTCTTCCTAATAATTCAAATATTAGATACAGGCATAATTTTTATGAAAGATAAACGATGTAGAAAATAAATGTTTTGAAACGGAAAATATTTGTTTATTTTAGTTTTAAACTTTTCATTTTATTTCAGAAAATATTAGCTTTCAACTTTATTTTTGTTTTAAACTTTCATAATAAATACTACGGCCAAAGCAAACGATACAACTGACATCTTGCAAACGTTTCGATAACAACTGTTATCATCTTCTGTGCATAGATAACAGTTGATAGCAGTTGTTATCGAAACGTTTGCAAGATGTCAGTTGTATCGTTTGCTTTGGCCGTAGTATTTATTATAAGGCTATTTAGCACTTCCGCTTTTCGTGTACCAA
>JGI24021J15306_10002796_pt1 | contig 19181 bp, 7 predicted proteins | sample Ectturendosymbi1_FD_15306 | JGI IMG/M metagenome (IMG submission 15306)
AAGACAGAACCACAGGGTTACAGACACATTCTTAACACTATTGTTAGCTGAAACGTAACACTTGTTACAGCACTACTGCGGAGTAGGGCGCTAATTACTAAAATAGCGGAGCTTTGTGGCGGAGGTTTGATGACGTAAGTGGAGTGGAAAAAAGTTGCATTGCAAAAGCAAAAGAAGGAATAAAAGTGAAGGAAAAATGTTCTTTCATTGCAACTTAATATGTGTTTCCCCCAAACATGGAATGCATGGAAATTTGCGATGTTAAAAATTTTTTATGTTCACAACAGTTAAAACCTTTTTTGTCCCCGAACCGTTGTGAAACTCACATAACCAAAATTATCAAACTTCAAAATAGACATTTTTTACCGTAGTGTAATATCAGTTTTTGCAGTACAGTTATTTTTACTACCCTTTAGTTCTCATTGCTCAATGCAAAATATCGGTATTAGTGACTCCGGTAAGGTCATCAAACCTCCACAACCAAACTCCACTATTTACGGAGCTCCGCCTTTTACAGGGCACCAATGGTGGATTTGAAACATAACCATTATTGTACCAGGTCGATGCCGCTTGAGCGACAAACTGACCACTTTATTCGAACCGCATCATGCGGGGCAGTTCCCTTGCCACTTCCTTAGATTTAAGGTTTTGGATTAGGGTTAAGTGTTTAACATTAGGGTTAGTGTTTAACGTTGAGGTTCAGGGTTACGGTGTACAAGGGTTTAGGCTTAGAGCTTAGGGTTAGAGCTCGACCGATGTATCGGCACACCGATATATATTGGCCGATATGACAATGTTGCCGATGTATCGTATCGGCAAAATTCCGCCGATATATATCGGTCATATTTGCTCATAAAAATGTTGCGCTGTTGCTCTGCATAGAGCGTTCGGAAACCCAAGTTGCTACTTCGTCTCTAACCCTGATTTATGAACGCAAATGCTCTGTCTTGTTCCTAGCGCACAGAGCCTTGAAGCATGCAGACCGTTGTGCAACAGTCCCGACACAACGCCCTATGACGTAACATTCACTCGTAGGTTTGGCGCGGTAAGCAGGTGATTGTCTGCGAACAAACTAGGTCACGTACTTCTGTGTTGGTTGGTTATGTTACCAAGGTCTCTCTACACTAGACAGTCTTGCGTTCAGCGTGCATCAAAAAAGTGCCTATGTCACAGCGAGCAGGACCCAGGTTTGCGCAGAATTCGATGTTATACGGTTCTTCATTAATCATTGCAGTGATGTGATGGTTTTAATGCGTCGCGCATTTTTTTACTTATGTTATATGACATCTGAGTGCAGGCACAGATGTCTACACCGTCACAAAGGAGTAAGCCCACTTCTACGCAACACATGTTTGCTGTTTGTGCATTTTTTTATTTAGAGTTAGACTACTGTGAGTCCTAGAAATTGCTGTGGACTGCAGTAGGCACAACGGATTATACCATCCTTAAAATTTATAGTCAAACATAGAGGGTTGAAATAGTCACGTGACAAGTACATGAGTAAAGAAGCAAGGGTTTAGGTTTAGCCTACAGTTCATACAAGTAACAATCAATGCAAGGAAGAAGCTGCTAACAACTTGCCAGCACTGAAACCATAACATTACTTGTCTATCAGACTGACCCATTTGCAGATGTTACAGTCAACTGAGACAGTATACCTGTCCAAACTTGTCATGTGACTAGTTCAGCCAATCATGTTCGACTGGCGGCAAAATAGCTCCACGAGTGTATATTTTGCCTCACAAGGCAAAACAGGAGTGTATATCTTGCCTCATAAAATAATTGCAACTTGTGAAATTATTTTCTTTGTGGCCTGAAGAAAAATATGCACTGGAATGTCTTTTAGCTGTAGTTTGAAAATGTTTGGCTGAAGGCAAAATAGCTCCACGAGTGGTTATTTTGCCTCATGAAGCAAAATAGATACTTCTTGAGTAATACAAAAATATCGGATATCGGCAATGAAAATTTAAAAATATTGGTACCGGCCCAAAAAGAACTTCTTGGTCGAGCTCTACTTAGGGTTACAAAAAATTCTATAGCTGTGCTTCAATCCTTGGCCACTGAAAAGCAACTGACATTATACAAGAAGTGGTTACATATTTTGCAGAAGTCAGCAATTTTGCTTGTTACGGTTTTTTAGTCTTTCCAAGGTGAAAACCGGATACACTGTTATTTAGACACTGTGACACTGACTGTCTAGTTCATACATACATGTTTCTTGCTCAAGTGGAAAGAATAAATAATGCCATCATGATCATCGGACGTTTTGCATATTATTTAATCATGTCAAAAATTAGCAAGAACTTGACTACTGTATGGTTGCCATCAAAAAATTATAGTTAAATGGAGACATTAAAGCTGCATTTAATAGGAATACTTGTTACTTGTTTTGAAGAAACTGAAACTTCTGTGAACATAGTAGCAGAAAAGAAAAATATTTTGTCCCAAATCTATTGCCATAATTTCAGATTTCTGAATATGCACTTGGACTAAGAACATTTCTAATATTTTGTTAGCAGAAATCATTTGGAGCAACTTTAGTTGCATCTTTTTTAAAGCCACTACATAACCTTACTTCAACCATGCTTTCATTTGGTGATTTTTTCCTTGTCAAAATGCTGAGTATGCAATATCTTTCTCAGGTAAAACGTGGATATAATAGCATTGTGTATGAATTACTCCAATGGAGAAAGCAGTTAAATTGTATCTTAGTGAAGCTAAGCACAGCTTAGCAAATGAAGACTATGGTAAAGCTTATGCTTTTTACTTGCTTGTGCTAAAGTTAATGCCTCTACTTCAAAATGAAGTAAGTGAGGAGTTTGGATTTGCTTGGAAGAAATGGAGTAAAGAACTTTTTCGTTTAGGTCGTACTGATGATTTGTTTTCAATGTATGAGCAAGGCTGTGATGTTTTCTCCACATCTGAAGCTTTGCATCTTCACATGGGCCGCTGCTTGTTTCAATTAGATTTGAAACTTGAAGCAGTGGGATTGTTTAGAAAAGTGCTGGTTGTGAATAAACACTGCTTTGAAGCTCTTACCTGTCTTGAAAATGCCTGTAGAGGCTTGGTGGATAGCTGGCATTTTGCCATGTTAAATGATACAAAAAGAAACAAATGTTTTGAAGTGGCCATACAACAAGCTTTGGAATCAATGGATTGGGATGATTGTATTTTGGACATAGGATCTGGTACTGGATTACTTAGCATGTTAGCTGTAAGACATGGGGCTGCAAAAGTATATGCTTTTGAAATGTCAAAAGTAATGCATCACATTGCAAGTGAATGTGTTGTTGAGAACAATATGTCTCCTAGAATAAAGCTAAAACATATTGACTCAGTAAAACTTTCTTTGGGTGAAAGTCATGACCCATTGCCTCAAAAAGCATCACTTGTCATTTCTGAAATAGTTGATGCAGGCCTTTTGGGTGAGGGCATTGTGGAAACCCTTAATCATGCTTGGAATGATTTGCTTCTCTCTCCATGTGATGGAGGCCAAGTGGTTCCACATTCAGCAACAGTTTATTGCATACTGGTAGAATGCTTCGATGTATGGAAAAAGCATTCTTGTGTAAACCATGGAATTCCAAAGTTATTGTTAACAAGTGGGGTTCTTCAGGATATTGACAATGTCAAAGACTCATGTGCTATGGACTCAGATGTGAGTAATTTGTATAGAACTGTGAAAACATGTGATGTTGAGCCATATACTTCAGAAGACATGAAGAAGCTTTCACATAGGATTTTATCTGAACCAAGTAAATTAATGGATATAAATTTCAATGATCCTGGCTTGCTAAAAAAAATTGTGGAAGGAAAATTTGGTGATATTTCATGTGACTTTCACAACTTATCTGCTGGATATCTTGATGCTGTAATTTTTTGGTTTGAGTTAAATATTGACAGTGACAAAACTTGTGTGATAGAAACAGTCATTGGCTCAGAGTTTTGTTGGGATCAAGCGGTATACCCAGTGCGAATGCTTGATTTATGCAAAGTATCAGATGGTGCTGCTGAGACCAAAGACATGAAGGTCAGGCCAAGAGCTGAAAGATTATATGTACAGGAAACTGACATCATCAGAGCAAACTTCTCTGTTCAGCTTGATCGATTTCAGATGGAAAGTGTGGACAAAATGAATTTTTGTCAGCAGAATGCAATCTCATATCCACAAACAGTATCTGTTGCATGTGCCCAAAGTGATAAAATGGTTTGTGACCTACATATCATGGTGCATGAAGATTATATCAGTCGTATGAATGATAATTTGTTCAATGATTCTTATTTCCATGCAGTGTCTAAGCACTGCCAGTTGGTCAGTGATGTGATACTTCTAGATATATGCAGTGGGTTTGACTTGCTGGTTTACAAGTTGTACAAGAAAATAGCGCCAAAACTGAAAATACACAAATTTTCCACTGCTCAATCAGTTTGCGAAGCACATTCTGAGTTGTCACAGCTTACAGCAACAGATGTGACAGTGATTAAGGACATTCCATGCTCTCCTGTGTATGATGTTGTAATATCAGATGTGATTGAACCCAGTGGACTTTTGTCACCACAAAGTTTAAGAAACATTGCGTTTGCAAAACTATGTTTAAAAGAAACAGGTATTGTGATACCAGATAAAGTTAGAGTAATCATACAAGCTATAAACTCAAGTGAACTTCTTACAAAGTGTATGGTAGTTTCTGATAAAAACACTCTAGATCTCAAAATTGCTTCAACTGTGAATGACTTCCGAGTGTCATGGCACAGTGATCTAGATGTGCACTCATTAAATTATCATGCTCTTTCTGAAAAAGCAGTTGCTCTTTCATTTGATTTTAATCAAAGTGATTCATCAAAAGGTAGTACTGAATCCTTAAAACAATCTATTGTGTTGAAAACAACTTGTCAGGGTATTCTTCATGCAATACTTTTTTGGTTTGAGGTTGATGTCGACGCTGGTAATTGTTTGGATACATCAGACTGTGATAACCACTGGAAACAAGCTGCATATGTTCTACCTCAGTCAAAGTGGTTAAATCTATGCAATGAGGATGAGATTGTTGTAACAACTTCTTGTCACGAAGACTTGCTGTTATTTTCTGTTTCAAAATATGGTGCTTAAAAAAGTTCGTCATGAACAAATTTTTGAGTTTCATCATAAACTTCTAACAATTTCGTAAAGCTCTCCTGCAATTGTGAAATTTTTTTTATCATTACAGTACATATTGGCTTGCCTTGTATCATTGTTAATATACAGTTAGTGTAGCCTTGGCCATGTGGAATGAATGGACCAACTGCAAAAGTTTGTCATTTATTTCATTTGAACAGGATTTCTGATATTTACTTACTTAATTTCCGGATTCCAAAATGCATGTCAGATCTTTGTAAAAAGTCAACTAATTTTTTAGTCTGTATTTTTCAAAGCTTAATTCAGTTGCATATAGGTAATAAGCCATAGCTGTTAAGAAAAGGAGCACCCCAGGAGCTGCAAGATTTGCAGTATATTATGTGGTAAAGTATGAGAAACCAGAGTTGTGATGGTGGTTTAGAAGCAGCAACTGCCACAAATAATTTCTCTTTATTGTTGAAAAGCCACTACCAGCTAGTCAACAAGGATCTGTGACACATATTTTTACTGCAGTCTTACATTGCTGGCCTCATGGTGTTTTACAAAACAATGTTAAGCTAAAAAAACGACTACAAGAAATAAATGTAGATTATTAAGCTCTATGAACAAACTATTTAGTACAGTGATGCAAAATTTTTCTGTGAATTTTATAAGCATGTAGAAATTTTTAGTAGCACACACATTAAGCTTTGCCATACTGCATCCATATGCATAAAGTATGAAATGTAAACAACTTAGGAAAGAAAACATGCAATGAAATACCTCTACTTAATTATAGGCAAAATTAAGCTGGCTATCTTCTTTCACATATGTAGAGACAAAACAAGATTGGCTATCCTCCTTTAGATATGTATATTCCTCTGCCTGCCTAAGGCATGCCATAATCTTGTATTCTCAGATGGTGCAAAGTTTTTCAGTGATTCCTCACTCTAACCTATAAGCATCAATGAATAGAGGTTGGATGTAGTCAGTTGCTTGCACTTTACTTGGACTCATCCGTAAGAGCCCAAGCTACCCTCTACAGTTAAGGATTTAAAAAATACAATTCATACCAAATTGAATGTTTTTTTTGAAGTAATGGATTTGCATAGGACATTGGATAAGATTTCCTTTCCAATGGACAATCAGTTCTCATTTGAGAAAAATTTCAAATGGATGATAAATTGTTTAGTAACTTGGGCTAACATGAATGAGCCGAGTATGCAGAGGACCAACTGGTGTTATCACTGCTCTGTGATGTACGTTACACAACAGTGGACAAGTTCTCATGAAAACTTATCATTCAAAATGATAGTGCCAGCCAGAATGCGAGAAAATGGAAATTTTAATGATGCAAGCCTTGAACAATTGCATTTAGTGTCAATCAGTATAAATCATGTGATGAGCTTGAGTAACGCTGTTCACCTGGATTTCTCCCTGAATTAACATCGATATTCCGTTTCATCTATGGCATCAACATGTCGCTTAACCCAAAACATAGTATGGGAAACGAGATCAGACAAAGGAGCGAAAGAAATGCCAGAGGTGAAACTGAAACAATTTTGTTCACGTGCTGTGCTTCATTATTACCACTATTAGTAGTATTCCACTTAACACCGTGGGAGCCAGTGTGTGATATACTCGTGCTTTGAAATGCCGCATGCACTGCTATTTTCCTGTCATTTTGCAACTTCATAAGTTGCCAGGTGCTTGTGTTAACTAGGAACCTGTTCAAACCCTCAAAAGATGCAGTGAGTTCTTTAGTTTGTGTTATAAAACATGGAAAGTTTTGGATTTCGTTTTTTTTGTGGGTGACATCATCAGTGAGGTAGGTTTTAAGGCATTTTGACCAACATTGCTTGGCCCTGGGTGCCAACCACTAGAAGGAAATTGTTGACTCAAGCCTCTATTGGAAACTAGGCTAAAATATGAGTCTTTTTAGCCTTTGATCACCTTTCTAGCATTTCTGGTTCCAAAGTTGTGACAAAATAACCAAAATTTGGGTAAAAAATTGTTTGTTTAGGTAATTTTTAGGCAAGGTTTATTTTGCCATCAGAAATGGTCACATGACAATGATGATGTGCACAGATGATTACATCGCCCTTGTTAGATGATGTAAAACCCTAAACCCCAAAGCTAAGCCTAAGCATGCAACCAAAACCTTCAACCGCAAACCTGAAGTATGATCCTAAACTCTAAAGCCAAACCCTAAACTGAAAAAGTAATAGAAACTATGAAAAAAAGTACCCATGTAGGAAAGCAAAAGCAGCATTAGTGAGCACTGAACCTGACGAGCACTCGCACAACGGCCATGGACACATCCCCAAGCTTATCGTCCTTGTCACGTGACCATATTAACTATTCTGGTTTGGCTAAGGGCAAAATAAATCCAGCAGTGCTTTTGCCATTAATCAATAACTGCTACCTAATTTTTACCCAAATTTAGTTTTTTGGCCATAAAGTGTGAACCAGAAATGCTAGAAAGCTAATCAAAGACTCATATTTTAGCCTAGCTTCCACTGAAAACCTGAGTAAACATATCCCTCTGGCGGTTGGGGCTCAGGATCTGATGACCTTGGCCAAAAAGGCTTAAACCTACCCCACTTATGACATCACCCACAAAAACAAAACCCAACACTTTCAAATTAAAAAAAATCCAAACTGGAAGATACTCGCCACATCTTTTGAGGGTTTGAACAGCTCTCTAGCACAATTTGCTGGCGAGTTGCTGAGTGATGCTAGAAATATGGTTCACGTGAAGTCCCAGCTCCTAAGGTGTTAAAATTACACACTAGGCACAGCTACGTTGCTGCAAATCTTGTTCACACACACCAAGTTTTTGGTCGCACTGCATAGGTGTGAGACAGCATTTTTGTACCGCTGATTTAGTGCAATTCATGCATTTTTTAATGAAAGAAGCCCTTCCAATTGGAGTTATGGATTGTAGTGATTTGCCTTTCACTGACAGTGCCTCCTGGCATAATCAGAAGGCTCACAGTGGTATTGTTTGTCATCATCCGCATGGGTCAAAATTGCGTAAGTTTGAAAGTACAAAATACTTGTGCACAGGATGCATATGTTTTTTGTAAAGTTTTAAGATTAGGATTTGGCATGTTATTCTTTGCCTTCCTGAACAGCTTATCATCAAACCATGCTCTTCATAACAAATCAGATAAGCTCATCATATTTTGGCATTTCTCAGCAGGGCCTTCAACACTGACTTGAGCAGTTTTCTGCTGTGTGCAACCAAACTGGAATGAAAATCAGCACTGCAAGGCTGAGATATTATGTCTCTCCAGAAACCAAAGGTAGTGTATGCTATGAGAAAGCGGCAATACACTGTACCAGATAGAGAAGTTCAAGTACCTTTGGTTGGTATTCATGCATAGTGGAAGGTGGAGTAAGGAGATTAATACACAGATTAGTAAACCAAACACCGTTTTGCATGAGCTTCATTATTCTGGGTCACTAAACAAGAGCTTTCAAACACTGCATTGTGGTTGGTTTTTAAATTGGTGTTTATTCCGATCCTCACATGGTCATGAATCTTGAGTACACAGTGTGACACTTCACAAAAAAGTGTGCAGTTGTGCAATTCGTTAAGCCCCAAATGTTGAGTCGGTTCTCTGAATCAAGATTATCCTAGCTATGTTGGTTCAACCATGTGTCAAGAATGTCCCAGGAAAGATTGATGATGCAAGTCTTGCTGGCTACAACCACAGGAAAGTGACCAAGAGGTTGTTCAATGACCAGATGGAGTGACAACATCTCTAATCTGGCTAATTCCCATCTTAGCACGGAGCAAGCAGAAATGTCTCAAATTGCTGTTAATGGTGAGGTATTTTGAGTCCAGCTAAGGCTGCTGCTTCTGTGACCCTTTCCAGAGGAAAAGGGAGCATGAAAATGAATGAATGAAATGAATATTTCAGCAGTCATACTCCATACTGACTGTAAGTAAATCTTGCCACATTATTTCATAACAATCCATCATCAGACTGGAGTTCATTTGAAAATTTCGCTGAAGTGAAATTCCGGGATGTTTTGCTAACTTGGACAGGACACCAGGACAGATGTTTAAACCGGGACAGTCCCAGCCAAACCAGGATGTATGGTAGGTCTATCTAAAGTCAAGCTACAGTTTTTGTCAAGCTTAGTCCAGCTGTTAGTTTGTGTTTACTGGCACCTAATTTAATAACCCTTCCACTTGCTTGAAAGCTGATTTTGGCATCAGAAGACATTATGTAAAAGCTTAAAACTTTCTACCAAATCTTGTGAATTGTCCAATATGACATCACTGTGCAGTATTACTTCACCATGATGTCAGCAAACATGCACTAAACAAAATTTTGTAGCCAACTGCCAAATTTTATTTTGTTCATTGTTTGATCTGCCATCAGTGATAAATGCAGTTCATGGAGTGGAGATGGACGTAAAGAAAAAGCATAAAAGCCATAAATTCTAAATTGAAGACCCACCAACCAAAAGTGCCTAAGTCACATTTTAGGGTAAACTGAGTTACACAGTGGATCGTGTTCTTGAAATTTTCCTCAACATGCTTTCAAAATCTAGCACGGAACAAGCATGTAAAGGTTAAATCTGCGCATGCACATTCTGCTTTTATCCAGTGTTTCACATGTGAATTGAAAACTTTAACAGCTGTTTTCTTGAAACTGGCAATTTGTGACTTGGGCAATTTTTGTTGGAGGGTCTTCAAATATAAGGCACATTTTTTCTACATACTAGTCAGAACTCTAGGGCTTGGTTTTGACAGAAATGAGCTTATGAAACATTTTCACCTCAATAGCACCTATTTCAGTTTTATATACCAATTGCAAAGGGACTGATGAATTTCTTAATCCCATAACACCTATCCAAGCTGCTTCAGTTGCTCGAACATGTTCAGTCCTAACCTGTCAACCGATGGAGCTAATTGAACCCTCTAAAGGTGCAGAAAGTCCATTAGTTTCAAATTGAGCTGTTTGGGTTTTGCAAGTTTTGTGGGGTAACTTGACATCACAAGGTGGTCCCCATGACATCATCAGGCCCTGAGAAAAAAATTTGTGACAATTTATCTGTTTTTTCATTAAAAATAAACTAGGTGAAAATCTGCATCTTTAGAGTCCTTGATTAGCCATCTAACGTTAGAGGTTGGCAAGTTATACCCAAAAATCTGCATTTTTTATTACAAATTTCTAGTAATTTCTTAATTACTGTATTTTTTCGTTTATAGAATTCCATGCAACTATTCAGGCTCCAGTCTATAATCAGTGTGGTTTGTTGCTGCTAATGCAGATATTGCCACAGATAGTGCATGTATAACATTAATTTCCTCACCAGCAGGGATGCAGCTCTACAGGGGTAGGTTAGTCAGTATGTCTAGTCTCTTAGCACCTACTACTTTGAAAACAACAACCAACTAAATGAGGTTTTACATAATCATTAATGTGTGTAAGTCTATGTGACGTTCTATATATTTTAGTCTTTAAACAGATATATATCCATACCAATGGTTTTACCCAGGCTTGCTTCAATCATTAACACATTTGGAGTTTTGAAAATTTGATGTTGTTTTTCTTGTTTGTCCATGTGGAAGAGAAATTCTGGCTAAAAATAATTCTTTTAACTGCAACATGTAAGGGTTTAAGCTCACAAATGCAATTCCAACAATTCGTACTAAATTTTCCCATTAAAATCTGAATCTTAAAAAACAAATAAAAATAATATTTATTTTGAGTCAGACTCTTGGTTCATATTATAAGGGTAATCGAATAACAAAAAATTGGTTAGTCATTCTGCAGTACAGGGCAGGTGTTAATTGATAAACATGGGCAACACAGGGAGGTCCCAAACACTGAAACATTGCACCAGCTATAACTGCGTTCACTGATCATCAAATGGGAATCTGGCAGTGGGAAGTAAATGACAACATTTTAATATCAAGTCAATAGCTAAAATTGTTGGTTAGGGATACTCAGTGGCACACATAAGCATGTACATTGTTTTGATCTAAGTTTCCAATGTTTTTGTAAGATATTTAGCTTGAGGCTGTCAACCACTTGTTTTCGCTAAATTTAGTGCAAGATTTGACGGTTGGTATTTTGCTAGTTTTATATAATCACTTCATTACATGTTTGGCTTGCACATGATCATTGACATGATGGGGGTGATAGAGGAATTATAAGAAAATGCATAAAACATGAGGTGCCAAGAAGCATACAGAAGGTAATCAATCTAGCTTGTGCTAGGACCAAAGCCTTTGATGATCAATCCTCACGAATTGTTTCACTTTCAACAAGAAATGGAGATTTCGGCCAAGTGACAATAACAACTGATTCTGAACCAAGAAGGTTCTGCTTTTAGCATGTTTTGTATTTTAATTCCATAATTTGGATCTGCTTCTGAAAGATTCATTATTGTGAAATAAACATACCTATTCCATACTACTAGCATGCAGGGTTGATTGATTTAAATCAATCAAGCAATAAAAATTAAAAAAATCATATACATGAAAGAAGACAAGGATATGTACATGGTGGTAGTAGAGAGAATATGCTTGGTGGTGCTAATGCATTTATGGTACTTTGATGATACACAAGCTTTTAGGACACACGCATGAATGATGCCATCATAATTATTATAATGTAGAACTGCGATGACTTCCAAGCACATCGATGTATGAAGTGCATGAGGGAGTGGGAGGTTTTGAAGGACCAGGGGTCATTTAAGCTGCAGACCTCCCAAGGACGAAGCTGCTTATAGTGTAAAGGAAATAGTGTTTAACAGTTATGTTAGTAGGTTATTATGTTTGATATTAGACTGTCACCAACAAGTATGTTGCATCAAACCAGAAATGGAAAATGCCTAAAACAACTCATTAGTGGTGCATAAAACACTAAAACGCATATGTGTCCACTACAAAACCATAAATAGCAAATCTGGCTATTATGAAATAAGAGCTATTTTAATGAACACTGTATATTAAAGGAATCCTTTCCCAGCAAAGAATCAGGCACTAAGATCTTACAGAGTATATATTTCGCCTATTAAGCAGGCTTCAACTCTTCTTCAAATAGATTAATATTTTCTATGAAACAATGAAGAACAACGTTTGTGTTATAAACAAGTTGTAGAATCAACTTTTGAAAAGTGTGGCAAGCTTCTTTGGTGTTTGAAAGATTGTGGTATAAACACTTACGGTAACATTTGCAAAGCCGCAAAAGTGTGAAATCGGACAAATTGCTTGAGGTTTATAAATAGTTCAAACAAAATACTTATATAAGCAAAACCCATTATGCTTTTGCCATCTTTGTTTTTGCTGTCATGTTTGCTCTAGGGCAGGGTTCTTAACCTGGGGTCCATGAATGTATTGTAGGAGGTCTGTAAACCAAAATCCAGTCAAGAAAATCTGCTAGTTTTTATCTGCTTATTTGGATCCTTAGTTTGCTTAATTGCAACACAAGTGTAGTCTGACATGCATTTTTAGGCCAACAGATAATTCCAGTACTACCTGTATGATGTAATAGTTCACACTATCCACAATTTTTTTGCTTAACTTTGCATGTGCATTGACATTTTATATGAAAGATTTCTCTATTTTGTTCATGTGTAGGTCATCTATTGTTTTATTCTGACTTGGGATCTGTCAGATATAAAGTAGAGAAACACTGCTTTAGAATGTATAAATTTTTCATGTACTTAATGTGGTGAATATGTTAAAAAACACAAAGCAGAGATCGCAACACTAAATTATAATTGTAAATATTGGTTCAAGTAATAATTTAACATTCTATGGCTTAAAAATGAGGTTGGTACTCACAATATTCAACTTCATTGTTATATTGCCATCACTTGAACTGACGTAAAAAATAGATTATTTCCAAGCCCAGGATTATTTTTAGTCACTGACCTAGAATCTATTTGGACAAGAATATATAAGATTGCAACCAATATTGAAAATGGACAAAAATTTTGACGTTAAAGACAAGAGCTGTACAAACATGATCTATCCAAAAAATAATGTTTGGTCAACCATTTTCAAGGTCCTATTGTACCTATATGTTTATAACTGACTTGGGGTATGATAAGTTAAAGTTCGATATTTTTACAGGTGACTGAAAGGAAAGGTTCAAAGCTGCGGAAATGTTAAGCTGGGACTGATACTAAATTTAAAATTAAAGCCTTGGCCAAGGCTACACTTACATTAACATATTCTGTAGACTAGAACATTTAGAACAGTGGTTCTCAACATGGTGTTCATGAACCAGGGGTTCACGGGAAGATTTTCAGGGGTACTTGGATGGCATTTGAGTTTTCATGTATTGCTATTTTTTAATATCCTATGTTAGAGGAAAATGCGTGCCGATTGAAAACTCTGCATAGATTTTGTCAGCTTACTGGGGATTCAGGTTGATTGTTTTATGGCTCGGGGGTACTTAATGGGAAAAAGGTTGAACCCCTGATTTAGAAGCTAATTGTAATAATTAACCTGAGAAAATCCAGTGTCTCTGATCAGTTAAAACAACGTATCAAAGACTTCCGAATGAACCTACTATGACAATTTAGCTCAAACAATCCTAGTTTAAAAAGTGGTATTCTGTTTACAGTCAGTTAATGTTGTGTTCTGTTGTTTGTTGTTGAATACTGGTAAACTATTGGTTCCTTTGTGTATGTTTATCGTGTGATTATGTGTTTGTCAAATCTAGTCTGTAAAATCTGGTAGTGATCATTTGTATTCACTGGCATGTTTCATTTTTAGGTACTGTTTGTGTTTTAACAAAAGTCAAATTACACTTGTAAAATTGCAATGGCAGAGGGGTTGATACCAATAGATATTCAATGCAACAAGCTTGTTGATTGGTTAATTGACAGAAGGCATTGTAACATCAAATGGCAGAAGTCTGCTGAGGTAATCTGTCTGTACATCTTTATTCCTACAATTTATACTTTTTTCTGCAGGTGTTTAAGATAATTTGCATTGTGTTTGCTTTGTGTATGAGTTGATTGAAATGGTAAGATGCTCTTTACCTAACTGCAAGCACTTAGGGATGTACTGCTGAGCAGCTGTTCATTTGTAGCGCTTATTTTAACAACAAAAGCAGAGTAATGCAGGGTTTTTCTGTCCTGCCCACAGCCAGCATGAATATGTATGCTTAGACCAAGACCCCAACCTTTTTAATTTTTTGAAATCAAACTGAACACAGGTTTACCAGAAAAAGTATGAGAACTGTAAAAACATAGTGAACAAGTTATACTAGCTATGTACTTGAGCAATCAAGCAAGGATATAAGTTGGCGCTTATGTTGTTATCTAGAACAAGGATTCCCAACCTTTCTCTGATCCTGTACCACTTCAGCATTTCGACAGATGAGCATGTACCCTTAAAATTTCTTATGAAAAAAGCTGAGTAAATTATCAAAAATCCACCAAATTTGTAATAAAACTTGCAGATTTTTAGAACTATAAAAGTACACTCCATTTTTATGTCTCAAAGTTAACACCTTTGCTGCCAGTAGTTTTCAGTAAAATCCAGGTTTCTAGCATCTCTCAGCAACTCCACAATTCGCCAGCCAATTGTGCTACAGATCAGATCAAGTCCTCTAAAGACTCAGTGTTTAAGTCCGCACTGAAAAAAAATTTTTAGTTTTGGGTTTCTATTTTTTTGTGGATGACGTCATAACAGGAAAAAATCAATTTTTAGTTTTTTTGTGAAATTTGTGGGTTTTTCAGCATAAATTTTGAACCCAAAACCTTAAAAAGTCAATCAAATGCTCAAAAGACTCGGATTGTAGCCTAAAACCACTGAAAACATGAGCAAAATACTTCTATCTAGCGGTTTGGACGCAGGGCCTGATGACCTCGGCCAAAGAGGCCTAAACCTACTCCACTTATGACGTCACCCACAAAAAAAACGAAACCCAAGACTAAATTTTTTATTTCAGTGCAGACTTGAAGACTCGCTGCATCTTTTGAGGGTTTGAACAGCTCTTTAGCACAATCGACTGGCGAGCTATGGACTTGCAAAGTGGTGTGAAAATAGTGGCTTGTGCATGATTTCCAGGTACAGTATATTGGTACCCCAGCAACGAAGGTGTTATGTATTTAAAAATGAGCATATAATGGCTTTTAAAAGTAATATTAAGTGATATATGTATAAATATTCAGAAATAAATAATATATAAATATATTTTTTCCTACTATTGCTAGCCTCAAATGTACCCTTTCAGATAGGCAAATGTACCCTAGGGGTACGTGTACTCCAGGTAGGGAACTCCTACCATAGATGGTCCAACAATAAGTTTCCATTTAAAGGTGATGCGGTTAAATCATTTTCTTCTAAAATATTATGAAATACCAACCCATAGTACATAACAGTATAAATTTGTGCCAGACAGTTAATTTTGAACATTGAAACAAAAATAGTTTGTCTTATGCTCATTTCTTTCAGGTTGTAAAGCAAAAGATTTCAAATGCACTTCATGATATGCCTAACACAGAAGAAATGAGGAAACTGCTTGAAGGATCTTGTTTTCATTACTTCAAATGTCTTAAAATTGTTGATGTTCTCAAAAGTACAGAAAAAGACAGCAAAAACATATTTGGAAGGTATTCTTCTCAAAGAATGAAGGTAGGCAATCCCAAATGCAATATTTAGTGTTATAGCTGCGAATGTGTTTGTGATCTACATTGGCAGAAGCAGTTCCTATGACGTTGATCAACTGCAGTTGTCTTGCTTATTTTGAACTGGAAACTTTTATGATACAAATAGGGAGAAGAGAAACTGAAATCTTTACAAGTACTCTTAGTTTGTTAAAAGTCTATGTACAAATAATTTTAAGATGCCTTTTTGGAGCCAAGTGTGTGGTGCTGAGATGCACGAAACGTCATCTTTGGCTTTTTCAGTCATATTAGAATTCTTGGCAGTGCACTTTACTTTTAGCTATGGGATATTGTCTGTTGAGTGTTGATGGTGCCTATCTGCAACATGGTTTCCACTAAAAGATTTGCCCCACTGTTCAGAATTGAACCCAGTGGTTTGTGAACTGTATGCATGTATGATAAACAAGTTATATATCAAATTTGTGAAAGTCGTGTTTGGATCACACCACAGCAGCCAAGCACATGGCAGAAGTTTGGTTATTGATGTAGTATATCTTCAGATTCTTTTGCATTTATCAAGGTCATTCAAACCGTTTTCATTAAGTTGGCAAGTTTGGAAGGACATTGAGATTAAATTTTTTGACCATTTTATCATACTAATTCCAGGTCGTACGGAGCTGCATCTAGGCATTACACAGAAAAACTTATCAACTCATGTTGTTCTCTTACACCTTACTTCATTTACACCTCAAGGCTTATTAGTAGTCCTGTTTTGCAGCTGCTTAAAATGTGACAAAAACAGAAACAGTGGAAATGGTTTTTGCTTCAAATAAAATGCAGATATTTGCATCACAGTGTGGCTTGTCAGATAATCTGCAAGTATACTCAAAAACAAAACATGACATTAGTGTTTCAGTTTGTTTTCTAGCACACTTTTCACCAGTGTGTCAGTTGCTTCATACAATTTTCTAAAAACTAATAACTTGCTCTGAGTTTTTTATAATAAAATATACTAAATATACAGACTAGTCGTTTGAAGATTTCCTTTTTTACAGTATTTGTTTGATGGAATTTACTATTTGATTAATGTGTGATTGCAAGTGACATAAAACAATGGTTATAACAAGCTTCGCAGTTATTTTCTTTGTGATTTTTTAGGATTGTCGGCGTAAAGGTTTTAATGTCATTAAACAACAGAGTAGTTTTAAATTTCAAATTAGTCGGAATCCCCTTTATCTTTTGGTGCTTGTGGATGACCAGCGGCGTAGTAAGCATCGAAAAAACGCCATTAGCGGTATCTTATTGATCACATCCTTTTAACAGCTCATCAGAGCTGAAACGCACGGAAGAAATAAACCAATGCCACACAATGATGACAGTCATGTTTATTATATTTACACTTTCTGGCCACGCGAGCGAATCTGGCTGAATGTCATTGCACGCAAAACAGAGTCTTTTTAGAAAAGTGCAAAGGTCGAGTATCTTTTCATGTGGTCACTTTCATTAAAATAATTTCACAGTTTCTTTTTTTCATTGAATTATTTGTTAATGAAAGAGATGGCTGTACTTGTTGCTCATCCTCCCAGCGCAGCTATTCATCGACTTTACGTTAATGTTGCTTCTCTGCGAATAAATTCCGTCTGTAATGAAAACAACTTTCCTGTATGGGCTTGTTTCTGTGAACAAGTACCTTGGTAGTTGTTACCAATCAGATATTGGAGTAATCGTTATTAAAACGGACAAACATGCTTGTGATAAGCCGTCCCAAAACGTTATTGTTATCCTTCATCCTTTTTCTTACTATCAGTTTTTCCCTTTTTGCATTTCGCACCCAGTGCAAAACTTGAAAAGGCATTCTGATATAACTCACTATGGCTGGTAATGTTTAATAGGCGTCGTCAGCGCAGCAGCGACAGTTTATTTAGACGCAAGCAAGCAACTAGATTTCGTTCTCATGCGTCACAATTACACGAAGTCTTTGATAAATTGCATCTTTCGCTGGTTGGAGTGCTAGGATAATAGTTTACCTGCTTGAGAGAGCTGGAGCACCAATGTCACAAAAGCGAAAGCAGTTACAGAATTTCTGGACAAATCAGTGCTGGCGGAATTCAGTCGGGATCGAACGGCGGGATTCAAGAAGCTACAGGCTGTCGGCCATTGCTCGGTTTTCTGTAATAACATTATTAACAGCGATTATTTTATTTCAGGACTGGCAGGAAATCGTGAAATTGTATGAAAAAGAAAATCTACATCTTGCTGAGTTGTCCAGCAGGCTGCTCAGAAACTTGAATTATGAAATTCCTGCCATCAAGCGTCAAATTGCCAAATGTGGTCAAGTCCGAGAGGTATGTCGCCAAGAATTCGTTATTAGTCTCGCAAAGTACTTCAAGCTGACTTGTGTATCATGTCGAATGTAGTCGTTTCAACAACCTGTTTAATCGTGTAGGAATGTCGAAAAAAAATACAAGACTGCGCAAGAAATACGCAAGAAGTAAAACGTCGTTATGCAGAAGAATGCAGAAAAGTTGGAATTGTCGGTGCGAATGTTCGAATGGAGTTAATGGCTCTTGTGCGGGACTTACCTCAAGTTTTTGATCAAATTGGCAAAAAGTGCCGAGATCTTTTGCCTGTTCTGGAGTATTATGTGGCTTTCGTTGCTTTCGCATTAGACAAGTGAGTTTGTTCGTTGGTAGGAGGTTGCCCAACCGTTGTACGTCTATTTTGGTCAGATGTCAAACCTGCTTCTATAAGATCATATTATTGCTACTAACTTGCAAGCGACCATTTGCGGTATTCACTGAATTTTGGAAATAAACAGGTTTGGAGATCAGATACGTTTGCAATTAATATCGTATAGTTTTAAATTTAAGCACTGAAAAAAATCCAAAAGAATCAATTGAATTCCTTCTGGCTTCGTCGCAATTGTGGCCAAAACTGGAGCTGACAACGTTGCTAACCGAAAAGATTTGAAAAACTGAAAACGATATTATCTGCTGCCTATAAATATAAAAAAAATCCACTAAACTACGATTGGTCACGGTGCATCCTCGCAACCAGTGACAATCACCCGCAAGATGAAACTAAAAGTCATTGTTGGCACGAAGTGTTATCAGCACATCACGTAGAATGGCTTTGCATGCAGTGTTCCCTCTAAGAAAATTTTACACTGAACAAGTGTTCATTTTAGGGAGCATGAATATTTTAAAATATTTTAAGGCTGAGTTAGCAGAGTTCCAAATGCATTACAAACTTGTTAATTATTGGAATAAGTATAAAATCTTATCAAAATACGAATAACCAACACATTTAATTCAAATAGCTTCTAGCAGGCTCGTAACCAGCTTCGGACACCAGGTGGAGCGAAGAGCTTTCTGAGAGGGCCCAAATTTTTTGAACTTTGTGCAGTAGTTTTAAACTAAGTCCAACACATTTTTCCAGGTGGGTGAAAAATTTTTAAAAGAGGACGAAGCCCCCTTTCGCCCCCCCCCCC
>JGI24021J15306_10002797_pt1 | contig 19179 bp, 15 predicted proteins | sample Ectturendosymbi1_FD_15306 | JGI IMG/M metagenome (IMG submission 15306)
CCAAAAACATCGAAATGACCGGCCAGGGGGGCGGCCGCCCCCCCTGCCCCCCCGTCAGTTACGCCACTGCCTTTGGCCCAGCGCCCTAAGCAACCGTATAGTTCCGCCTAAAGGCAGTGATCAAAGAGGTACCCATACAAAGACATGTTTTCGTCTTATGAACTTCCTATTGTGTTTCGTTAAGCTGTCGAATTACGGCCTATATTTCCAAAATTTATTCTTTTGTGACAGAACGTTGTGAGATAAACGTGTTGAATCCCATCTCTTCCTAGTGGTTGTTATTTATTGCATGCAAATATTGTATTTGCAATTGAACTTCTGTGCTGCATTTGCAATCAAAATACTGGGTGGGACATTTAATGAAAATGTTGGGCTGCTTTATGCATAAAATTGCTTTTAAAATTGATAGTACCATGTCCCGGCTTCGATATAAAATTAGATCTGGAAAATCACTCAGCGAAACTATTTGGAATTATATGCTTCCAACCTGAAAAGCACCTTTGTGAAAAGGTTGGGACAGACCGAATATGCAGATCGTGGAAAGACAAAAAGCACCAGGGCAAGGAATAAATATCAGAATCGAGCCACAGCTTAGTTGAGCGTTACTTCAAGTGAGTGAGCTAGGGCGTTCGTGATGGGTCTATACCCGACTTCGATCTGCATCTTCCAGTCGCAGCTTGCCTGTTGTAATGGCCTTACTGCAACAGGGAAGGGAAAAAAGCGGCCTTTTACGAGGAGTGTGTGAGGACTTTTATCCATTTGATCGCTGACAAGTGCATCTGTTTGGTTGCTAGTTTTTGCCATCTTTTGTCACAACGAATATTCGGGGCTGTAGTGTTGAATCGTCCAGTTTAGCGAAAGAGCTTGAGCACGAACCTCATACCACCATCGAAAGTGGGGTATGAAGACCAAGAGTCGCGCACAAAAAAGCAGCCCGAAATTTGTAGCTGTAGTAGAATTAGAGATACAGCACACTGCAAAAATAGAAAACAAAAGTTGCGGCCGCCATTTTATCTGGAACAAACACCGATTCAATGGTGATAACGTAGAAAACCAACCATGCAGAACATCATATCGAGCATGACCAAGATCCGAGATGATCCCTCGGTGGGCTAACCAGTATCCTCATACACGCGCCTCGATAACTATATGAAGCTCAAAATCAAGCTTCCCCACCAGGCTAGGCGATTCCCAATTATACCACGACAGGAAAAAAACTGTTAGCAGTGTTTTAGTGTTTAATGCTTTGCAAGCATTTCGACAACCTAACACAGTTCTTGCAAACAATTTATTGAGGTGAAGCGGGGAAATGCTAATAGGTAGACAGTGTAACGGCGCGCAGAGACTTATGTCCAATATTTGTTTTAATGGCTTCAAGCCTTGTTCACCCGGTGACTGGTTATCTAATGTGTGCAGCTCTCTAGGTTCAAAGGGGCTTTGATTACTTGATGTTGCCTTAAAGTTTAGCATTAATTGACAGCATCCGTACAGATACCGCAGTATTTCCTGCCAGCTACGGTTTCCGTGGCTTCCTAGTGTAGGCCAGCAGGTTCTTGACCGTCTTTCCCTGTTTACACAATACCGCCCCGAGATCCTGCGGGCGGATTGACCTGCTTCGGATCCCTGGTATATTGTCCTCGTGGTTGTCAAGTAGGTCGGCAACGGCCTTGACGGTTTGCGCAATCTCGCGCCAAGACGAACTATTTTTTCTATTTCGTCTCGCATAACGTGCAGTAAAAACCACAGTCCAGTCAAATTGCGAGTTAGTAATGTTTCGACTCTCGTGTATAAAACAAATTCTGCTACTGAGTCAGAGTGCTTCTGATCACCGAAAGACCAAAAATCTGAGCTGTGGATTTCACACCAATTGGTATGTAATATATGTTTGTTCCTATTTCTCTTGAACGCCTGTAGCTCACAGTGAATCCAGTGCAAGTTTACTGCCGTGCCCTTAGTTCACCATTATTTACCTGAGAACAGTCCCAGCAAAACGCCTTTTCATTGTTAATTGCTGAACTGACTTAAATCGAAATCGCGCGCTTTCAGGGATTAATTGTCCTGCCACACTGAGTTAACCAATAGTGCGATCTGATTGCTTACTGTTACTGCGCTTGGTATAATCGCTTAGTTGTTTCTGTTGTATTTCAGAAACCGTGTTTGACGATCTATCGCCGTTGAAGTTTGATACCTTTTGGATTTTGTGACAACAAACTTTGCCCTGATTGCCTTCCGTCCTGCTTGCAAGTACTGTAGGGAACAAGAGACTACAGCCCCGTGATGCGCGGAGTTCGCACGGGTCAGATTTATGCGAAAGTTCGTCAGGCGCGCGTTTCTCCAATTTCTACGGACTAGCTCCTCCACGGCTCGCATCTGAGGCTTACTGCCGCAACAGACAGCAGGTAAAATGTAAGGTTATTGACGAAAGTAAGTCACGAAGCTCATTATTAATTTTCTTTAATTTCCCCCATTGAACCAAGTAATGACAGCATATTCACTATTTCTGTCAAAGCCTGTGATCAGTTTAAGAACTTTGCAAAAAGAAAGGGGGGTATTCAACGAAAAGTTGGAGTTGCACTTTTAAGTAGTTGCTGGAAAGAATAAAATGATGTGTTTATTTTGCAACTTCATGATTGCTTCTGTGGAAAAATGCAATGCTTGTCAGCACACGCGACGCGTAAAATCATAAATATGCTGCATTGGTAGGGAAATCTCGAAAGGGCACATTTGAGATTAAACTTCAAAATCCAAAAACAGAGGCAGGTATTTCACGGTATTTCAAGACAAGAGGAAAATATTACAGAAGCTACAAAAAGAATAGCGTACATTGTTGGCAGGAAAGGCAAACCTTATACTGAAATAAAAAGATAGTATTGTTCAAAACGTCATCATGTTCAGATTCTGACAAAGTAAATGACGAGAGCAAGCAACAGATCTACCTGGAACTTTCCAGGTTTATTCATCAAAATATAAACTAGAACGAACAAACGACAAATGACACAAGCACCGCTTGTGAACTTTCGCTAACACGTCATTATACAAAGTACAGTAATATAAGAACGCGGTTTATTGGACGTGTGACACAAATCTTGGATACGGCGGAAGCTATCTCGTCCTCTCCACAGAATGCAAAGAAACATGAACATGCATTATCAAGCGAAAGAAAACTCTAGGAAACATTGAGTTGGAAGCATGTCCACTATAGTGATCTTTGCAGAATGCGGATTTCAAAGTTGCTCAGCGTGAAGTTAGTTAGCATTAATCACTACCTTAGGGTTGTTTTCACATAAAAACGGAATGGACACTCAATTAACGGTTAAATGAATTTCAAATTTGAAAGACGTGAAAAAGTTGAAAATTTTTTTCTAAAAAAAACACTGCTTTATGACATCTTCCAAATCTAGAGAGCACACACATGAAGTTTCGATTGACAACATGGCTAATGAGGATAGTCTGCCATTTGTCATATGAGACCTGTTGAAGGTTTTGATCAGCTTCAGTTTGCTGAAATTCCTTTCAGCGCTGGCAACACTATCGAGGCAGTTTAGCATAATCCGAAGTGCAATAAATACGTTAGGATAAACTTCATCAAGACGTGTCTTAAGAATAGTGCTTAACAAAAGGAATTGGGTCTTAATCAATGTCATTTAATTAACGACGATTATCTTGACAAGTTGTAATGAAATGCAAATAATAACAAAATTTTGCAGGAAATCAGAATCAAGCCTATCGTTCAGTTATGAAAACGCTGTTACCAATGGAACAAACCTGAGGCCGATCAAAGCAATGCGCCGCGATGAATGTTTTCTTTCACTAGCGCTTAAGTAGATTCTGCTTGAAAGCAAGCACATCGTGCTTTAACTGGCCGAAATACCCATGCATAAATCTTTCTGACTTGTTAATCTCCTGGTGCATGGCACATGTTTATATTAATAACATTTTGTATCTCAAATAGGCTATAAATGTTGAAAAATATAGATCAAGGGGACCTACGTGGACATGGGCGTCGGAAGGATTTTTCAAGGGGGGCACCAGGGGATTTTTCCAAAATTTTTCTAGGGGGGGCCAAAAGTGGCAAAATTTATTTTTTCCCACTCGAAACTAAGAAAACAATGTTTTTTGCTAAAAGTTTTAAAATCCAGGGGGGGCCAAGGTCCCTTTGCCTCCCTTCTCAAATTCGTTTATTACCTCACAAATGTACCAAAAATGATCAGGCGATGTTATTCTAGATAACAGCATCAGGTACTGCTCTGGCTATAAATGACAGAAAAAAACGGAACACGAATTGATAAAAACTACATTGATTCCTAGTGCTTCACATTTACATTTGGTGGTTAAAGCCTTGCTTGAGGAGCTAACTCAAAAAAGCCTCCGCGTGGCCACGGGACTGAATTTTGGGCCCCCTGTGTCGCTAGGCGGTAAACTTGCGGATATTTGTCTGATACAGATAATCGCATATTCCGATTAAACACATACAAAAAATCTTGGCAAATTGGTTATGCGATTAACTGGATTTTACCGTACTGACACCCGAAATCACCGGAAAACACTCCGGGAAATTTTTGAAAAACGCTAAAAACAAAAACCTACTAAAAATCAAAAGGATACTAATTACCGAAATACAAGCTAAGAGGGGGCCCATTTTTTATATTCTGCCTGCCAGGTGGGGCGGCGCGCACCCCTGGCCCCCCGTCAGTTATGCCACTGTTAGTAGTAATCAGGTTCAATGTAACATTCCTACATTCGAAGCATTAATACGAAAATACAAGTACTTGTTTCTCGAAAGATGCAGAAAGTCTTAAAATGTATGGTTGTGTGATTTGATGCAGTCCGATTGCTTATATTCGTCCTTGTTCTTTGAACACTACAACCGCATTTTATTTTGTGACTGAGTGCTCGGATATTGCAGTGTTTGTTCGTCTGAGAGTGTGTCGTGACAGTGACACAACGCTTTCGTACTTTACCTGGCCTTGACAAGTTAGGAATTAGCGTCTTACTCTGCAGTAGTGTTGTACCACGTGTTACACGTTAGCGAAAAATAGTGTTAAGAATGTGTCTGTTCTGTAGCCATGTTGCTCGGCCTCCAAATCTGCTGTAAAACGTTCTGTAAAGTAAATGTCTGTAATCCTTTCAATCAGTCTCCAATGCCGTTTCAAAACGTTCTGTTCTGTACGTTTTTATCAACCTGCAGTGTACAGAAATTGTATGTTTGTACTATGAAGCTCGTGTCTGCGGACAAAATACATCAAGATATTTTTATCCCAGTCACTATAATACCATTGGACAAGTAGGAGCCACAGTTTGGGGATGGAAATGCCATAAATGCAGCCGATGTCTTGTTCCCAGTCAAAACTCTGAATGCTGGGAATGCAACACGTTGTGATGAAATCCGACTGGACATGCTCAATGCCTTGAATTAAGGAGTTCTTTGGCTGACTCTTGCGTAGCAAGTAGTCTGTTGTCCTGGAAAGGCATCGAAAGATTGGCAAACATATGCAATGGACCACGCCCACTCGCTTGACACACCCTTCAATTTTATTCAAAGACTTTAGTCCGTTCCGAACTTGGAAGGTATTTTCTCTAGAGATATTTTGAGGGATTTTTCCAATTGATTACAACCTCACCTATCAACCTGCATGGTTGTCGGAAGAATTTTTCCCAGGGGCGTTCACTAGGGGTTTTTCCAAAATTTTTTAGTGGGGGGAAAAAGTGGTCAAGATTTTTTTTCCCACCAGAAAATGAGAAAACAACCTTTTTTGCTGAAATATTCAAAATCCAGGGGGGGCAATGGTCCTTGATCCCACCTCCCCACGCCCATGCCAACCTCTACGATTCGCTGGCTTCCTACTTGATTCCACGATTTTGGTTTGTTTTGTATTTGTGAAGTGATTCACATGGACATCATCATTGGATAAACATTTGTTGAGGACTGTTTAAGACCAAACATCCAACAGTTATCAGATAAAAGTGGAATCAACACATTTTCAGCAACATAATCTTGAAAAACTGCCTTCTGCCTAAAACGCAAGGTTTCAGAATATTTAAAGTTTAGCATCAATAAATTGTTTCATAAATGAAGACAGAAGATATATGTGCTATCTATCAATGAGTCACCTGAAGGACTACGACACTAATTCCTATTTTTCTAAAGCCATTATTGATAAGATAAGTCACGTGGTTGCCATCTTTATGTCGCGCTGTTACACGAAAAAAATAACAACTACAAAGACTTTCCCTATTGGAGAAACTATTCGTTGTGGTAAATCTTATTTATAAAACTTAATCAAAAAAAGAAACCTTTCGTTTGTGGTGACATATGCATCAATGACGCGTTGCAGCTTGCAAGACACCAGTGATTCTGTGGTTCTCACAATTAATTCATATTCCACCCTTGCAACAAAGAAACACTTTCACCCTGCCTTAATTCGCATGGGTGATATCTCTATGCACAGAAATGGAGGCAGAAGAGAAGTGCATTAACTACCGCTGCATCTCTCGTTAACTGCCATGGTAAAGCGTATGGAAAATTAATTGATTGTGGTTTTCGTCCTGGCCGTAGCATTAAAGATCAAATTTTCACTCCACATCAAATTTGCATGAAAACTTGGGGGAAAGGTCAAAGATGTCTTGGATTATTGGTAAGGTTGCCAGACGTCCTTGAACGCCAAGGACTGTCCTTGAATTTGCTATCAAAATCTCCTTGATTCTTGAAAAACATCTTGTTGTTCTTGAATATTATCCGGTGTCTTTGAAAATTCTTGAATATTTTTCAAATTGTTAATTTAAGAAGAACTATTGATTACGTTGAACATTCACGAATCAAGAATGAACAATGTAAATGAACGGAGCAATGTATAGACTTGTTCCATCTTAAACAGTTGTGTAGTAAAAAGTAAATTATCGAAGAAAGGTTGTGTTGTCATAATANGTTTTGTTTATTTTTCAATTTCGTACATGGTTAACATAGCCTGACTTGCCCATACGAGATTCTAGCTTTCTGAAAGTAGCCCACCGTACCCAATGGCGTGCAGAGGGGGGGCAAACGGGGTGACTGCCCCGGGCATCCAAAGCAAGGTGGGCATCCAAAGAGTGAAACTGCAAAAATGATAATGCGGTAGCAAGATGATTTTCATTATTGTAAGGCTACTAACACCTACTGCATGCACTTAATTTTTCGAAACTTCTGTTCTTTGTCAACGCCAGTTTTTACGTACTGAAACGCCAGTAAGTCTCACATTCCTTAATCCCAGGGACCTATACTTAGGTGTGCGGCGCACACCCAATTAAACTGATAGCGACGTGAGTTTGCCAAGATCAAGCTAGCAAGGGAAAATTACAAAAAAGGATTTAATAATACTTACGGCCCTTTAATTGATTTTCTGAGCCAAATTTCAAAACTGTCCTGTTTCAACTTGCTTGGTTTAGCTGACTTTTGATGCATCATTAGTTTCCCGTTTTGTTTTTTGATGTGGCAACCCTGGGTGTGCGCTACTGCAGCTTCACACCTGTGCTTGCAATATGTGCATCATTTCGAGCTTCGTCACTAATTGGCAGTTCAGGCGAATTCAGTCCCGTCGCCACTGGGATGTTTTCGTGGGCTTCGCCTCTCCAGACAAAGCCCCAAGGCCTCCAAATTCAAATATAAAGCAGTACAAATCAGTGCAGATTTTAAAATATTTTCAATATCAAGCCTCCCTGCACAAACGTAAAGCCCCCTAGTGAACACTTTCTGGCGACGGTTCTGGGCGGATTGATCATAACAGCTCATACAATCGCGTATCTGTTCTGTCCCCCGAGAAACTGTACATATAATAGTCACATATATAAAGAAGAAAGTTTTCTTGCGTACTTTATGCGCATTTTCAATTCTTGTGTAGGCTAGTTCTGCAGGTTTAAAACTGTCAACCCTGGGTGTCCGCCATACCAGCGGGCAGCCGCATACCAGAGATGAGCGGACTGCGAAATTTTTCAATCCGAGTCCAGTCCTGATCCGATAAAATTGAATCCGATCCAGTCCTGATCCGCAAAATTTTTGAAAATCATCCAGTCCTGATCCGCCAATGTAAAATCATGTATTTTTTATTTTTGAACTACTGGAGCAATTTTGCCTTTAGCCAAATACGGTTGTCTGAAGGAAAAATAGTTCCAGCAGTGCTTTTGCCTCACGAGACAAAATACACAACCTTGTGTCATTTACAAAATTTAAGACGGAATTGTCTATTAGGCATCAGTGGGAAATGCACTGCTGGAGTTATTTTGTCGTTAGGAGAATCACAATGCTTGGATTGGTCAAGTGAGAAGGACGATGCACTTGGATTTGCGTAAGATCCTTGTTACATGACCTAAAACCGTGATCCCAAAACCTAAACCCCAAAACTAAACCGAAAACCTGAACCCGAAACCTAAACACTGAAGTTTTTGAAAAAGTACATTAAAAGCACTCATTCCAAAGGTGTAACCTCTACAAGCTAAGCCAAACGAAATGGTGAGAGCAGAACCAACGAACAATCGCACAGGAGGCATAGAGAGTACACTAAAGACTCAACTATGTTCACGTTGCTACTAGACCTCAACGTTATATGTGAACAAGAACCAGTGGCGTAACTGACGGGGGCGCAGGGGTATGCGCCGCCCCCTGGCAGGCTAAATCCAAAAATGAGCCCCCCTGTTAGCTTGTATTTCGGTATTTAATATTCTTTTGATGTTTTGTAGGTTTTTGTTGTTAGCGTTTTTTAAAAATTTATCGGTGTGTTTTCCGGTGAATTCGGGTGTTAGTACAGACGAATCCAGTTTTAAATGGATAACCAAACTGCAAAGATTTTTTGTATGTGTTAACCGGAATATGTGATTATTGGTATCAGACAAATATCCGCAAGTTTGCCGCCTAGGGACACAGGGGCTCCAAAATTCAGTGCCGTCGCCACGAGTGGACTTTTGCAGACTGAGCTCCTCAAACAAAGCTTCAACCCCAAATTGAAATGTGAACACTAGAAGGTGGTGCAATTATCAGTCCGTATTGTGTTTTGTCCTGTAATGTTAGACAGAGCAGCATCTGCCGCTGTTACGTAGAAAAACATCACCTGATCATTTTTGGTACGTTTGTGAGGTAATAAACGCATTTGGGGCTTGAGAGTAAAGCGTCACCATTTATTGCTTGAAGTCAACATCAGAAGTTGCAACGCTTCTGCCACTTCTGATGTTTAAACATCAGATTTGGCGTTTTGAGAGAAATTTATGATGTTTGATATTTTGGCGACAAATCTGGTGTTAATCGGGCTATTGCTTTTATTTTCCACTTTCCTATCATTTTACGACGAAAATTAGTTAGATTCACGATTGTTGATGTTCTTTCATCAATTTCTCACCCTCATGTGTGTTTGGTTGTCGTCCAAAACTAAAGAAGCTCTCTTGGCTGAGTTGAGAATAACATTTTACGTTACGCATGACCGACTTCTCCATTTCATAGCGACGTTTCGCTCTATTTCGGATTCAACGAGGGTTACTGCGCTTTGGTAGGTAGGTATTGGTAATGGAAGCATTGAGCTTATATTAAACTGTAACGTAAAAACATGATTTTATCTGATGTTGAGAAAGGTAATCCGATGTTAACGAAACTGAGTCCAATGGCAACCAGTCCCTTCGCCACGATGGGGCTTTGGTGGGGCTTACTACATTTGTTTTGTTGCTTACTCAGTCAGTGCCCAAACTTTACCCCCATGACCCATCATTAAGTCAAGCATTTGGTTCTTAGAAGAAAAGTGGAATTAATTTAGGAGATAATTAACAAAATTCAGGTGTGGTCAGGGGTATAACGAGGGAGGAAAAGGGGGCACATTTCCCCGGGTTCCGGATCACTGCGGGAGGCGCCAAAAGGTCCCAACAATGTCACAAGTATTTTGTTCAATAGAATACATTTGCTTCCGAAAGNCATCAGGTTCAAACACGGGGGCGCCAAACTTCTTGCCACGAGTGCCATCAAGNCACGCTGCGCCCCTGGGCGTGGTGAGTCTTACACATAAGCGTACGAGGCGCAAGCCCCCCGGCTTGAAAAATGTCAGGGCAAACTCTGTTTTCAGGTCAAGCAGAAGTTCCTCAAAAATCCTGAATGATAAAAAATATATGTTCAATACAGTGAATTCTTATTCAGGGCACACTCTTTTTTCAGGCCAAGCGCAAAGTTGCTCAAAAATCCTGAATGTAAAAAGTATATTCACTACAGTGAAAAATTCCAGAGCAAACTCTTTTTCAGGGCATGTGCAAAGTTGCTCAAAAATCCTGAATGGTAAAAAATATATTCAATACAGTGAAAAAACATTCTGGGCAGACTCTGTTTTTCAGGCAAGCGCAAGTTGCTCAAAAATCCTGAACGGTGAAAAACTTTCCAATACAGTGTATTCAGTGTATATTCACTTGGGGTTGATCCGTTTAATTTGGGCTGGTGTAGCGTGTAATCTGGACGAAAGTCGTGTTACCGTAAAGTTTTTACTTAAAAAAAATTTTTTAAATGTTAAAACTTTAATAATTACCGTAAGGTTTCTTGTCTGGGAGAAGACATCACGCAAGGAACTTCACTCCCTTGAGTTAACAAGCAAGGTAACTGCAGAATTTGCCTACAACGGCATCTCTAGGGGAATACATAAAAAACGTTATTGACGCTATACGTGAATTGAAATGCATGTAAAGATGCCATCGAGACCGAACAAAATGTAACGTTATAGGTGAATTGATGTTACAAACGAAACCGTTATAAACGAATTCAACTGTATAGAACATATTTACAACAAGTGTCAGGCCCCATTCGGATTTAACTAAAAAAGTTAGTTTCAGGGCAAATTTTTTCCGACCCCCCCTTGAAAAATGACTTCCCGTACGCCTATGGTCTTGCAACAAATCATAAGCCTACCTTACCAAGTCACAAGTCATGGATGGGCCTCAGTTTAGGCAGAATATGTTACATGAAAACGTGAAATTCTACTCTGAAGTCAATTTACCCAATTGAAGCTCATTACATCACCCGACAAGCATTTTGTGTTTTTGTGGAATAACCTATGTCAGTGTTTGGAACTAATTATTGCATACCCAGACCGTTGCCAATGGGCCCCCTTCAGCTAAGTTTGCCCCCCCTGGCTCAAACCTCTAGTTACGCCACTGACAAGAACAAAGGTGGATACAGTTCGAATTGCAAAATAGTCCGAGCGGCGTTTTTGCATTTGATGGCAAAATTTACGTTACCATTTAGCAGACCTGTGAAATCGGATCACAACTACAATGTTTGATTTTTTCAGAATAATCACAATGAAACAACAAACGTTTTCTCAGTTCGATCCAGTTCTGATCCGTCAATTTTCAAAAAAATTGCAGTCTGATCCAGTCCTGATCCGTGCTCATCTCTGTTGCATACCTTCTCTGCTCCACTGTAATTCGATGAGATATTCGCACAGCCATTTTTTTTAATTTGTGAACTGCCCTGTCGTAGCGTTGATAGTGCACTCTTTGAATGCGCAGCCTTATATTTCTGCAGTTGTGAATTGCTGTGACGTTGCACTGAATGTCTTCTACTGCCCTGTTTTAACGCGTTGCCGGATATTTTTGCAGTTATGGCTGTTCTGTCTTAGCGTTGAGTGCTGTGTTTTGATCCGGTCTCCTAACTTGGAGCGCTGATAAATTTACGTGTACTACAGTGACACATTGCATGCTACAATAACGAGTAAGGAGAGTGCGTGTAGAAAAATATGCACGCTGTGTCAACAACTTCGTCAAACCAATCCAATACCTCAAAATGATGTCATATTGTGGCGTCACAAACATCTTATATTTAGTTACATTGACCACCATACGCCACTCCAATGCTCAATACTAGAATTTGTTAGGGGGGCATGCAATCAAGCAGTCGTCCCAGGCATCCCCAGACCTCTTGACGCCACTTACCGTACCTCATTGAAAAAAATGTCCTTGAAAAAATTTCAAGTGATCTGGCAACCCTAATTGTCGGCCTCAAGAAAGCATACAATCGGGTTGTCATGCAAAGTTTTGGTTGGGTTGCTGGAGTAGGGTGTTGACGGACACCTGTGTACTGGCCGTCAAGACATTGTGTTCCTGCTCATAAGTTTGTGTTCGTGTCGGCGGAGTTAACGTACAACCGCCAACCGTGGGTTTGGACTTTGACAAGAGCGTGTTCTGTCAACACTGCTCTTTAGTATATTATGAATTGAATAGACGGTCGCTGCTCAGCCAACGAGGGTTGTAGAAAGCTGCAGGGTTAACAGTTTCCTTTCCGCGGACTATTTGATGCTGCTTACATATTCTGAACAGCGTCTCCAACTTGCACTTCATCGGTTTTCAGTTGCTTGCGACCAAGCCTGATTGAAAATCAGCACTAAAAAGAACGAGGTACTGTATTATGTTTCTTCAGAAACCCAAGTCAGTGCGCGCTGGGCGTAAGCGGCAGTACACTATGCAGCAGGTTGAAAAGTTCGAACACCTTGGGGGTGGTATTTATGAGTAATGGAATGCGGAACAAGGTGATTGATTCAGGGATTGGTAATAATGCAAACGAAGTTCTGCGTGAATTTGATCGTCCTGTGGTGACTGGAGCTTTAAAACACCGCAGAGGTTTCAATTTTCAAATCGGTGTTTGTTCCAATCCTCACCTAGGATTGCGAGTCTTCGGTAATGATTGAAAGAGTGTTATCTCCAGTACATCCGTCAGAGATGGGAATTTTGCTAAAAGTTCAGGTGTGACTCTTCGCGACAAAGTGCACAACCGTAAAACCTTGAATGTCGAGTCACTGCTTCGAATAGACAGCTCTCTACTAGGTTGGCCAGGCCATGTGACCAGAATCATCCAGGAAATGTTTGCAGTCAAGTCCTGCTGCCTGCACCGAAGGAAGCGGTCCGTAGGTCGACAAAGGACCAGGTGGCGTGACTCTATCTCCGATGTTGCTTGTTCCCTTAGTGTGGAGCCGGCAAAACTATTTAAAATTACTGAAAAATGCATGTTATTTTGAGTCCTTTTAAGGCTGCTACCCCGCGACCCTCCCTGTGGAGGAAAAGCGGTTGGGCAAATGAAGTAACAACTGCTCTTCCGTAAATTGTGTTTAAACTACGCAAGGACCTAAGTTACAGTGATATTCTGCAAAGTCTTTGGTTGAAATCTCCCAAGTAATTATTAGCCTGCACTGTCAGAAGTTACTGCAGCAACAATTAAAGATACTTTTCTTTCTCTCAGTGTCACACTTCGACTTGATAAATACTTTTTCGCCAAAAAACGAAATACAATAAAGTTATTTAGAGATTGAAAGGCATTGTTCTGTGAATTCATGTATTTTTGACAGATTTTGAATCATTTATAGTTTATTTCAAACACCGGCTTTAAGATACACTTTCCTTTTGGGAAAATCTGAATGTGATTATATTTGAAGGAGAGATAATGATACCTATCTTGTAGGAGAAACATATACTCTCTTAAAGAACTTCGTGTCTGATTTTTAGGTGTGAAAGGCTTCCTTTCGAGAAACAGTGGCTCCTTTCGGTAAGTTTTCTTTTGATTAGGTTTAATTTGTAAGATAAATTATTTCTAGGATTGTGAACAATGCCCTCAGGTAAACCAAACTGGTCAAACGTTTTCAAAATATTTTGCGTGTAATAAAATTAAGCTCATTTAATCAACAAAAGTTTCTTGTAGTGACACACTTTCATTATTACAAAAAGTTTTCTGATAAAACCACTCCAAAAATCTTACGGCCAACGCTTTCATCGTACTAATACGCAGACCTACCATAGCACAATCACAACCAGCGCAGCTGAAGCATTACAAAACCATAAACCACAAGTTGCTGGGAGGACAATTAGTTTCGAAGCTCATTATTAATTTCCTTCAATTTGCGCCATCGAACCAAGTAACGTCATATATTAACTATTTCAAAATAGACCATGTCAAACCCTAAAATCTGTTGAAGATCATTGTACGTAGAGAGAAGGGTATTCAACAAAAAGTAGGAGTTGCACTTTTGTGTAATTGCTGGAATGGATAAAATGTTGTTTATTTTTGCAACTCCATCATTGCTACTGTTGAAAAATACAATGCTTGTCAGCACACACGACAAGAAAAATCATAAATATGCTGCATTGGAAGGGGAATCGCGAAATAAAACATTTACGATTGAACTTCAAAAATTGAAAACAGCGGAAGGTATTTCACACTGTTTCAACACAAGGGGAAGCATTGCAAAATCTACGTATAGAACAGCGTACATGGTGGTAAGAGCTGGAAAACATAGTGATACTGAAATTAAATGGGTTATATTGTTTAATTGAAAGCGTCATCTTGTTAAGATTCTGCAAAAGTAAGTGACGGGAACTAGCAACAGATCGGACTTTAATTTTCCAGCTTTAATCAACTACATATAATCTACTAAAACGAACAAACGACAAATAGCACAAGCAGCGCCCATGAACCTCCGCTTACAAGTCTTTATACAAAGCACAGTAATGAAAGAACGTGCTTTATTGAACGTGTGACACAAATCTTGCATACGGTGGAAGGTATCTCATCCTCTCCACAAAATGCTAAGGAACATAAACATATGAACCGAAAGAAAACCCTACAAAAACTATCGCCATTACGACGATGACATATGGAGTACAGAGACCGACACTGCTACACTGTCCAAACAGTTCCGGGAATTTCTGCTATCAAGCGGATGGATGGAGTTTCGGCGATGACTCGGATTCATCGCCTAATTCAGAGAAAACAAGACAGAAATATACGGAAAAACCGTTTTGGAAGATACATCGCGACAAGGCAATACAAACGTGCAGTGACTTAATTCGTCCACAATTACGAGTACAACAATTTTATTTTTTGGCCGCAACGTAAGTGCACTTGTCAATACAGACACAGTAAGGCCGGGAGGCGGCGAAAAGACACTTCGGTCATCCCGTCTGCCACCACCCAATCACTTGTGGTCAGGCCCTAAACGAACGCCCCTGCGCTAACCAGCAGAAGTGAAAGCAAAGACAAGAACATTGTTTTAACCTTACTCAATGATACTTGTACAATCCAAATGATGAGCAAGATCAAGAAATAATGGATACGATCCACATGCAAGAAGTTTCAAGCAAACGTTGCTCTGTAACATCACTAAACTATAAATCCATGGATTGCAGGTATCATCTGTTTATATAGTGGCGAATTAAATGATTGACGTATTTTTTTTTAAATAACAGTAAAGGTTTTGATTTGATATCCGGTGGAACGTCTTTCCAGATCTTTGGGTCCCAATAAATTATTGATTTTTTCCCGGTTTCCGTTCTAAATTTCGGTAATACATAGTTGCCTTTATTGGAGTGTCTGGTGTCATAATTGTGTGTCCAATTTACTCATTCAAAGTTTTCTGAAATATAGTCCGGCAAGTGCTCATTGTTTTCTATGTTATGCATGACTTTCGCAATTTCCAATTTGAAAACATCGTTTAGCGTCAACAGGCTTAATTTGTGGAACAACGGCATCGAAGAAGCTTTATTATGACTAAACGTCATAATACGTACCATACGCTTCTGACGTTTGATTAAAGGATCTAAGACAGACTTAGCAACACATCCCCAACTGGTCATACAACGTTGAATATGTGGATAAAGCATTGCAAAATACACTTTTTTACCATTTGTGAGTTGGAATATTTACTGATCTGGGACAACGCCCAACAACCATTCGATAACTTACGGGAAACAATATGTTGCTTCCAAGTAAAGGAATCATCGAACATCACCCCTAAATAGCTGATACACTCTTTTTGAGATATTTCATGTCCTCCGATGTTTATACGAAAGTTGAAATTTTCTTTCTTTATAGTGACAATCATGTATTCAGTTTTGTTGTAGTTTAAAGACAGTTTATTTGACTTCAACCACTTATCAATTTTGTTAATTTCACAATTTACTTTAGTTTGTAGGGACAGATAATTGTCAGAATCCATAGTTAAGCTAGTGTCATCAGCAAACATACGGACGTTGAATTCACTTGCCAAAGCCAAGTCATTAATATAAACTAAAAATAGAAAAGGTCCCAGTGTTGATCCATGTGGTACTCTACAAGTAACAAGTTTCTCATTCGATTCCAAACTATCAACAACTGTTCTCTGATAACGGTTTGTTAAGTAGCTTTTTATGAGCTGCAGAGGCAATCCTCTTACTCCGTGTCTCTCCAGTTTGCTCAATAGGATTATGTGATCAGCGGTATCAAATACTTTAGCTAGGTCTAAATAAATTGAGCAAGCTATCTTTCCTTCATCCAAACGTTGCACAAACGCATTAAAAACACTGGAAACAGCGAGGGACATATTATGATTTTGCCGAAATCCGTAGATACGATTGTGCCAACAAACGAGAACTTTAAAGTCCTTGCTGCTTTGACAAATACCCGAGGACTTGGGCGAGGTTTGATTTCTGCGCAAGTTTGGCAATTTCTGCAAACAGATGTCACCTCTTCGATAGTTTAGGGATGATTGCCACCCTTGTTGGCTACATTTTCAGCTCCGGGTTTGTGACAGAAGTCATGATGGTACTTACGTATACGTCATAGTTATAAGAACCATGGTTCTAACCGCCACGAAACTAGTATTTTTAAACTTCATTCTACGTTTCTGAAAAAAATGAATGATGCTGATTTCTGGTCGGTAATTGGAAAGAAGGAGAACCCCTTTGAAACGTGTACCCATTTTTGCAGAACTTCTACAATATCAGTTGCTTCCTTTTCAACGGCAGGGTAGTTTCGTGTGCAGTCGTTCAACGTCCTAGACATGAAGGCGACATGGGCGTCGGAAATATTTTTTTCCAGGGAAGCAGTAGTGGATTTCCAGGTGGTGACTAAATGTATGTTTCCAGGGGAGCCAACAGTGGCGAAATTTTATTTACCCACTCGAAATTGAAAGAAAACATTTTTTTACCAAAAAGTCAATGGGAAAATATCAAATTTCAAAATCCAGGGAGGCATATCCCCCATGTGCAACCTTCCGATGCCCATGTAAGGCGTCGCCTCCTCCGAGATAAAATAGCTTGGGTATAAGTTTCGATTTCAAAGAGTGCCTTGTTGGCGGTTACACCGAGGCCTACATACCTAGTTCAGCTTGCAAGCCCAGAGTTGTTGAAAGACCCCAAATGAGGCACTAAGGGGAAGGTTTTTGTGGTGACCAAATGTCTGACTCTCTGCGAGAAATTCACAATGCAAACAGCGTGTTAGGCAAACATTCCCAGTTCGACTTTTAATTCTTTAGCCGATATTAAGTAAATAAGTGGCTGCAGAGGTGGAGGGTAGGTTTGGCCTCGTTACGTGATTTGCGATAGCCTAAGTCAAGAGTAGTGCACGGGGTTTGCATTTATTCACGCACAGTCAAGTTGTGGCAGCAAGCAGCCTCGTGGAGCTTGTTACGATTCTCTTCATATTGTTCAAGAGTGCAACCTGTCACAGTAACATCGTCCACGTACGCATAAGCTTGTTCGAATAAACTCACGCATAACTCTGAAAAGCAGGAACACGCTTAGTTACACCAAACGTTAAGTATATGTACTGGTGCAATTGACCTCCTGCTTCAAAGCCGTGTAATAGCGTTCACTTTCCAACAAGTACCGTATATACTCGCATTTCAGCCGACTTTAAAACTCAAAAGAAATTATCAAATTAGGGGGTCGGCTTCTACGCGCATAAATCTGATCTCACACAGACGAACTGACATGACGCCACTTCTCAGATCACGCAATATCACCGATATTACCATTCAGTCATACATACATCCATAAAAATTGAGACTGCACTAAATAAAGTTAATTCCGACAAACTACAACTCAATTTTAATATTTTTTTCATGATTAACTTACCGGTAATATTGTTTCCTATACAAATGCTTTGATAATGAACCTTCATCAGTGCATTGCAAAGTGATACTCTTTTGTTATTAGCCCAAACAACACACCATGGTTTCTGGGGGTCGGCTGATATGCGAGGTTTTGCAAAATTCCTCATTTTGGGGCAGTTTTTCAAGGGTCGGCTTATACGCCAGATCGGCTTATATGCGAGTATATACGTTATACTCGGTGATACGCTGTCCGTAGATCAAGCAAACTGTAGAACTTTTTTAGTCGATTACATTGACTCCTCTTTATATTTAGTCGATTACATTGACGAAAGCTAGGAACAGATCGGCTTTGACTTTTCTAGTTAACTAAAGCTAAGTGTTTTTGAGCACCATTTCTGTCATAACTTCAAAAACACTAACGCTACATCAACAATATTAGGCACTGTAAGATAGGTAATTTTAAAGCGCATCTTGTGAGGTCTATTTTGCGCGTGTGTGAAATCACTGTGACGCAGTTAGGGGAAATCCAGATTTAGGATATTTCCAATAAGTGCAGTGTTTTTTTCACATGGCTTGCAGCGAAAACTTTGCACGTTAGAAAACGTTTTCTATATACAAAATGTCAGTAATATCGTTTGGTTTAAGAATATGAAACGCCAGAAAAATGCAACCTTTTTCGGGCTCCAAGTGCTGCAGACGTCCAAGAAATGGGTGTTTCGTTGTTCTTCGTCTTTAAAGCCTCATTCCCCCGTTCCAGAAATAGGACAAATCTGACAGTCACAGAACAAATTGCCACATACGACTTACAACATCATGCCAGCTTTGAAATAAACAAATTAAGAGGAAAAAAGTTATAAAACTTTTATATCACCTACTCTTAAGCAAGAAAAAATTAGACACAGGCACGAAAATTTGTCACTATGCAGTACTACAGATGACCTTTGACTTTTCTAGCTTCAGTCAGCTAAACTTCAACGAAAAGTAACGAACGACTAAACACAAGCAGCGCACATGGACTCCCGTTTACAGTCCTTATATAAACGTGCAGTGGTCAAAGAACGCGCGTTATTGAACGTGCGGCACCGAAAACAGAAAGAACGGTGCAAGCTATTTTAGTATGCATGTACAAAAGCATACACAAGGGCAGGCGTCACGTGATGTGTTATGCAAACAAAGCAGCAGACAGTTGCAACACAGCAGGGTACAGTGGCCATGATGCTACTAAGTAATGTATAGTGCAGTGGTTCTTAACCTTTCTACGCACTCGTACCCCCTGAGCTTTCATAAAATTCTCTCGTACCCCTTGTCTGAAGGCAAGTAGTAACTGTTA
>JGI24021J15306_10002798_pt1 | contig 19177 bp, 11 predicted proteins | sample Ectturendosymbi1_FD_15306 | JGI IMG/M metagenome (IMG submission 15306)
CCAACATTTTTCGAGTGAAAATGCGTAGAACCTCTAAACCAGTGGTTTTCAACCTTTTTCATCCGGCGACACATTTTGCAATTCATTTTAACCTGACGACCCCCTTCCGAAAATTTCCAGGCAGACATATGAAAAGCAGTTGTGTTTGCGCAATAGAAAATCACATTGCCTATGAAATAACATACGATATAACTGTATTGAAACAAGACTCATTTGTTAAATTCATGCACATGGCAGCATCAGTGAGAGATACCCGTGCCGTACACAAATCACTCCATAGCACAGATCATTGAATACTAGAATAAAAACTCCCTTGTCTGCCGCAATCAGATATCTAATTTACAAACACGTCACAATCTTACGTCACAAAGCTATTCGTACGTTGCCAAACGCAACAGTGTTCTGTACTGTGGTGGTCATAATCACACAATTTTGAATGAAAAAGTAGGCTATCATTTTTGCCAGGTGATCCTATTATTGTGGCTACGACGAAAAGTAGTTCCATAAGAAAAATAAAATGGAGAAGTAAATATGAATATTTTTTGAGAAGCTCTCGCGACCCTAGAAAAAAAGTAAACGACCCCCAGGTTGAAAACCACTGTTCTAAACGCTGCTACCATTTTCAATGTCCATGCATTTCTTCATGGAATTTGTAAATAAGGCCACAGGTTTGAGGTTGTAAATTCCTATGAGTAAAATGAAAATGAAAGTTTCTAGTATTTGGCCTTTTACACTAATTTCTGATGATTTTTATTATCTTGATATTTGGCAATGTGCCAGATATTTTGTTGGTGCATTATTCAAGGAGTTAGCTTAATTACCATCAGAGAAATGTGAAGTCTCGAGTCTCGGTCTCGAACTTCCAGGTCTCGGTCTCGGTTTTTATGACAAAGTCTCGGTCTCGTCTCGAAATTTGAGCCAGGTCTCGGTCTCGGAAGTTAAGGCCTCAACTACATCACTGATTAGTAGTGTTTTGGTTTCGCATTGCTATGTTGTATCGTAACCAATAAACTTCTATCCTTCATCTCTGATTTATGGCAGAAGTTCAGGGGAAGCCCCCATTGCACACGTTTCTGATTTGCTTCATTGGTTGCAGTGGATGTTTCTGATCAGTGTTGCCACTGCTGGTTTGTTTTTCACTAGATCTGTTTTTTCTGTTTTGTCTGGGGTTGTCATTGAAAATCTGAGTTTTTTGATTCTGCTCAAATTTTAGAAATGTATGTTGTATTACTCTATTTTCCATTCAAGAATACATTAGTTTCACATGTGTAATGTGCAGTCAGTAGCCAGTACAGTTGAGTAGCAGGGCTAGGCTTAACCAAATTATTGAATTGTTTGAAATCTAATGTTCTGCAGCCTAAACACTGACTTGTCACTTAGTGACTATAGGTCAGCACTCTGATCTATTGCTGATGTGTCAAGGGCTGCTTGTGCATGGTTTTGGAATGCTTTTTTATTATAAATGAAGAGATGCTGTGGTGTTGAGAATCTGTTCATTGTTTTACAGGCGCATTGTCAGGTGAATGTAAAATTACACAGGTACTAGTCAAATATTGCAATGAATGCTATGATTAGGGTGGAAAGAAAACTATAAGACTTTATATGTATCATCATCATGTTTGATTTGTTAATGTAAATGAAAGTAAAAGAAAACATAATTGATTAAATGCTTTTTAGAAAAGATTTAGCTAACTTTCTATGTTACTTCATACATTTGATTTTCTGTTAGCTTACTTGTAAATTGTCAGTGTGTTTAAAAATAGACTTGAACTTGTTAAAAATTTGATGCATTACCTTAATTTTTATGTGCAAGTAAAGTACCGTTAACGTACATTTCAAGTTTAGTTTTGACTTTTTTAACATTTTTGTATGTCTGTTTTTTATCATTATTTTATGGGGTTTTTCAAGGTGAATACTGGGGTTTTTCTTCATAACAGAGTGGCAACACTGTTTTTTATTGTGGGAAGCTTATTTATAGGAATGGACACTTATAAATACCACAAGATCACTAAGATTGCTATGATGTGATCACTGAGATGGCTAAGATCGCTGTGATCACTAATTTTGTCAAGAATGCAAAGGTCAGAAATTAATCATAGTAATCTTAGCGATCTTACTAATCCTAGTGATCTTAGCAATATTTGTGGTCTTAGCAGTCTTAGTGACCTTGTCTTGGCAATCTTAGTGATCTTGTGGCATATTTACAGGTGTCTGATTCGAACAGCGCCATTATCATATATCTGTGTATTCATATTGCACATCTGCTGGAATTGCAAAAGTACGGATTAGACTGATTTCGAAATTAAATTCAATTTTAATTTTTATTAAGGTATAATTTTAGCTATAGCCTAATCTTCATTAGCTCACACTTTTGCTTGTGTCCATGACTCGTACTGTACTGTGTAAAGGTTAATAATGTGTTGTTTCTAAATCAATGATAATCTGTCTGTGTTAATAAATTTTTTTTTGCCTCTGCTACGTGCCTATGTTCTATAATGTCATGGTTGCTGCATGGTTTTCTGCTTCATAACCTTTCTGTCACTTAATTGTCTCACCTATGTTCATGACCCATTTATTCATATGTGTACAGTAGGCTTATCCTCAACTCCTCACACAGTCGCATTCTTATAATAATAATAATTTTATTTGGCAGTGTCTAGGTTGCCAGTGTCAAGCGAAATTTTAGACTTGCGAAATTTCAGACTTCACGCCATGTGCGCTTGCACAGAGTAATATTCTACATGGAAGTGGCTACGGCATCACCCGTGGGTCTTTTTATTTCAAAACTTATTCCACCGTACCACGTGGCATGACACAGTTCGAATTAAGTGGTCAGTTTGTCACTCAAGAGGTGTCGTCCTNGTAGCGTAACTGAGAGTTTTCAAGTCTGCCATGCCAGTGGTTGGTTGTCTGTTCGCCTATCACCTTGGTGCCCTACATTTTTGTAATAGTGACTGCTTGCATGTTTCAATTTGTGGGAGCAGTTTTTCTTTCCTTCTTTAAAACTTTTCAAACTTTTGCTTTATTAGGGGTTAGGTTTAAGGGTTAGCGTTAAGGTTAGGTTAGCGTTACAGTTAGGGCTACGGTTAGGGTGTGGGAATTGGTTTTAGGTTTACCTTTTGCGTTTACTATGTTTCTACTAAGCCTACTGCATTCTCGTGCATTATTGTTACATTACAGGAGGTAGTCGAATAAGGTTTCAAATTTAAAGGTCCACAGGCAATTCTGTAGCCACTGCCATTCTACATATCAAATACGCCTGATAATAGTAATGATTAAGCTTATGGTTTTGTGTTTAGGTAAGTGTGTCAGGTTAGGGTTTGTGTTAAAAGAAAAATAATTGGAGTCTAAGATTAAGTCCAATATTTTTCAGTGGTTATACTAGTTATTCCCGTATTATAGCTTATTGTGGGTATCTGACATAAAAACAAAACATTTTAATTTACACAATACACATCAAATAGGTAATCGCCAAACTTTATTTCTTTACTCTGAGAAGCAAAATGTCTGACAAACAGTAACAGGTCAGAACTTTTGCAGAGGTCAAGAATTTCACTTGACACTAACAACAGCTATGCAAGGTGAAGGGTTAGGTAGCTGGCACCGGCTATGCACTGTGTAGTGCTAGGTAGCCGGCAACATTAAAACCAAAACGCTAGCATAGTGTACAGCAGAGATTACCTGCTGGCAGTTAATCAACAGATAAAGTTTGCAAAAGGTAAACCTGAAATCTGCCATGCCTCCGACTATGGCTACATAAGCTGAGTTGTGTAGTTATGATGCTAAAACTAAGACCCTAAAACTAAGACTCTAAACCCAAGACTCTAAACCCAAGACTCTAAACCCAAGACCCTAAACCCAAGACCCTAAATCCAAGACCCTAAATCCAAGACCCTAAATCCAAGACCCTAAATCCAAGACCCTAAACCCTAAAATCCTAAGTTTCTAAAACCCTACACCTAAAATCCTAAACCCTAAACCTAAATATCTAACATTGTAACAATGAAACTGAAAACCCTGGCAAAAACCCTAGGATAGTGAAGAGATCACCTGCTGAAATCATTCTATTAGTACATGTTCACCCTACTATTATATATATGAGAAGTCTGAATATGCTTTGTGTTTGTTGTGATTAAATTTAACCATGCATGGAATCACATGCCAGTAGCTGGCTATGAAAGAGTTGACCGAGCATTGCTGTAGCCAGCTACCTAGACGCCTCCTAAACTTAAAGCTGAAATGGTGATGTAATTATTGAGTTAGCTGATTTTTTTTATAAGCTCATCTTATTAAATAATGTAGAAATCATCTTGGCTGAAAATTTCAAGTATGTGGAAAACGTCAACCTGGTGTTTGCATTTGTTTCTTTGGATGTTAAGTAAAAAGTTATCAGCGTTGTAAATGTTAGAACAATGATATATAGTCAACCAAGACTGAGGGATTAAGGATGCGTAAATTATGAAATTGATTTCTTGTTAAAATAATTTATGAATTGATTTGGCTCTTGGCTGTGTAATCCTTATAGAGACTTGCTCTGGGAAAACAATGTACTGTAGTTTCAATTGTAAAATATGGCAATAACAACAATTGTTTTTTTAAGCCTTTGATACAATTAGACAACAAAAATAAAAATTTAAATACAATATTACAGCAAGAAATGATTGTGTGCATTCGGTATTTAATGCCCTTTTGTATCTGCTTTTGTAAGGATGCCAAAGTAACCTTAAAACACCATCTACCTGTGTTAGCACATTTACATGCTTAAAGGTGCTTTGAAATGGTATTGCTACTTGAATCATTTTCAAAAATGGTTGCTTGAAAGTAGCATTTTTATCGACATGGTAAGCTTATAAGCATGCTGCTGATTGCTGTACAAATGTTTTGGAATGTTGCATGCAGGTAGGGCAGAAAACGTTTTTTTGACCTATGCTTTTGTGTGCTTCAATTACAATGTGGTTTAGGCAAACAGCAAAAATATAAAAAGTAACTGAAAACATCCCAATACTCAGCAAGATTTATCCTGGAAAAATGCCCTGTACTGAAGGTGTTGAAATTGCGTTTGTCAAATTGAGTGACTGTCAATCTGTTCTGACTGCTACGTAATCATTTCCAGTATCGTTGTTTCAGATTAAGGATGGAAGTTGTTCTAGATTATGCATTGTTTTTCACATGTCTTGTCATTGTCTCAATCATTTTGTTAAGAGTGATTGTGAAGTTGCAGAAGATCAGAAAAAAAAGACAGCTTTCAAAAAAGAATTTTATTATTGGTTTTTTTCATCCATACTGCAATGCCGGGGGTGGTGGAGAGAGAGTTCTTTGGTGTGCTGTTCGAGCTCTGCAAGTCAAGTAAAGTATTTTTTAATTTTTGCATTTGCAATAGTGTTAAATTTATTTGTGTGGTTTCAAATCATTGCATCTGATGATTCAAATTTCATTGCTGTTTGGTCTAATTACATATTTGAAAGTAATTAAAAAGAAGATGGTAATCACTGATATTTTGATGCCATCTCACAGTTTTGTGATATGATTTGTGAAACTAAACCTTTTGAACTACTGTAGGGGCTATCTTAAACAGCATCTTTGTATGCAGTTACTATTGCAAAAATTTTGACTGCTTCATATTGCTGTGCTAGTTTCAATTTTCCGATCTATTTCAATAGAAAGACTGCAAATTATATCAATTTTACATGTTTTTGCTAAGGTTTTCAGTGTTAATAAGCAAAGGGTGGTAATTTTCAAAGATAATAAACATAAAATATTGGGCATGTTCAACGTGCGATGTACTACTGTTAAAATTAAAATGCTACCATCTTTACAATGTCCCTAATATAAATAGGGAAAGATCAAAGCCTTGGGTAGTTGCAAAGCTTGCTTTGTTTAATTCTGTCATATAATATTTGGTGTTTATGAGAAGTGTACTAATTGTTTCTGTAGAACAATTTGTCAGTGCATTTTTATGAGATTCATGTTAGCTGAACAATAACAGAATGTTATATCTTTTCAGTTTTAAGGGTGCTTGATACTAGATCATAATGGGCCTTGATTATGGCAACTGAGAATGGTGAATATCATTACACAATTTTGGTTATTGGTGAAATTGCTGCAAGTTGCCTTTAAGTACTGAACTGTACACAAGCCTGTTTAAATATTGATGATAGACTCTCAAACACTATTAGTGTGATTATTTTTACTGATGTGTTACTTAGAAATGCAAACCAACGATCCTCAATTTAACTTCTGGTGATGTTTCAGATGTCCAAATGCAAAATGTGTTGTATACACTGGTGACAAGGATGCATCTTCACAAGACATTCTTCAAAAAGCCAAACACACTTTTGACATTGTGTTTCATAAAGACATTCACTTCGTATTTTTAAGAAGCCGGGCTTGGGTAGAAGCAAAGCATTATCCTCTTTTGACTTTGCTTGGTCAAGGTATTGGTTCTTTAATACTTGGCCTGGAAGCACTGGTTAAATATCCTCCTGACATCTATATAGACACCATGGGGTATGTACTTTAATGCATAGATCTTCGCAATGATAGATATGAGTCACAGGTTTGAAATTTAAGTCACTAGATTTCTTAAATCTAAGCTAATTTTGAGTTTAAGTCATCATTTATCAACATTGTACATTATGATTGAGTATCAACATTGTACATTATGAATGAGTCCCTGTCAGTTAATGGATTGTTTTGATTTATCTAGATTTGCACAATTTGTGTGTTTTCAATATGGATGTGTTTTTAGAATTCATCAGCACTTGACTGAGCTCAGAATTTGCTAATTTACAACAATCCCAAGATTTTGTAATTCAAGCAAATTTAGTTTCAGTGAAAAGCAAATGAGCTACATTGGTGGTGAAGCTGTCACATCAGTTATCTGCAACTATGTGCATGGAGCTAAAAAAGTGGTTGAGTTTCATGCAGAATATTTTAAACTTTAGGAATTGCACCATTTGTAACACGTTGATTTGTGATGTACTGAAATTTGATAAATTTAGTATCAGGTACTCATGTTCCATTTACAGCAGCAACTTTCACTCCCAAAAGTATTGATATTTTAAGCAGGTGTGTGATACCTTTAATCAGAAACTGAGCATTGGTTAAATAATGCTGGGGGTCTGGTTCTGAATTTTTGTCGTACTTTTTGTCTGAACATAATGCTTTTTAATCATCAAACAATGTGAAGTAGTTTCACCTTTCAACAAAAGAACCTATTTTACGCAAACGCTATGTATGTACTAGAGTCTTGTGTGGGGCAGGTGTGGGAACTCGCACTGCTATGCGTGCGGGTGTGGGGTGGGTGCGAATTAACTTGCTGCAGGCGGGAACTGGTTGTACTTGGTGTAGGTCGGGTGTGGGATAAGAAATTCTTTTTGCAGGTAACTGAGCATTGAGCCAAAGCGCATGAACTTAATCAGCTTAAAAATCGCGAAACACTTGGATGTACTGAAGTTGTTTGCTAGCATTGCACTTAGGATAGTAGGCCTGCAGCAATTATTACATCATGATGTAACAACCCATTGTTGTGAATCATTAGATCAGGATCTTGCCATGTGGTGAGCAAGTGACCATTTTCTAATGCTGCCATTGTACTTGGTGAGGAATAATTTAGTCTAGCAGCCCTTCTAAATGGATAAGACAATGCTTACCGCACAGCTATTCAGAACTGGACTGAAACATGTTTTTTTCACCTCAAACCTGTTGACTGCAAAAGATCAGATCTGTGAAAAAGTTTTGGTTTGGTTGCCAATGAAAAGCATGACCGTCTTGATTTTTTTGCTTGTTAGACTTGTCTTCAGGTGTTATGAGTAGGGCAAGTTTTTGCAACTCTTTTTTACAGCTGCTGAAATATGCAGAATTTATGTAGTTAGATGTTTCAAGCTGGTTGCAAGAATTTTATATTGCAACTTTTTTCTTTTTTACATGCAAGTTATTACTGCAACTTTTATCAAGGAGGCCAATTGCGCAAAATGTAAGCGTTATTTAAAAAACATGCTTCAGAACTATTTCAGTATAGTTATGCTCTCTTTGACAACCGATTTGAACTGAATAGTGACCTGAAAGCAATTGTAGAAATGATCTGGCTAAACATCAGTCCAGAACTGTAGGCTAATTGGTTAACTTGCCAAGCAACTTCATGCAGTTTGGAGCAAAGTTTCAGCATGTTGGCAAATGATTGGCATTTCTCTCCAGATAATGTTTGGAAATATTTAGCATTATATGTAAATATATCGCTTAAGTAACTCACTGTCGTTTGAAATGCTGGTGCATAGATGCAACTTTTTACTGCAACTTGTGTTAAAAATAAATGCATTTTTCTCAATTTCATTGCTATAAAAACTTCCCAAGTTATGAGTTTTTAGTAGTTTTCAGAGAGGTGCGGGTTTGAGACCTGAAAAGTGTGGAGCAGGCATGAATTGAGGTGGTCTGTGAGGCGTATGCGGGTTAGAAGTGTGCGGGACAGGAGCAGGCAAGATTTCTCAAACTCATGCGGGCGCAGGGTGGGGCAGGTTTAAATTTTGCAGGGTGGGAGTGGAAAAAAAAATTAAACCCACACTGGACTCTAGTATGTACCAAAATTTGAAAAGAAAATTTGTATTTCTGCTACGTGCATGTGCAACTTCTGCAAGTTTTGATTCAAATGATTGTATGAATTTAACAGGTATGCTTTCACACTTCCCATATTCAAATTCTTTGGAAGTTGTCAAACTGCCTGTTATGTCCACTATCCAACTATCAGCACTGATATGCTGCAAGTTGTGGAAAAGCGTGCAGATACCTTCAACAATAGCACCATAATAGCAAAGAGTAAAGTGCTTACCCAAGCAAAATTGATATACTACAGGCAAGTGTTGTTGGTTTCAATGTTTCATGAAACTGATTTAAGGCAACTTTTACCCTGTTGTCATGGGTTAAACCTGTGAAATGGGGTGTGGTTTTCTATAGTTCTCTCAAATTTGTTTTTGTATGTTTTGATTTTTCTTTGAGTGAATTTTGGTACATTTTGATTTTTCTCTTGTAAAAATCTCTTTTCTTCCTGAATCTTTCTTCATTGCTAATTTAATGTCCTGTAACTATGTCATTGCAATTTGTTCTGCCCCAAGGAAAATACTAGGATTACACATTTGCTGGTTGAAACTTTACAAAGCATTGAATGTCCAGCTGTGAACATTACGAAATATTTTTAAAGATTACAAACCTAGAGTAAATCATTGTCTATCAAGGGACAATTAGATTTTCTTGTCTGTGGAGAAAAGCTGCAAATCCCATAAAATGGTCTGTAGTGTTCAGTGGTGCACATGGGCGTTGGAGGGGAGAAGGGGGCTTTTCCCTCCTGGATTTAATAACTTGACAGTTTCCTATTACATTTTTAGCAAAACAATTTTTCTGGTGTGTGCGAGCAAGCGGGAAATAAATTATCCAAGGTAGTATGTGTCTCCCGAAACTGAAGTCTGTATGCTGCAGGTGAGCAGCAATACACAACAGGTGAAGAAGTTCAAGTACCTTGGGGTGGCATTCACGAGTGACGACACTGACAGGTCAAATATTCTGACTTTGAGCATCTGCATTTGATTTGGGACACTGCCTCTCGAAGCACAAAACGACAAGATATGCTAGAAATTTGGGGTGCACCATTTTCCCTTTGGCCCCCCTGGCTATGCCTATGAGTGATGTAAGACGAAACAAGAAGATTGCTACACGGATTGGTAAACCAAGCGCAGTTCTGCGTGAGCTTTATCGCTCTGTGGTCACAACATGAGAGTTTTCAAACACTGCATTTTGCAAAATTGAATTATTTTTATTGGTCTTTGTTCCAATCCTCTCCTATGGGCATAAATCTTGAGTAATGACTGAACGAAAACTATCCCACGTGCAAGCGGCAGAGATGGGATTTTGCCAAGAGTTCACGGTGTGACACTTCGCAACAAAGTGCGCAGCTGTAAAATTCATAAAGCCTTGAATCTTGAGCCATTTCTTTGAAAAGAGAGATGTCGACTATATTGGTTTGCCAGTGTGTCCAGAATGTCCCAGATGAGATTGGCGAGTTAAGTCCTGCTGGGTACACCCACGGGAAGGCGTGGAGTGACTACATCTCCGATCTTGCTTAGTCCCGTCTTGGTGTGGAGCCAGCAGAACTATCTGAGATTTCTGTTGACCGTGAGGTATTTCGGGTCCTCTTAGGGCTGCTGTCTGGGCAACCATCACCAGAGGATAAGCGAATAAAAAATGAATGAAGAAGCCGCTAAATCTCTGTTGTCAGGCCAGCTAACTTTTGCGCACATACCGGTCGGAAATTGAGGCATAGGCGTAGCCAGGGGAGGCCAAAAGGCCATGCCCCCCAACATTTTTAGAAAATATAGTCATTTTGTGCTTTGAGAAGCGTTTTTCTAAACAAAATAGTGTTATTCGCCTACAATCCAACATTTTGGCCCCCCAAAATTTTTGGGCTGGCAACGCCACTGAATTGAGGGTCTGTTTTCACCTAAATTGACTTCTGAAACGTGTTTTTCCTCCGCAGCCACGTGTTTAGCGTTCCAAACATGTTGCAATCCCTATTATGGTGGCATCGCCAAACTTTTTAATTAATGGCTACGTTCATCTGTAGAAGTCAGTGAAATTAGCTTACATTCAGTCTATAATCGCTTTATTTGTTGCTGTTGTTGTAAATACAATTAGCTCCACAGACTGTCTTGCATAAAGAATAAGTCAATCTAAAAATCATAATCACTATATTATTCCATATCCGGAAGTTATGTGGTTAGTCGGTGGTCATTACCACTTTGATAAAGCGCTGGCTCTTACTAGATATGGCGCTTTCATAGCTAAAAATAACAATTTCTGGGCTTCTGTTAACTACTCTGCTCTGAGTTAACCTGAACGGTCTTACATAGTGTGTGATCACGGAGGTCGCAACCGCAGAGCAAATATGCCATGGTTTGTGAGTCGCAGACAAGGTTTTAAGAAGACACATAAAATGTCACTAAAATGAGTTCGTCATGAATGCCTTATAGACTACCTAGTTGTCCCCTTGGTTATATTCAGACTATTTCGTTTAGCACTAAGTTTTATGTTACTTATTATTTGAAGTGTCGTTGACGCTTGGATTGGATAAATGTTTTGGGTTCAAACTAAGGATATGTAACTTTATAAAACAATTATTATGTAAAATAGAACTGTTTTAGCCTGCGGAGTGTACTGTGAGTGGTGCACGCATGTCTCCATGTAGAAAACGGGACAACTCAAATTCCCAATTTTTCATTTACACGTTTCATGTTTACCTCCTCGTATCAGAAAGAAAAACATGCTGTAATAGAATTATTGTTTGGCTTAACGTGCTCTGTTTTGTTATATGGTTACATTATTTGTTTCTTTTAAATAAAGATAGTTTGAATTGACTATCCTGGCAGGATCTTTGCTTACATGTACGGCTTAGCTGGGCGTTGTGCGGAATCTGTCATGGTGAACTCATCCTGGACGAGCGATCACATTCAGCATCTGTGGAGAAAAGCGAAAGCCACCCACAAAGTATATCCCCCGTGCGACATCAGCGGTTTTTTGAAACTGCCATTAAGTCGCCAACTACATCAAGATTTTGCACCACACTTGGTATTATCCATTGGTCAATTTCGACCAGAAAAAAACCATACTCTGCAGGTATTTTTTGATTTTCAGTAATTCCAATGCATATTGTTTGGCAATGTTTTCACGATCACTAATCGACTGAAGGTTGTTTGTCTGTATTTGGTACAGCTTCTCAAAATTCCAAATGGTTACGTGGCGCACCGCGCGTATTTTAAGTGTGTTCCCTTCACCTTATTCCTCAAAAGTAAAGGAACCCACGAGTTGCGCGATAAAGGCGGTGGAAAAGCACCGCACGGATTTGCAAACAAAATTGTCATTTAACGAAATGGATACATTTAACTGCAGTTTGCGAAAATACAATGCTAATTATTGTGAGTGTTTATTTGCTTTCACAGGTGAAAGCCTTTTATAAATTTTTGACTACTATTGATGATAGAAGCAAATATATGCTGATCATGGCTGGAGGATGTAGAAACAAAGGCGATGAAGGTAGTACATGTAAAATGCTGCTTGTCTACTTCTTTATGTTCTGCAACTTGGTTTGTAGTCCCCAAGTTTTATCTGCAAGTTAACAACAAAGTTAACTGCTTATGATAGAAGCACCAAGTGACGAAGGTATGTCACTTTTTTATCTCATATGGGAACGGATGTGCAACAGGTAGAAAGCTAAAGCAAATCTCGATGCCGATTGTGGAAATTGCAATGTCGTTTTCCGCTGAAATTTACCTTTTCAGAAGAAAGAAGTATTTCTCATTGAAACAAATTAACTTGTTCAGCCTTTACCGTGCAGCGGCAAGGTCTAATTACGGCTAAGCTGAATCATGGAGTTTGTAAACCCCACCTAGACTCATTTAATTCACCAGGTAGTTGATTCAATACCTCATTACAGCAAGACCTTAGTACGCAGGATTTTTCTTTGAAAGCTTCAGTGTTTTTATTGTTTTGCATTTAATGTTTGCTTTTATTTTCTACGTTTGTATTTTCAATTTAAAGTTGTATTTTTTTAGTTGCACCTTAAACGCGCCGAGAGTAGGCATTTTCATTATTTCAATCTCTGAAAACAGTGTTTGGTGCGCACTTACCTACTGCAGTCAGTATCAACTTTGATTAAATGTAATACCGAGGTCATTTTTCTGATGTGGGTAATGATACTAATCATTTGTTGATGAAAAAATCAGTTTCAAACGTTTCTGCAAAATGCGCCGTTATCGTTGTTTCCTCATTGCTAGACAGAGTTGAAGCGCTTCGGAAGTTGGCAAACGAGCTACAGCTTCAAGAGTCTGTGCGAATCATGACCAACATTTCATTCAACCAATTGTTGGAGTTATTATCTGTGGCCACTGTAGGCATTCACACAATGTCCAATGAGCACTTCGGCATCGGTAAGAGTTAGTTGCACAAAACATTTCTTATGTATTTTTCTATATTTAGTGGTTAGATGATCTGCAGTTTGGTCGTTGGTTGAAAGAAGTAAAAGACAGTAGAAAGCAAGCATTTTGTTGTGCATGCAAAGATACATTTGAATTTTCGTGTATGGGTAGGTTGCATGAAAAAGCAACGAGTGTGCAAAAAGTATTGAATTCGGTTAGCCATTTCATGTTATCACAATTTCTTTTAACGCCATAATTTCATTTAAGCAGAGTTTCGGTTCACCGGGGTTGAACTGCACGCACAACAATGGAAATGCTGGTTTGTAAAAAGACACAATTTTAGCCTAATCAAAACTGCGGCCCTGTACTGTTATTTGTCAAAGTCGTGTGCACTGCAATTGGAAATTCTGTAAGCCGGATGCGTCCTGTAGAATATTTGACTTGGTCCGGATTGTTTGATAGTTATGCCGCTGTTTGCCTTTATTTTAGGTGTGGTCGAGTTTCAAGCTGCTGGAGTCATCGCTCTCGCTCACAATTCAGGTGGACCCCAAATGGACATAGTGGAAGTAAGGCAGTAATTTTGAACATTACTTATCTGAATTGTTTTTTAGTCGAGTTTGTGATTACCGAAAAAGATGTTGAAAAATGGATAGTATCGCAAGTTCTTACAAAGACCTGTGGTATTTTCACAAAGGTGGCAAATCCGAAGTCTTGTGCACCATATATTCGAAGGTATTAAGATTACTCCCCCAAGCAAAAAAGGTATATATACTTAACAAAATGTTTTTTTTCATTCGCAGCATACTTCGGGTCCAAACCAGCAATATACTTAAAAAAATTCGGTTTTCTCGAAAAATAACACAGTTGGTTAAAACCACGGTATTTGGTCAACGTTTTCATTATTTTACCACAGTAACACACATATCTAAAAACTATGACGTGTCCAACAGTAACAATCAAACTTAACTGTATTGTCAATTGAATACATTTGATCGTACACCCAGAGCTTGTGGGACTTTTGCTCATTTTTGCCCTGCAAAGCTCAATATTTGTATATTCTGGAAGGACGACTGGCCTCCTTTTCCCCAGATTGAAGAAGTCTGATGTTTTTTTGTACGTGCACATAATCTCTGAAAACGTCTTACTAATGAAGGCGAATTTGCGTTTTGCCGTTGCAATTTCCATATGACTTTTCATTGAGGATGACATACGAAAATTTGCGTATTTAAAGTTTCCCTCTGAAGTAGGTTTTCAGCATGCTAGTGATTTCGCCGAGTCTTCAACAAACTCAAGTTTGAGAAGCTAGAAAGTTGAAGTCATTTTTGTGTTTTGGTTAGTCTCCGCTGATTGGAATGAAGAAAAAAACAACCGACTTTCACTGACACTCTGACCTTTACGTTTCAGACTGGGGAAGGAAAACGAAGTGGATTTTTAGCTTCTGACGAGTGCGAATATGCACAAGCTCTTCAAGACATATTTTATCTTACGTCTGACCAACGGCGCGAAATCGCGCAGGCCGCGAGAACGTCTTGCAGTCGTTTCAGCGAGGAAGAGTTCGAAAAGTCCTTTCTTGCATCGGTGAAATCACTGCTGGAAATACATGAAAAACTTGATTAAAGGCTGTTCTGTGGTTTAAAGCTCTTTTAGCAGTTTGGTACAAAGAAGCTCTTCTATCTGAAGCCGCTCCTTGGGCCCCTTCGTGGTTTGTTTTTTGAAAAAAGAGGACAGAATTTGACCAAGTGCAGTGGAACTTCACTGTTGTTTTTTCCTGCGCAGTTGGCTTCATGATATTTTCGCGCCTTTCAAGCTGCTTTTAAAGAATTTATTGCTGCCTTGTGAGACAACTATTCCAGTCCAGTGGCGGAACCGATAGGCTAATGCAAGGTGCGGTTGTTTCCTCTTTGAAAAAAGAAGTTTCGATAATGGTGGAATCTAAACATCAAAGCGACGAATCCTTTTCCTGATCATTATACTTAACGAAAAATTGATGTAAAAAAATTGCAAAATTAAGCTCGTTTTCTGTTTTAGTTGTTGGTAGCTTCTTTGTGTGCTCGCGTAACAATTCACCTATAACCCAGACGCCCTTTAACTTAAATTATTAAGGGTGCCTTTCGAGCGGGATGAGCAGTTTAGAGCTTGCTGGCCGTAAAATCTGTTTTGTGAAATCAACGGGCTTGAACTTAAAGGCTAAAGCCCTTTCAAAACCCCTGTGGACAATTTGAAATAGACATTTTTGCAGTAGCCTATCCCTTACGTTACATTAGCTTTGGGCTGAAGCATATGGTGAAGGTATTTAACTTACAGAGTAATCGTGTTTACTACACTGAGCACTCTCGGTGAAAACTAGGCCCTGCTGAATCGAACTGAGTAATGACATATGGAAGTCTGCCATTACATGGCTTCTTCCAGTCAGCCATGTTGCTTGCATCTTGCGAAGTCTGAGGTAGTAAGATCCGAATAGTACGTCTGTTCTGCTACTGAAAACGTATTTGTAAAAACAATTTCACTCATCGAAGTCTGTTCCACGATGTAGCAATCATTGACTTAAATCGGCGTTGTGCTGAAAAGGACTCCCGAGTCGGAGACTGCGAATCCACTTGCAAGCGGAGCTGGCGCCCGTGTGAAAGTTGTGGATTTAATGGGTGTTGAAATTTGTTTCAGCATGTCCTTCAACACAGGGTGACAACTAGGCAAAGCAAATTCCGCATCTGCTTGTGGGTAAAATTGGGAAAACAGCTGTTTTTGGTAACGGTTAATTGGTGAGGGTTAAAATTTAAATTTTTTGACTTGCAGAAATCTACCTTGGAACCTNCTGTAGTATATGTCACGTCAAATTTTGGCCGGTTGGCATTGATTTTTCCATCATTAAATATCCTGAGGAATAAGGTGAATTACTCGAGTAGCTGTTTTTCGAAAAGCTAACGCAGCATCAGTCGTTTGAGCAGCTTGGCAATTTACTTTGCGTATCTTTTAACGAACTAGTTCTGCCGATTTTTATTCAGGAGTTGAATGCAAATTGTCAAACTTGCATCGAGTAAATAAATTACCGAGGTAAGTGAGGCTAAAGCTGAAAATCAGCACAGTTGCACAGTATAAGTCCAATGACTTTAACTCCAAAGTATTACTGAAAATAGAATGTGACTGACAATTTGGTTTCATAGTCTCAATCATTTTCTGTTGACGCCTGCCATTACAATTATTCCGACGCTTTGAAATTTCTAATGCAAATTACCAGTGAACTGTTGTTCGCGATGGCTAACTATCGCTGTTGTAGCAGTCAAAGTGAACACGTGCTTGACAATGCGATTTTTGTGTTACCTCGAATAAATTGCACTTACGTAATGAAGCAAGTATACACTCTGCGTTGTACGAGACGAACGTGGCAAGTTGCAGGCACTTGCAAATAATGATGGTGATTTGCAAAGTGTCGTAGGGAACCGCATGAATCTACATATATATGTTGTTGTGGGTGAGTCAGAAGAAACAATTCAAGCGGATACGATCATCAACAATGTCTATGTTCAATAATATAAGGACGTTGCTGCCTGCTTCTTGAAAGTGGGGCAGTAGAGCGTAACAGCGTATCTTTTAAACAACAACCGAAATAATCACATGAATTTCGAGTTTTGTTGAACTTTTTGAAACATTTTGCTCTTGAGTTCAAAATGAGTGTTTATATAATTTTTCAGCTCATAAGCCGTGGCGTAATTAACGGGAGGCAAGGGGCGAGCCGCCAAGTCGCCCCTTGGCAAGCTAAATACAAAAACTGGGGCCCCCTTAGCTGGCATTTTGATATTTAGTATTCTTTTGGTTTTCGGTAGGTTGTTGTTTTTGGCGTTTTGCGGGATGTTTTCGTTTTTTTAGGTAGCATAGACCTCCACGCCATCCGGATTCGCTATCATTTCTTAACATATTTTCTGAGTGTTAGCTAGTAGCCCCGTACGGTGTCCAGTTGGCCCCTTTAGGTAAATTTTGCCCACCCCCCTGGCTCAAACCTCTAGTTACGCTACTGCTCGTCAGTAGACGTATATAGTATGCACAGACGACGGTCGGCACTTACTGTGTTTTTCTGCATTAAACAAAAGTCTGAAACACGAACGGCTGTAGATTTTTACAAACGAGCCAGTGTTGCAAATTCGTGGGGAGTTCCAATTCTTTTCATAGGGTATGAAATTTTGGTATGAAGTTCTAGTGTTGTGGTCCCAGTAAAACACTAAACTTTTCCTTCAAAGATCGCGAAGTTCGCCTGATTTTGATGTTTTACGGGTGATTTTTGTACGCTGTTTTATGTGGTACTATGCCAAGTTGCTCAAATATTTTGGGGGGTTAGCCTCCCTTTTAACCTTGTGGGTACTAGAGTCCTGAGCGGGTTGAAATCGTTTGTCCGCTCGCACCCGCCCGAAGGCGTGCGCGGTTTCCGTCTCGTTCCTGTATCAAGATCACAGCTGGAAACTCCAATCTGTGGTCTCGCCACCACTGGTGAATATCGCTACACCCTTGTACCACAAGCTCTCTGTAGCATTGAATTTCTTGCTGATGCGTTGTGTCAAAATTTAGTTACCCGCACAAACAATATCGGCTACTATCTCACGCCCGCCCCACACCCATCGCTCTGCTGGTCCCGTAACCCGTGCGGGTTAACCCGCCCAGCGCAGCACTCTAGTAAGCAGGCTCCAATGGCATCAATGCAGAACATTTTATTGCTGATTTACAATCTCGGTTAAACTCCAAATTAAATTTTGATCAGCTTCTGTCAATTTGCAATTAGAATTACTATATGAAACTTTTCATGCGGTATTGGAGGAACATGCCCCTTTAATTAATCCTTCACGAAAACATCAACAATTATCTAAAAAACCATGGATGACTGCCAATATTCATAAATTGGTAAAGAAAAAAAATAAAATGTTTCATAAAGTTTATAACAAAAAGCAAACATATACCTACTCTGTTTATAAACAATTTCGAAATAGTCTTAATAAGACAATAAAGACAGCTAAAAACTCTTATTGTGAGAAACTAATCAATCTTAATAAAAACAATTCAAAGAAATTGTGGCAGACTCTAGAACATTTGGTAAACTTCAAAAGTAAAACAAACAAAGTTCCACAAAGTATAGTAAGTGACCAAGGTGATGATTTATATGACCTTTTAAATTTTGCAAATGAATTTAACAATTATTTTAGTGAAATTGGTTCTAGAATGGTTGAAAAAATTCCTGCTCCAAATGGTATGCCTGAGCATACTGCTACCTTATGTTCATCTTTCTATTTATATGAAACGTCAGGGGAAGAAGTGGTACGTTTAATAAGGAATATCTCAGATGGTAAAGCGATAAATGAAAATGATATACCAACTAAGATTAATAAGTTAGCCAAGTTTGTTCTAGCGCCAATTCTTACACGTATTTTTAATAAGTGCATTAACGAAGGTTTTTATCCTGATTGTCTAAAAGTGGCCGAAGTTTTACATATCTACAAATCTGGAGAACAAAATATTTGCTCAAATTATGGACCAATATCTATTTTGCTACAGTTCAATAAAATTTTTGAAAGGATTCTATATGACAGAGTGTACTTTTATTTGCAGGAATATAAGTTATTATCCAAATATCAATTTGGCTTCAGGCCTAGATCTTCAACTTCATATGCAGTTAAGAGTATTTACTCCAATCTATTGAGTGATGCTGATAATGGATTATATTCGTGCTCCATATTTCTTTATTTGTCTAAAGCATTTGACACGGTAAATCATAACATATTATTTGACAAATTTTATCATAACTTCGGCATTAGAGGAATTCCCTTACAATTATTTTGTAGTTATTTATCCAATCGCAAGCAATTTGTAAAGTTGGAAAATGTGCAATCTGGTTTAGTTGACATTTCAAATGGCGTGCCCCAAGGGTCTGTTCTGGGACTGCTATTGTTTATCACGTACATTAATGATATACCAAAATCCTCTACATTTTATACTGTACTATATGCTGATGATACTTATCTTTGTCTATCTCATAAAAATCTTGAGAATTTGCAGCATATGGTGAATGTAGAAGTAATTAAAGTAGACAACTGGTTGCGCTCAAATAAACTATCCTTAAATTACTCCAAATCAACATTTATGTTTACAAAATCTTTGAAAAATAATAGCAACCTATCGGAAACTTGTTCGTTCCAAATAAAAATTAATGACAGCTGCTTTCAAAGAACAACATGTGCAAA
>JGI24021J15306_10002799_pt1 | contig 19176 bp, 10 predicted proteins | sample Ectturendosymbi1_FD_15306 | JGI IMG/M metagenome (IMG submission 15306)
TCCCTTTGACAATCTGCTAAGAGAAAAATGAATAAGGTCATCGATAAAGGTTTTAGAAGCTGCCGCTTTGTTTCAACAATTGTGAAACACCCTGTACTGTACAAACATAGGGTGTGATCACTTTGCTAAGCTCAAAACTATCGCAAAAATGCCGCTACCCACCACCTGAAGGAAAAATCTCTCAAAGTTCAAGTCAGTCTCATTTGAAAGAAAACAATCTTCCTGGCCGCACTGACTAAGAAATAATACTGTACGAACAAGCAAAGGTCGAAGTACCCGTGTCAGTCCCAAGGTCATGAACATCTACACCGCTCAATAGGCAAAGAGAGGCAAAGTGAAAATAAGATGTGAATCAAACTGAGTCGAACTTTCTTTTTATATTTGCTAGTCATGACCATGACACAACAGACATGAAAGAGTTTGCTGCAAGGATTAAACATTGTTTCCTTCGGTATGGAGTTCTGTAAGAGCATCAAGTTTTGTAATTTTATTTATAAAAATAACCCCCGCCAACAAATTCCTGAGAAGTACTTAATGTTGTTTCAAAGCAAGTCAAACAGTTGCATCATGATATTTGACAGCACCCTGGACCAAGGAACATTTTTTCCACTCCCGGCGTGAACGGCGATAGTGGTGAGATTTCTTTACTGGAGCACGTTGCATTTTCGCCAACCCCCTTTGAAAGGGGTTATTTTCTTCGTACTGCAAATTTTACTTTGGTGGCCCCAAACGCCGAGGTATACCCGCGTCCAATCTGTTCACCGACGTGACCACGGTTCGTGTAAGTACATTTGATACATTGATGTACATATGTTGGACGATGCGCCAAGCGAGATTTACCGCAGAACTAAGAACTGCAAGGCACTTAGAAGTTAGAAGTGTGTTTTCGCTCGATACGTGCGCAACATGTGCTGGAATTTTGGCTTTATTTATATGGAAATTTTAAATCTGTCTGACGTCATGGTGTTTTGCTGTATGCACGTTTAAATGTTTCGCTGAGTATAATATTTTCATTGCTTCAGGCTTTACCAAAAAAATTTTGGGAACGTCAACAATTTATGCCTCCCTCGACATTCACGGCACAGGATTCTGTGAAGAGTGGTTGAGGCTCCTTGTTCTGGAACACATATTGAGGAAGACTTTAAATGACTGTGAATCACCTTGCATTGCTTGACTTGACAGGATGGCAATTTCGCTGCGGTTTTGTCCAGAGGCAAGACCTGGATATGCGAGCTAGAGAGCCAACTTTACTATTTGACAGCTGGTGTTGTTGCAGCAGTGTGGCCGAAAGGTCAGTTTTACTCAAACTGTAATCAAAACAACTGCTGCGGTACAAGAAGCAGCTGAATTAGTAGAAATGCGATAGTTGCCAGTCGGATCGTAGCGAAGCCTTAAGACAAACTGACGGTTTGTGGTGGGCTCTTCGTTTCCCGCAGCATTCCTGCAGCCATTTACCTACACCAATTGCACAAGTTCGTCGTCTGCTTAAACGTTCAAAACGCAGCACTTTGCGCACTAGCCACAGAGAAAATAAGTCCTAATTTTCGCAAAAGTGATGTTGCAGCGCCTACTTAAAAACCGCTACTTTAACTCAACACAAACTTTCACACATTTGAAAAGCTAAGCGTGGAAATTCCCAGTACGAGACTGACATGAAATGAACGTTGAGACTCTTAAGGAAATGTAACTTAAAAGTGATAATAATATTGTTTCGTGCGAACTCTATGATAAAACTTGTTGCGCAGAAGTTGGGGAAGTGGGGTCTATGGTGGTCCCAAGACCAATCCGCCACAAAGCTTACCTCGTCCTCTTATGACTACAGTAACTTTGTTGCCACACTGCGAAACGGCTATTCAACCTCATTTTAGATGTTCCGCCATTGTAGACAACAGATGTACAGACTTTTTGTCAGTTCAAAGATAAATTTACCCAGTCATGGTAAAAAATTGTTGTCAGATCTGATCGAATGTTTCTAACTTTAATAAAAGCTGTTGCACAACGCATGCAGTTTGAGAGTATGGCATAAAGCACAGGGAAGAACTGAATATGTTGCTTAAAGATGCTGGTAGTGAAGGTTTTTCCTATGTAAATGTCTGTGTTTGGGGGCGTTTGAGACAGGAAGTGGCAGGAACCGCTTGAAAGATGACATGTGTGTGAAAATTACGTTGCAGAACTATATAAATTACATTAAAAGCCTTTCTGCGCGAATCTTGTTTGATTCCAATATCTCCATCCAGTTCTATTCCGTTGTCAAAGCAATGCTTCACAAGGTTGCGGAAATGATGTGCCGATTGAAAATGACGTACTGATTGGAAATGACGAACTGATTAGTTGTGGACGAGGTATAAATCTTTGGAATGCTCGCAATTTAAGGAAATCCAACATAAGGAAAATCAACAAACCAAACTATTCCTTATGTATGAACTGTATATGTTTTGAAAAACGCTATGGCTCCATACTCGAGCAGACTGCTTTTAGTGAATATACTACACAGGTTTCTCGTTGACAAGTTCGGGAATTCATCCTTCTACACCAGATGGTGCACGGACGAATTTTCAAATATTCATAGTTTCTTGCATTTCTCTATCAATTACAGAACAAGCATTGGCATATTTAGAAAATTCCAACCATAATCTTATCATGTTAAAGTAGCATACACAGAGCCACAAAAACGCGTTCAGACAACATTTTCCCATTTCTTAAACCTCTACCAACACAAAGAGGCAGTTTAATGGAAACACAATCCAATATAATGGTTAAGATGCAAAAAATAGTTGCGTTTACCATGACAACAAAGTTTATCTGCACGTCAGAGAATTCAGATTGTGAATATACAAATATATATGCGAAAGCTTTGCCGCTTGAAATTGGATACCGAGTATAAAGAAAATAATGATTAATGTTAAATTCTGTACGAAAATAAGTGAAAGTGTGTTAAAACGTCTGTACACCATTACTTGAACGTAGCTGCATGTGCTTTGGTAAAACGGTACTCCGACTAAAAATAACATAAACTTTCGGCACAGTCACTGTGTGGTTTAGCTGGAAAATTGTGACATGTGATTATTATTATACTCAGAAGAAACAAAAAATGTTTTTGTATGCTGAAAATAGGATGCAGGATTAATTAATCATAGTATTGTTGTTGACTCTAGCATCTTTAGGTGATGATAAGCATGATTGACAATGGATGTTGTTGAAATGCCTGCTTGATCTTTTACCATTTGTTTCATTCTGGTCCATGCAATCTGATTTATGCTTTATTGCAGTTACTGCATATACTCCTCTCTACTATGAGTTTTGGTGATCTTTTGTTTTTGGTGATCTTTTGTTTTGGTGATCTTTTGTACTTAATACGAGTTTATTCATTAAAAGAGGACATAGCACGCGCTGGTAAGGGGTGGGTCGCTCGTTCTTGTCTTTACATGAAGCAGGAGTTTTGTCAGGGTGTGGCTGACGGAGCCCAACAAAAATCGAGGGCGCCTTTATCAATGAAGCACCAACAACTGGTTATCATTCAGTCATAGCAAGGGGAGCAATCGCCAAAAAGAAGGAGCGACAAAACAGGTCTTTGCACTGATGACGACCTTGACACTAAAGTAGCGATGTTCATTCCTGTCTTACCGCTTGCAGAACAACGGGTCTTTGTGATGCTTTGGCATTTGAAAGCGACCTTTCGTAGCCGCGAAGCGGGCCGCTAATTTCATTCTCGCGGTGACGCGCGCCTGCAACGACACAGTGATAAGCAGCTAACTGAATAAGCAGAAACAGAAAATTAGAAGCAGGTGGCAAATTTCAACCTCGGCATAAACTGGACCGCCAAGAACGCTGAAAGGCGTTTTCTTTAACTCGTTTTGTCGACGGTGGCAATTTTGCTCGCGCCATGCGAAATTTCGACCGATCGCAGAAAAAATAGAAACGTTCAGTGATTCAATAACGTCGCATTGCTTACCGCAATTAAGGATAACGTGTCATTACAATCTGACGATAAATATTTTCAAGCAGGCTTTTGGACAATCTGCCACAAAGCAAGCTTTGTGTGAAAAATGTGACACGCTATCTGAAAACCTGTTCGCGTTGGTTCATGCTGCACAGAGTTGTATTTACGTGCTGGAACAAAGCAGATGCGTTTGCGTTTTACATTCGTCTGTGAGCAGTCGGTTTCAATCGCTGCTAGCTGACGACAGCATCCTCAGTTGTGCAAGCGACTTCACTGTTCCAGGAATTGTCGATGCGTTCTGTGTTCAGTGGCATGTAACTGAACGTTTTTAAGAGGCCACACGCGCGATTTTACACAAGCAACGGTTTCATTGTCTGTTCGACCAATGAAAAAAAACAAGAAGCCTAAAATAAATCGGATCCTAGGAACTCTCGTCGGACATCTTTCGGAGACAAAAAGTTCCTTATCGTTCGTTGCCCGACATCAGGAATGTAGGGGATGCCACTTTGATTATCTGAGAGAAGGTAACTTTAACCATGCAACAGTCGCATGCCTTGTACTGATTTTAAAGTTTAGAACAAAGCGAAACCTGGAAGACTTGCCAAGTCGTATGAGAAACAATGCAAAGTCAGTGACTTGAAAAAAACGATTTCGAGATTGCAAAAACAGCTGTTTCAGTCGTCGCCAAAACGTTAGTGAATTTTTGCTGAACGGCCAACATACCGGTAATCTCATCTGAACTACTAATTTGACTTGGTTATTGTCAGCGTTATCTATATGTTTCGAATGTTGTTCAGTTACCGAGGAAATCGGAGTTTCCCCGTCGGGGTGAAAGCTGATCGCGGTCAACCGTCATTTTGCAAAAATGTTTTGGAAAAGTCTGGTTTTTATGTAGAAGGCAACAACCGAATTTGAAATTATGCTGTTAAAATATTAAGACGATTTGACACATGGGTGAAAAAAGTACCTTGAAATATAAAACTGACTCATTTCATCCTGATCACCTCGAAAAACTGAACCTGGCTTAAAAGCAACAGCAACAGAGTTAAAACAAAATCAGGATAAGTGACACCGCAGGAAAGCAGGAAGACTACTCAGCAAGCTCTCTATGAAGTTCTAGTGTGATGTTGAGGCATCCTCGCATATCCCGACTAGAACGCGGAGCAGCCGACTCGCGGGTCGACGCTCATTCTGCTGGTGGTTAGGTGAAGGGTAATGTTTTGAGAAACTGATGGCGCTGCTTCAGATGTTTGTGCAGTTAGTCTTAAAACGATAGAATGAACTGCAGTACATGCCAAGGGACCTTTTTGAAAAAGAAAAGGTGGAAAAAATGCCTCATCACTTCAATTAAATAAGGTGTCAAAAGTTTCTTTAGAAAATTTTTCTTCACAGCATTGGAATTTCCTACTAATATGTTTACAAAACGTTAAAACGTACGTCCTTGTTCGATATTTTTGATGTTGAATATCAAGCACAACACTTGGCTGTTCCGCGCTCGTCATGCACCATACGTGATTTGCTCGTATGAGAATCTTAATCCGAATAATTCCGAAAGTTTCCAGAGTTGATCGTTCGTTCGCAATCCAATTTGTCTTGTGACGATGACATTCATCTGACAATGCGTGTTTCTAAATTGCTGCCTCCTCCCGAACTTACAGGTCTGTTTTCCGTTGGTGAAGTTCAACATGAAGCGAAGTGTCTGCGATGAAACCGCTAACAGACCGTTTTTCACATTCCTTACGGCGGTTTCAAGCCGAATGCTAATCACAAGTAGTAATAACATTACGTATTGTCGTGGTGACACTGACGGACATTACGTTTTCTGGCTGAAGCCAGACGCATGTTTTTTCTGCGTCTCGGCAAAGCGTCAATCCCTTTTTAATCCTTTCAGTTGATTCCATCGGACGGAGCCTGAAGAACCGTTGATTCAATGGCAAAAAGCACTGAGAGGTTCTGGCGAATTGCGCAAAAATCACAAAATTCTGACAATGCTCGGTTTTGTGCCGCTTGTTTGCAAAGCACGACTTCGCATTTGTGTAAACAGCAGGCCTGTTAAACGCGATAGTTTACGACGTCAGCTGCGGAGCTGCGCAAGCGTCACTGTGATATCACAACAGACGGGGGTGACGTGGCCCCAACTATTTACGCAACAGCGTATGGTATCGCCGGCCACCATTCCAGGCATTACTTTCGCGCTCACGTGCTGAGCTTCGCTTGCGAGCTTTGCCGCCTTACCTTGGCCCAGTAGTCGGGCCCCCTGACCCAAAAACTTTAGCTGTGTTTACGCCTTTACTTCAATAGGCAACACCATCGATAGTGATAACAAGAGCTGGCGAACGTTGCTCAGGCGGGTCAAAGTTCAAAGCAAATTCAAGCGCACAGCCAGCTCCTGAAAACTAACAGGACACTTTGTATGGCGACGTTACCAGGCCTCGTCAAAGCTTTTCTAACCCTCAATCACAGCTCTATTTCAACCGTTGCATAACCATCACACTGCATTCCAACCAGAAAAAAGCTCACTAGCCGTTCGCTGAAATTTTAACAGTTTCGCCGGTAACCTGACCAACGTGTGATTTTAAGTTGAACGTCCAGCCCTGGACATGACACTAAACTGCAACCGGTGATGGGGCTGAATGGAAACTGAAATGCTATTTTGCCATGGAAACTGAAATGCTATTTTGCCATGGAAACTGAAATGCTATTTTGCCATGGAAACTGAAATGCTATTTTGCCATGGAAACTGAAATGCTATATTTTAGATTTCCGGGGCCGCAAGTCAGTGATTTGACAAGTGGTTATTCTTGAGATAGACGCGGAATATTGTGGATGCATCGGTGCAGACCACTAAAATATCCTTTTTCTTACATGTGCTTTCATCAGGTAATAACATTCCACATAGGTTTTGTGTGCATTAAAAATTGCAGTCTGTGCTCTCTGCACTGTGGTATTAGAAATAGACGTTTGCTCGAAATCATGACCATATCAATAAATCAGGTTTAGCTAGGCTCACTTAACACTTTCTGAAAGTTGTTCTCCACCCCACAAGCTTGCATAAATCAGACAAATGTAAAAGCCTAAAATCCTATCAGCTTGAAGCTTTTCCCACTGCCTGATAGGGTCAGCTTTGACGCAAGATTTGAATTATGTTATGAGAAGGTCTTGAAACAACATAATTAGAAATGTATTAAATTTCAAGTATGTTTGCAGTCATTTAAACAACGTGGCCTCTTTTTTCATGTTGGTTCTTCTTCGTCATTTGAGCCAATTTTTTCAATCCACTGCTTGGTTGCACTAGATCTCGGGGCAGTTGTTGAGCAGCCATTCAATTGTCTCATCATCCACAACCGTCAGACCGTGCAGTCCATGGGGAGGTCGGTGGATTGGACATTCGAGGACAACATGGTCGACGGATTGTTCTGCGCCACATTTACAAGCCGCAGAAGAGCCATACCCCATTTGTACAAGCAAGTTGCGTACCGGTATTTGCTGGAGCAAATGGTGCGTATTTGCTCCAAATGTTGCGTATTTGCTGGAGCAAATTTGGTCCGTTTTGGTAAAAACAGAGGCTAGTATTACTGGTGAATAGGTTGAAAGGCTTAGTTGCTACATTCCATTGCTTCCTGTTAGCTAAAGAATAACAGTCGACTTGGCCCGACAGTATGTCAACCTGAAGAAAATTTCGCAGATCTTCAGTCAACTGGTAAAAAGTAGTGAACTACATACTCGCGGATCAAAAATTTATAGGTGCATTCATACATTTGGATCGCTGTGAACCAGTTAGTTTTGACAAGGAAGTATCACTGGTTTCATTTTATTTTTCACATTTGTGTCCGTTGCATGGCAATCATCAATCTATATTTGTTCATCTGATCTGAAAATACAATTTAACTGAACATCGACGAAACACACAAGTTCCACTGTGTTTGTCAGTTTAGGCCTGTGGTTCTCAAACTGTGCGTCGCGACGCCCTGGTGCGTCGTTTTAGTTTTCCGAGGGCGTCGCACAAAAGTAAACTCAGTGCAGTTTTATTCATTGAACTAATAACAGTAAAATTCAGTGCAGTGTTGCAATCTTACCAAAGAGTATTGTTCACGTGCGATCATGCTAACAGTCGATAGCCTATTTTGTACCGCACGACCACGCTACTGCAGTTGTTGTTTGGTAAACAATATGTTTACTGATAAACGCATTGCACAAATTCAGTTCCCTTTGGGTCAAACAAATAAAGGTTAGACAAAAGTAGTCAGTTGTAAAATTGATCAACTTGCTGATTGCTTGGCTTAGAACGAATTTTTATTTAAATTGGCTTACTTGTGTGATACCTTTGCTAAATTAAATAAACTCAATATTTCTATGCAAGGGCCGGATAAAAATATGCTTGACGCATCAGATAAAATTGTGGTTTTCGTTAAAAAACTGCCGTTGCAAAAGGAAGATACAACAATCCTGTCTGAAGGTTCTCAGTGGTTTACTTTTTTTTGGACAAATATACAAATCAAACAAAACTTCAAGTTCGTTTTTACGTGCTTTCAACAACTATATATGGAAAGCTTTGATAATACGTGCCTTTGTTAACATCTTATTCCTGGCGCGACGCAAGTCCAGCAAACTTTCCAAAGTCGTCGCAACGAAAAAAGTTTGAGAACCACTGCTTTGGCTATCGCAAGCAAAAAATCTTGTCAGTTTGCAGCAGTTTCAATGTTTTTTAACATTTTTGCGAGATTTTCAGTTTCTTTTGCGACATTTTAATTTAACAATGTGGTTTTGCTCGAGGACAAGTTGGTGACTATTCGCCGGAAAGAAAACGTGCTTTCGTGCAAAACGTTTCCAGCTCATCTAGCCATGAAAATGGTTCGATTTACGACTTTAGGTCTTAGGTCGTCGCGCATGTTTTTGACGTTGACAACAAGGCTATTTCTGATCTTCGAAATTAAAATAGCGTGTTTAACAGCTTACTGCTCCGGCGCATCGCATCAACAACAACTGATGCCCATCGACAGCTCGCCAGCGTCAATAAACCCCGAAAAGTGATTCGTGAGCGTTGACAGTCTGTTCAAAGCGTTTATAAATACAAAAAATTTCAAGTGTGATGAATCACAAGGGTCACTTGTCAAAAGCGTAATTGTGGAAAGGTTGCTGGCTGGCGATTCACCACAAAAATATGAAGCGGCGAAAACCGTGGCAACGGACAGCAGGAAAGCTGGAAATTGCGCGTTTGCCTTTAAACAAGGTCGCCTGGCGACGGCTGATCACACTGAGAGTAATTAAAATGAACGCGCGGTGTTCACCTTCGCCAACCAAGAAGACCATCACAGTCTCAGAGACCTCCATCTGTTGAAATGCGCCGGCGGAAAACTACACGGGTGCATGTGATGCAAATGATGATGCTGTGTTTTTTGATATTGCAATTCCAGTGGATTGAAAGATACGAGATGTACCCACCATATAAGTCTTTTGCAATCTTGCAACACTTTGGTACTCCTAATTACAAGGTTGTGGGGTTCCAGCATCAATGGAAAAGTCATCTAGCATTGTTTTTGTTAGCTTGCAAGCTTTAATATCATTTTGGTCAAGAAAAACGCCGATACAAACCGCGTTACTCTGACCGTCGTAGCACTAGAATAACCCGTGAGTGACCCAAAAGGCGTATTCAGGGGTTTTAAATGTTTGACCTTGGTGACTGTTAAGACATTTTTAGAGATCGCAACCATTTCATCTGAATGCCAAGATTGTCATAAAGGAAGGTTGTAGTGTATTTTGGTGGTGGTTTTGCAGCAAGGTTTTACTGCAATTTGAGAGACCGTTGGAAAATTTTGAGAGATCTTTTCGGTCTCTCAAAACGTTTTAAAAAACATTGCGCACGTCCCCGAAATTGAAGTAATTGATCCAGTCCGGCCTTCAAGAAAAGTTTTGTAAATTCATTTCGGAAAAGTCCACGGAGTCTGAAAAGTTTGATTTTTAACCCCTGTGAGAATATCTAGCAAATATTTTTGGTTATGGCACGGACGCAGGTATTTAATTGTTGGCTAAGAAAGGCCCTTGTCTGCGGACGGCAAATCATTCAGGAACGTAGATTCACCAGGTGCCTTTTACCAGTTTGCAATGTGCTCGACTACATTAATAGTCTTGTTATGTCTCCAAATCAAAGCTAAATCCACCCATCAAGGCTGTTTTACCAATTGCCAGGACGCAGCCTTTAAATATAAATAGCTTAATGGCTTCGTTAATAGCTATATGATTGCTAAGTTTAAAAGTAAATTCTTTTCAATCGCTTTAGCAACGCTGTTTCAACTACGGAGGAGTACTGACCGTTCAGAGGCGTAATCTTTTGAATTACATCGGAGTTTTCCGATATCATTAGTCTGGTAGTCAACCCCTGGGCACCTATAACGGTTTTGCAGAAACCGCTCCTAGCTTGTACGCCTCAAAATGCGACACTAGAAAATTCAACATCACACAAGAAAGTGACTGTAAATCCCTTCAAACCCTTCACTGGGCGGAGACTTGAAAGCTTCACATATCGACAATTACTTTCTTAATTGTATCAGAAAAACCTCTGTCTGAACAAGTTACATTACGTTATTAAGTTGTCAAACTGTCTGTAGGTTGTAAAACAGTTACGGTGTGCATAATTTTATCAGAAACCGAATTAAATTTTGTTTGCGCAGTCCAAGTACCTTAAACTAATGCCACCAGCTGACACTTTACATCTTACCTCATTAAGTAGCATGCTAAATGGCATGCTTGCAAACGTTTAAGAGCGTAAAACACGCAGCAAAGGAAGGCACAACTGTAATTTGACGGACAGTTAGCAAACACACGTGGTAAAGCGTTTCCGTTGACACTGGTCGCAATTAAGTGGACAGGCCTTAAGCAATCTGCAACGCAGCGCAGCAAGGTTGGAAGACGAGCGAATTACAGCAGTCTATGGCGAACAAGGTTGCCAGATGTAGATGCAAAAAAAATGCCAAACCGCTTATTAAAATACGCCGAATAGCTTCAAAACATGCCGAACAAGATCGAGACAGGCCAATGGCTGTCAGTTTTGAATTACTCGGATGATCAGTGGCAAGATGCAGTGTTTCGATGGAACTAAGCCTAGAGTTATTGCATATATAAATTAATCAATAACTGTTAACCTCCAAAAGCACCATCTCCTCTTGTGGAAATTGCGTAATAAAAAATACCTATAAATGTTTGAAACAATGAAATTCAGGTTAGTAAAAGACAAAAATGCACGATATTATAGTTTTTAATCACTGTTGATCTGCTACACAAACGTCTGCTGCATTAGATATTACAATTCCACAAACACAGGGCGACCCAAAAAAACAGAACCCACAAATCTTTGAATAAAATTTTTCATCTTAATTATTCCTCTTTTCTTTTTCAGGTTGTAGTAGTAGACTTAGTGCATAAATATTGCAACAATAGTTTTTCCCACCATGTCTTGGTCAACCAAGGAGAAGGCATTTTGAGTGGAGGCGTATATCGCTAACAATTCATACAAAGTATAGTGCAAGCAAGTTTTCGGAGAAAGTTTCAACGTCGTCATGCTCCATCAAAAATAAGCATTTTGACAGGATTCAGACGTTTAGAGAGTATAAAACTGTGCAAAATCTTGATTCAAAAGTTCTGAGGGATACTTATTTTGGTTGGACGGTGAGTGCTAGGACGCAAAGAAACACGCACACATTGACAATTTTGCACGACGTATGCAAGTTTGCCTCCAACGCCGTGGAGGCCATTTGGAGGATATTTTGGAAAGAACATGACTTTTATGCGAAGGGACTTCAATGACTGAAACTTTGGGGAATGATTGTACACAGACTCAAGTTTAAAACCTGCAAAGTGCTTGAAGTTTATTGGATCTTTGTAGGGTTTAATAAATTTTTTATTGGTTCTGTTTTTTTGGGTCACTTATAATATATTACAAAATGCTGTCATAGAGACGAGACCTATTACACTTCCCAGGGTCAAATAGACCAAATACGTCAAATTGATAGTAAAAATATACCAAATAACTTCAATAAATACCGAAGAAGCTGAAAAAAATCTTAAAGATTAAGCTCAAAGCAGACAGGTTTAAATAAATTCAGAACAAGCTTTTTTTCTGCCAACACCGTTGAAAAATGTCTAAAACATGCCAAACAATGAAGTACATGACAAGAAGGCGTTTTTCATGCCAAACCACTTTAAATAAAACAAAAATTCTGGAAGTTGGCATCAAAAATGCCAACCTGGCAAGTGGCAACCCTGGCAGTGAATAAAGGAATGTGCGTACGTCTGCGTCAAGATTGACGAAAACTCATCGCAGCATCCGCAACGAGCACTGTGCTTAGCCGCAGCATGGTTCGTCAGCCCTCTGTTCTTTGCCTAACAGCGTCACCGACGGCGGTGGTGGAAAGTACAGTATTGATCTTGGAGCAAAGCAGGAACACAAGGCAGAGCAGCGCAGTGTGTTTCAAAGCGAAATGACTTGAACGCGTGCAGATTTTTGAAAACTAACCAAACGAATAAACCTAAACACAATGCTGCGACAGGTTGCTCTGCAAAAATCACTAGATGTACAAAAAATTCGCTAGATCAGAAAAAAATCACTAGATTTAAATTTTGTGCTGACGTTTGCTGTTTTTCTTGAAATGATTCAGTTATTTACCTTTTCACCCAAAAACCTTTAAACAGTTTACAAGTTTTTTAAAATGGATCATGCTGAAGCCTGGAAAATCTCCAACCGACAATCTTCAGGTTTTTCTCAGGAGCTGAAAACGACACCACTCACGGAGTATTTTGCACCAATCAACCTATTGAATCTAACATTTGATTAATTATTTCTATTTGATTAATTTATTTCTAAATGAAAATGCCGCCATGGCCAACATTGCAGCAATATAGGGTAGGGAAGTGTGAAGTGAAAAGAATAGAAAACTCAAATTAGAAACACTTGTTCGTTTTGTTGGTGCAAGTTTTCAACCATCGATTCAATGTAATCAATTTTAGGGATTAAAATGGCTGGAAAGGTATAAAAAAACAACCGATCTTCTTCAAACAAGTACTTTGCAAAAAATCACTAAATCACCAGGTCAGTCTAAAAATCACTAGGTCTGGTGAAGAACAACTATACGTGGCACCAGTACCTGAACGTAGCAATGTACAGTGGACGTTTTACCAATCCTAGTAATTGTATTATACGGTCAATGCGCCCAGTTCAGCTAGGCCTGTAGCCTGACAACGCCTATTCCAACATTTATTTCACTGCTTTATTGTATTTGCAGTTTAACAGAATTTTGCAACCTCGAATCCACGCCACTTCTTGAAGAGGAAAATCAAATGATTTTCTTCAAATGAAAATAAAATGATTTTTTTGTATCCTTAATACGGAGGTATTTTATACTTTTTATCTTTTATTCTGAGTTTTAAGTGGTTCAAAAACTTTTCTGCTGAGCGCGTAAATCAAAGTTTCCGTCCAGTTGCCCGTTTCAGAAAGGTATTGAAATCTCGAGAGCGCCAATTCGAGCCCACGGATGCAAACATAAGCTTCAGCGTTTTCATCGTTTTTCGCAAAAATATTTTGATGCAGCAATGCCCGCGTGACGCGTGTGCCAACCTGCTCCAATTAACAGAAAACCTTCGCTAGGCGTCGCAGGCGAGAATTTAACCTGTGCTGTTTACACTGCTTGCCGCTTGAGGGCGCAACCATGTGACTTCCATTGAATCAGCTCGATTTTGTTTGTTCATTCGCAGGGATTGTTGACAGTACGGAACCAACTTATTGTGTGCACTTTAAAACAATTTAAACCGAATCAAACCAAACAAAGTGCGGCAAGGCGGTTTCGCAACGCACTGGCTTTTTCTGTCAACTTCCGGAAGCATTCAAAATGTTACCGCAAGCCGCACGGTACAGCGACGAGCTTGGCGGTGTTACTTTCCAGCGGATAATTTCCCAGCTAGGTGCAACGTAAGCGTTTCTCAGAAATCTCAGTTTTTCTTTAGTTTTCAAGTATTCTGTATCGAAATTGCTTTTGATATTCCGCGGCAGCTGCGTGTCAGCAAAGCTCCAAGGCATTTGCATTAACTAAGCCAATATTCCGGTAAGGCGATTGAACAGATGTGCGGCCTTTTTCGCTTCAAACGCGCGTTTTAGGTTTGCATTTCAACTTTACGCTCCGCATAGAATTATGATAGATTAGGCTTTGTGTGACCAGATATGGTTGATGGTAGGCGTGCAGAAGAAAGGATTAACGATACTTTTCGACAGCAATTTGAAAAGGTGCTGTCCTGGAAAAAGTGCTTGCGACGAGATCAAGATCGTCCAGACTGCATATCGTCAAATATCGCGGCAGGACGAAAGCTGTCAGTGATGCCTAACAAGGCTATCATTCGATTAATGATTGACGGATTGAGAAAAGTTATTCCGTTCACGCGTGCACCGACTGTCCCAGATAACATGGTTGGATAAGAGGGACGCGTTTGCAAAGCAAGAAACTGCCCTGTTTTTGTCACGGCTAAGACTACATGCCTTCTGAAATGGCCGCAGGAATGTGACGTCGAGAAATACATTGTCTGCAACTCGATACCATTGTGACGTGACAATCGAGTGCCCGCCGCTCCCGTAAACGCATCGTTCCTGTTTTTTGCAGAAGACACGCAAGGCACGTATGGCCTCATGCGGTTGGATTTATCTCGCACACGTCTCCTTCGATAGTGTGGTTAGCAGTCGACTTCAAAGAGACTTTAGCACACGTAAACGCACATGCGGCGGCCTGATGCCTTGATCTTTAGCGGTCATAATTCAGCTTGGCGACGTCACTGATACAGCAGGTCGCCTTCCGCAAGCAGCTGTCGGGAATGCTTTGGAATGCCATTTAAATCTGGAAACCATCGGCTTTGATAAAGTATAAAATTTTGAAAATGCGGCCATTTAATAAAAACCCTGCTCCTTCACCTTCCAGGCGCACGTGGGTAGAGCGAAGACCACCCATTTTAATAAGCCATTATGAAGGAACAATAAGGTAGTCTAGAACAAATTTATCAAAGTATCAAAGAAATTCGGCAACTTCAAAGTGCCGACGCCAGCTGGGAGTCATTACGTCTAATCTGGTTTTTCTCCGGCGAAAACGATCAGCAGAATTTTGCTGACGAATGGTCTTTGCGCGTCTCGTAAACAATCTACTTTATTACGCGATCAAAGCGAGCCACTATGATGTATGAATGGAAGCAGATTTACCAGAACGAGGATTATTTGTTTTGTTCGATTTGCACCAATGCTGTACAACTTGCACAGGTGGATTAGCACGAGGCAGCAAACGCCTTTGCACACACCATAAAAATCGCCCCGTTGCCATAAGCTTGCCAGTTCGAAGTCGACAAGCGACCTTCCCGCTTTAACGTTCGGAATGAGTCTGAATAGAGGAGCCTCTTTTCACAAGAGGGGTGTCTATTCATAACTTCAACCTGAATAACACAACGCACCGCCCAAATTCTTTCTCCTTTAGGTTTGAATTGCGCCAGGTTTTCGTGCGACGAGCATTTACAGTATCATTTGAAAGTAACTTTTTTATAAGTAGACGACGGTGCTATTAAACCGGCAATGCCCTTTTTTCTCTCCACATGTTTTACACTACTGGTGCTTCCAATAGTAGCCTGTGCAGGATACAGAGAGTCAAATTTTGGGCAGTCCAACTTGCAAGTTACTTTTTATTAAAAAAGTTCTCATTCCATTGGTTCTTAAGCATATTTGAAAGGATCACTTGGTGTCCGTGGGACGCAACTATTCAACATGGAGTTTTCATTTTTATCTAGAAGGTAGAGAAGATTTGTAGAACATCTTACGCGGCCTGAGAAAAAATTATCAAATCTTTGTTTTGCTACGTCACACCTAAATTCCTTTGGGCGCCTTGCAATTGTAGACTTCATGCCATGTGCAAGAGATCAAATAATGCCTCGTGGTCCTGATAAGCGCACAAGGGTTATCCATAAATACTTCTCCAGCTGGTTGGCTTGTGGTAGAAACAATTTTGTTTTGGGCGCACATATGGTTTCAAGGGCGGTTTTTGTGTTTGCATCGAGGCATGACGTTGTTTAAACTGAAATTCCGGCATAAAAATTTTGTTATTGAGCAATTCCGCCTATGTGAAGGTAGCATGAGGTCCTTCCTGTGATGGTTTTGTGCAGCTAACGTTTAGGTTACATACCTTCACGGTCTTTTCAAGAAGAAAAATATTATTACATTGCTTGCTTTGCTTGGGCCATTAAAGTTGATAATGATTTTTGTCAAACGAACACTTGCAGCGCTCACGAGCTCTTACCTTATAATTTCAGCTTCTTTTCCTCTTGTGGCCACAGCACTCTCCAAATGACCGCTGCTTTTCACAACCATCGAGTGTAATGCTCTCGCAGCTCTAAAAATAAGTGTGAAACAAAAATGCTGTGAGGCTTTTTTCTAACGCCAAACACTGTTTTGCAAATACAAACGAAGAAAAGTTTCAATTTGCCCTAGGCAGTATATGTCAACCATAACATTTGTGGTAGATTTGAACGGCTTGCGACGGTTGCTGTTTTTGCTTGTTGATGCAAATTTGAACTGATGAAAGAAAAACTGCCTAAAAGATTTCATAGCTTGAGGTACTGAAGCAGAAACTGGTATCGAAGGCAAAGATTTTAAACCAAGATTGAACCCATCTTCAAACGTGAAAATCATAACAGCAAAAAGAGAAAGGTGCCGGAACACGTATGGAGCTTTTAATCTCAAGGGTGTTTAACATTGTCTAAGGCAGGGGTTTTCAACCTTTCTCTGATTACGTACCACTTCAGCATTTCTACAGAAGAGCATGTACCCCTAAAATTATAGATATATTTAACAATGAGGATATGACGATTTTTTAAAATAATATTCATTGAAATATGATATAAATAGTTGGAATTAAATAGCATGCAGGTGATGTTTTTCCTTTATGGCTAACCTTAAATGTACCCCTTCAGATAGGCAAATGCCTCCCTAGTAGACAGTGGTATATGTGCACCAGGTTGGGAGCTCATTGTCTAAAGTATAAGTTAACCCGCAAGTTCTAGTAATCTCACAAACCTTGCAAAAATTATGGAAATCTGCTTTCAAGTTCAGTCTTTCTTTCGACAACTTTAAAATAGTTGAACTTCCACTCTTTGCAATGGTAGTGAGACAAAGCTATCCATTATGCTACCTGACACTTCCAGCTGTAGTTACGCATTAACCTTGCGAATATCACACGGTAGGTATGCATTTCAGCCATACGTTTTCTTGACTGACACAAGACGAATATTCCACTTGCATCTAATGCTCCCTCCCTTTGACATTTAGCTTGATATTTCAGGTAAAGGTTAAACAAGAGGTTAAAATAACCAAACAATGTAAATATATTTTCGAAATTGAAATATCCTCAGAATTTTGGGTAAAATAATTTTTTTCACTTCTGTATATTTTGCTGTCAGTATGGTTTCGGGAAGTAGCACATTACCGCATGGAAAAGTCTTCTTAGTGGTTGGAAGAGGTTTTCGCTATATTGGTTTGTGACACAGACTGTGACTAAAGGTTTTGGGCAAAGAGTACAATATCTTTATTGTCTGAGGTTTCACGGAATTTCTGTCATTCTTTTAAAAATAAAAAATAGCAACAGGTCATCTATTTTCTCCGAACCAGAATATTACTCGAAAATGTCAGCCCTGCACCAATGCCAGTTTGCCATCTTAATTATATCCGAAGCTCCACTTTAAGTTGCGCGATTTCCGCCGTCCTATCTGCCCTCATTTTTCTCATGCCCTGTAAACTCACAAACACAGCCTTGTTTGGCTCCCGTTTTTCACAAATTTGGCAGTGATTGGGGGAGGGGTGGGCGTCGGCCACGCGTCCAGCTGATCCCCGTCTCAAACACTTTTTATAACACATGGATAGCAATCCCATTTAGTTTGTGCAGAGAAAAACCTAGTATGTGCACTGAAATGGAGCAAGGACCCGTTTTTGCAAATAAACTGCTCTAACATCGCACGTTCAAACGATTTCAACGTTCGGTACAACAGGCAGTATAAAGTAAACATGCCTTCGTCGGGCAGTGGCCGAAAAAAGCATGAGTCGGAAAATTGGGCACAATTACAGCAAAGCGAACTTGACGGTCTAAGACAGTGATTCTCAAATTGAGCGAAATTACCCCGTGGGGGCAATTTTGAAGGGCAAGGGGAGAAAAAAATAATGGGGGCGATAGGAGTGCAAAACAACACAAAGGGGGCGGAAAAGCTCAACCACTATGCCACTAATCGATCAGTGAGTTATCTTCAGTCAGCGATCATTAAGTTAACTTCGGCAATGGCCTTAATGCTCTCAAAGCAAAGAAACCGCTTGCTGATTCATAAGCAAGGTGGTCTACGACTGTTGACCTAACTAAAATGTTTCCCAATTTTGCGAAGCTTTGTGAAGGCCGCCAAGCACATCCAACACACTGGGGCTCGGGTATGTATCGATTTCTTTAAATGAAATTCTTTAAAAATACTACCTTGTGTTTACTTTTATCAGGTTTTGGTGGCGACAACGATGTGTCGAGAGAGAAAATGGGGCGATGAAACAAAAAAGTTTGAGAAACATTGGTCTAAGATTTCTTTACTCTAACCATTAAATTTAAATATACGTAACGCTGCATTCAAGACTGCAAAATTACCCCCCAAACAGGTAAGGGCTCCGCATTCCATAAGCACATAGTGCCCTAAAAAGTTTATAAAAACTTGAAAAGTAAGATCACTCATGGTTCATGACAGAAACTGACGACCTTTGTTCTCGTCTCAGCGGCGTTTCCTGAAAAACGAGGACCTCATTGTTATTTTCGGGAGTGCATCATGTAAGAGTGAGTCTGACTGCGCTCGTAGGTATTCCAACACGACCTGCTCCCTTCAAAGCCGCACTTGGAGATATGCTACATTTATATGTAGTGCAGATACAGTTCGAGAAAATGTTTACTTGACTTGTAAAAACTCAGGGGGAAGGAGATCACAATGTTTGTACTGTACTCCTAAAAGAGAAAATGGCAGTTGCATATCATGTTAAAGCAGCTTTATATCACATGCTCCTAAGCGTGTGGCAAGATTCAAAACACAGATAAATTCGAAGGATACTATAGAGCAGTGATTTTCAACCGGTGTTCCGCGGAAAACTAGTGTTCCGTGAAAGATCGTCAGGTGTTCCGCAGGAAATTTGATAAGTTTGACTAGTGTTC
>JGI24021J15306_10002801_pt1 | contig 19170 bp, 15 predicted proteins | sample Ectturendosymbi1_FD_15306 | JGI IMG/M metagenome (IMG submission 15306)
TGTGAGATTGATGCCATGATCCTTTTCTCGGTAGTATTTCATGATGAAACTTTCAACACAAGAACTAAGAGCATCATGAAGCTTACTTCACCTGAATCAAACTGTCATTTCTGTTACTTTGTAAATGGTTTAACTGTTTGTATCCATTTATGTTACTTTTTAAGGAACCGTTATTTTTGCACACCCGTATTATAGTGATTCTGCTGGCATACTAGTTTTTTTCAAAGGTTTTTGCCAATCTCAGGTTGCCTCGTCAGATCTCTGAAGAGAAATTGAATAAGACTGACTAAGCTGCCCACATTTGCAATTACGAACTAAGCTTAACCTTCAGAAGTGACTACTGAAACGAAAACAAGTATCGATCCGTATTTCACACTTGATCTGCCAAATACAAAACGCTTTTATAAACAAAAAAGAAAACAGCTTCAGAACTTGAACCCTCTCTACATTAACTAGGTGCTGTTAAAAAAAAGGCTACACATTACAGAAAAATGATGAGCATTGTAACAATTACATTACAAAAACGAATTATGATGGGGATGTTAAAAACGGCGCAGTTCACTTTGATTTTCGTTGGCAACGGATCCCACGCACTTTGTACCCGCACGCCGGCACTACACAAGCAACAAGTTTGCGTAGGTTCGTAGACATATCGTGGGGCCCTATTAGAAGCAACTGGTCAAATCGAGTCAAAGCATATATATACTGCTTATATGACGGAAATCATGCATTTTTAAAATTTTACTTCTTCGGCAACGCATTTCTTATGAAGCATAACGCATCGATTGTGGAGTCGTGTAAACGTGACCTGGGTTTGTAACAATGAGTCCACATCCACTGAATACCCTTTCTGCATCCACAGAAGCGGGCTGGATAGTGAGCTTCATAGTGAGTTTGAAGATTTGCAGGGCATTAAAAAGTGTAAAACTCATTAATAACGTTACGTTTTTATCTGGTTAACCGACAGAAATGTATCCGGATGTCGCATAGCAAAAAAACTCTCGGTTATCCGGTTAACCGTTATCCGGATAATGCAACCCTGGTCCGAACAATTTCTCTCCGTATCAAGAATGGCATCTTCAAGTGACCGATCGCAAGTGTGCTTCTTGACAACAGCGACATACGTTTAACGCATGCTGTTCATTCAATGTTCAATCCAAAGTTGATTGTGCCTTGTGTCGACCTTTGGGGTTTGGCTGTAAAAATGGACTTATTTATTGAAGAAACAGCCAAGCTGCAGAAAATTAACTGTTTTTCTTTTGCAGGAAAGCAATGGCTTGCCTCTATTGTCATGAGCTATTGCCGACTTTCTCCTGCAACCTGCAGAAGCATGCCACGCAGTGAGCTGGTAACTAACTTGCTAGTACTGCTTTGGATGAACTGTTCCTGAACTGTTTGTGGGCGTGTAGTTGNTTGCTGGGAGTGGTTTGGATGAACTGTTCCTGAACTGCGCGTGTGGGCGTGCCGCTGCTTGCTTTGCTTAAAAAATCGTACTTCTGCGTTGTGCGAATGCTGGTATTAGAAGCGCACAGCGACGAACCGAATTGACTTGGATTGAACAATCGTAATGACGTCACGAGCCGCATGATCCTAGTCCCCGAAATTCAATCGCTTTTGTTGCTTTCTTTTGTCTATTTAGGCCCGCAAGCAGGTAGGGCAATCAGGCAATTGCCACTCCCCAAAAATTTTCAAAAACATTTTTAAAAAGCCCCCAAATTTTTTTAATTATTAGATAAAACAACAAGTTACATTCATTTTGCCCCCACGAAAATATCAGCTGGTTAAGGGCCCTCTGTCCAGAGCCGTATCAACCGCACGCCATACCCCCCAATTGGGGGGCCCACACTGTCACAGGGTTCCAAAATTCAGTCCCGTCACCAGCTTAGCCCCCCAAAGAAAGATTCGACCTCCAAATTGAAATATGAAGCACTGGAAATCAGTGAAGTTGGGAGGCTTTTGAAAGAAAATATCTTATGCATTACAGGCACTTTGGGCCCCTTCAAAAGCAAGGTATTTATACATTACATCTGCTGCTGTGGACCCCTTTGAAAGCAAGGTAGCCTAATTATATATTACAGTTGCTGTTGGGCCCCTTTGAAAGCAAGGTACTTTACACATTACAGTTGTTATTGGTGGCCCCTTTGAAAGCGCAGTGAGCCTACTTACACATTGCATTTGCTATTGTGGGTCTCTTTGGAAGGGTAGGACTTACATATTGCAGTTGCTATTGTGGTTCCTTTGAACGCAGAGCATTTACACAAAGCAGCTGCTGTTGGGGGCCGTTGTGAAACAGAGTACCTACACATTACAGTTATTGTTGGGGGCCCCTTTGAAAGCAGAGTGGCGGCTTACACATTCCAGTTGCTCTTGGGAGCCCTTTTGAAGGCAGAGTACTGAATTACGAGTATATGATGTGGTTCGGAAAATATTATATGAGCAGATAATAAATTTTTCACCATAAATGAGGAATATTTACGCAGGAACTACCTTGAGGGGGGCCACAAAAAGGGAGGCCCAAGGCAAGTGCCTCGCATGCCTTCCCTTAAACACACCACTGTATATAACCTTGACAATGATCTTGTATGAGAATATTGTGAAACCGATTGGACACGTTCTGCTTCATCCATATGCTTACTTTCTCACCTGATATGCGCATGTAAACACTGTAATGTAAAGTTATCTTTATATTATTGAACACATTGAAGTTACTGATGAATTTGCCACTTCATAAAACACAGATTTAACGCTATTTTTCATAATTAAACCTAGACACCCAGGTCGACTAAAAAAATATCTGGGGTTTAAAGCTATTCCTATGCAAAAATAGCTAACACTAAAAATAGATATACCGCTAAAGAACAATCTACTGCAGTGATTCTCAAAAATTTGTCCAATCCCCTCTTAGGTATCTAGGCTAGATTCCACCACCTTATCCTGTTCCGAGGAGTTCTACAGGTATAATTACATGCTGGAAAATTGTGCTCACTGTGTACACACTGGACAGTCTGTAGAAACCTGGCGATTGTACGCGGAATCATCACATGAATTTAAAAATAGTTTTGTTTAATCAGCAGATCTAAAGAGATATATTCTTACGTGTCTACTTCAAGTTTCACTCATCAGCAACACAGAACTCTAATGTTGCTATTCTCTCCAACGCTACTGTTCGTAAACTCCATCTTTGCTTGATTCAGGGGTCTCCAAACTACGGTCCGCGAAGCCATTTCATCCGGCCGCAAAGGAATTTCGTCAATATGGAAAAATCAATTTATATACGAAAAATTTGTTGTTTTTCGTAAAATGTAACATTGTAACATATCTTGAAACAATTGCATTACGTAAGATGTCCGGCCCTCGAACTGTTGTGTTATGGCTTATGTGGCCCTCCGGCAAAAATGGTTGGAGACCCTAGTCCAGGGACCGAGCTTGCAAAACACTTTGGGGGCAACAAACCTCTATTGCTGCGTTTCGATGACAGCACCATGTTCGCTCAACTGTAGTACGACGTTTTTGTAAAGTTGGGAAAATGGGGAAAACTATGGAAATGATATATTTTGGAGACCATGGCCCCTGGCTACGCCCATGGTGCTGGTATAACAACTGGTACTGTACAATGGTGCTATATCTAGGACTGGGTCTAATTTTGAAAACACATTAATTCTGAGAGTTGGGCTTAAATAGACATAATTATGCTTACAAGTTATGATAATCAATTCAAATTTGGTCAGTTTGGAAATAAAATGTACTGCTACTAATAACCCCAAGATTCTCATTAGAACCACCAAACCTCATAGATTAAATCAAAAATAAACCACAAAATATTTTGGTAAATACTAGCAGTGGCAACCGTATTCTGATTGCAGGCTATAGACCAGCGCAGCATTTCGTGATTGAGTAAAGTTTATGTGCACACCGATTCTGTTAGTTCAAATTAACCAACACAATTATCAACAATCATGCTAAATTTGTTTACATAGTAAATCTGTATACAGGGATAACAGATAATCCAGTGATAATGTTCATTTTGCTTATTTATTCCCTGGCTTCATGCTGGGGGTTCCCAACAGTAATATAACCAGGATACGCGACTTTTCGGTCTGGCCGTTTCGGTCTGAGCAATGTCGAGCTGAGCCGTTTCAGTCACGGGACATTTTGGCCTCTACGTTTCGGTGCGCGGACATTTCGGTCACGACATTTCTGAAAATAAACAACTGATTACCTCTGCATATTGAAATGATTATACAGGCAGGCGAAATGTCACGCTAGCTGGTGTTACACAAACTCCCTTTTGAAGAGTCATGATTGCGATTAAATCTGAATTGTAATTATGAGTTTCGACCAGACCGAAAAGACCTGTTCCGATGTAACCATGCATTTTTTACAACTACATTACTTTTTATCACAAAATATTGGGGCAGTCAGAAAATACTGTGTCCTCCCTCGTCCCCCTCAAATTCGGTCCCTGACTTGGTTTAATTGTTACTGTGATGTAAAAATGTGAAAATGTTGTCCTTGCTTTACTCTTCAACGGTTTAATTTGGCTTGATGCATGTAGTAGGCTTTGCCATTGAAAATGCTTTAAGTACAAAGCGAAACGTTTAATATAATTGCTTGCTAGTGTTCTGGCTCTACTCTACGTTCTTAAAAAAAGAAGGCCTATAATAATCTCACGTCCAAAACCAAAATAGCGTTGCCTAAGTTAGTGTTATAACTAGCGGTGATGTTATCACAGGGGATAATCTCTGAAGTTACATGCTGGATAAGTGAGTGTTCCTGGTTGACCACTGGTAGATGATCTTGTTCTCAGCGCCTTAGCAGTGTCATTTCAGGTGGCTGTCCCGACCTTGGGAGCAACCTGGCACCGCGTCCCTCTACCTTTCTGCTAATGAACTCTGCACTGGATCGACGGTGCGCGTGCCCATAGAGAGGTCTATGAGTGCCATCTCTCGCACGCGTGCCATAGGTTCGCCACCACTGACCTAGGGAATCAACTAGCCCAGTGGTGCCCAACCAGTCGATCGCGGTCTACTGGTAGACCGCCTGCTGTTCCTAAGTCCACCGCGAGGGCTGTTAGAAAAAATGAAAAAAATATTGTACTGTGGCTTTTATTTAATCGTCCATTTCCTTTACAGTGATTACAAAGATTTCTTCCGTGAGGCTACGTGGCCCAGTCATTGGCATTGTGGTGTTTCAATAACAGTGGAGGTCTCATGCGGTTGCTGGCCACGTGCCGTGATAGCGGGAAGTGACGTGCTGGTTCCTAAGACTAAACACAGATGTTAATTTAGTATTAGTGTTATGTTACGTGTTAAGTCAGTGAGCATTAAGACAATCACCTTTCAGAACTGCGTGTGTTCCAGGTAAAGCAAGCAAGGCCGTAGTTATTTATTCCTATCGGGTCAGTCAACATAAGAAGCCATTCCAAGATGGCGATATTGCGAAAGTAGCCTTTTGTCGAGGCAGCAGATAGCCATTTTGATGACATCAAAAATGAAACAAAGATTGTGAAGGCCATGAAAGAAGTGCGGCTCTCCCGCAATACTACTACAAGGCGATGTGAGGGAATGGCTGTGGATGTGGAGCAACTGAGAAAAGATATTGACGTGTGTGAGTGCTCTTCCCTCCAATTTGACGATTCGATTGATACAATGGATGTAGCACAATGTGTGTTTTCATCGGGGTGGTTTTTGAAGATATGATCGCCATGGAAGAGCTACTTATCATTTTGCCATTAAACGGACATACAAGAGTTGAAGTTATATCTAATGCTTTCACGGTATTTGTTAGCGACGCGAGACTTCCACTCTAGAAGCTGATCTCGATCGAAACTGATGGGGCGCCTGCCCAACTGGGGGGAACTGAATTATCATTGCATAGTTCACCAGCAAGCATTGTGCGGACACATTTAAAATATGAAAGAAGTGATGGATAATTGCGATGAAGATTGTGTTTAGTTCGGGCGAGGAGTTTGGAGAGAAGTCTTCTCCATGCTGAGTAGGCCATGTAAATTTTTTAACAGATTTATGGAGATGTTGCCTGAAATCAAAGACATTTTGTAGTTTTAAATCGTGTGGATTACCATACAAAGCTAGGATACTACGAGTGGCTTTTAGATCCATTCATCCTCACTGATGTCACTACATTGAATTCAAAGCTTCGGGGTAAGTCCGCTGAACTAGTCCCTAACTAACTTAAATTGCATCCTATCAATTTTGGGAACACTTTGTGGGCATTAGCAAAATGTTGCTAATGAGTCCAAACTTCAGATGCCATATTACTGTATAAAATGTATCTGGACGTTTAAAAGACGTACAAGCATTAATCGTCCTTAAATAAGTAAATGTAAGGCTGGATGATTGTGGCAATGCCATTAACGTACACAAAAATAAATAATGGAATAACCCAGATGCACGCTTAAATTAGTGTTCAATAGATGGGAATGAAAGCTTCCAAGAACCGAAAAAGTCAAACTATCTCTTACGTATTGCTGTATAGCATATATAAGAGAGAGTCCCAGTGACACCAACCCAGCGCAGTTTAGAAGCGCAGAGTAAATAACCAGATTTCAGGCGTAGTATAGTCTTCGAAGCTTGCAGAGCTTGTCACTGTATTCTTGTATTTTAGCCTTTCCTGTTTATTATCATTTACGGATACGGTCAAACACTGGTCGAGTAAACGCAGTTGTGTAACACAAAACCTTCAAAACCTTCTTCAACAGCAAAGATATTTGTTAGTAATCATCAATGTTTTGCATTGGCTGCAAACGGAAAAATCCAAACGCTATGAGGGAACACTTTTGTCAAACACTCTTGATGTGTTTTAATTCACTTACCCTACGATTTATTGAAAGCTAATGTCATTCAAAATTTTCATTAATTTATTTCAAACAATATTGATTACCTTCTGTGAACCTGCACCAACGCATACGTTCCAAGGAGGAAAAATTAAAATAGTCATTACATTGCATGACTCTACAGAATGATTGACCGAACGCCGATGTTGCTTACCTCAATTCGATTGAAAATATTGTCAAAGTTTTCTTGTATTTTCTTTGCAGGTGCAAGTTTGACAGACGGTGTTACAGTACCATCAGGTGATGCATATCCTGGAGCATGCGACGTAGCCAATCCATTTCCGTTCAACANTGGCTCAAAGCTAAATAATATTGCGAGGTATTGCAATGTGATCGTTAGGTGGAGCATTGAAAGATACTCAAAGATTAAGATGAATCGTTAAAATATATTGTTCGTTTTAGCGAAAGCGTGCAGCGGTCTGGCGATGCCTGGGGCAACTGCGTGGTTGTATGCCCATCTCAAAATTCTAGTAGTGGGGAATGAAACACAATTGACAAAGGCGAAAAAACTAATGTTTACGACAGAACAAGTTTCGAAGCATCAAATTGATAATATTTCGAAGAGTGCTTTTTGTTTTGTAATGTGTTAGTTTTTAATAAATTGCTATTTTCTCTGTGCCTGCATGAGACCTATGTTTGTGAGCAAAATTCTTCTAGTAATGGGCATGCATTCAAGAACTAGATAGTGCGTTTAAGCATAGGCACACATTGCGTGCGGCAATAGCTTAGTGGTAAAGTGTCCGCCTCTCAATCAGAAGCGCTGCGGCAATTCACTCAATCACTGAGTGAATCACCGTAGCGGTACTTGGGCAAGAGCGTTCAACTCAGCTGCCTCGGCAAGAAGCAAAATTTAGGCTTCGGACTGCAGACAATTGCCGTCACCAAAATTGACAGAAAAGCAGCATACATATCAGATACGCCCACCAAAAAACAGATAACGCTTGTGACGAATGATAGCAGATAGGGTTATCTGTTTTTTATTATAAATACTGTAGTATCTGAAATTGTACAAAAATGCAGTTTGATTCATTGGTTCCCTTGGCGTTTGCCTGAAGAATAAACAAATTCCTAAGGATATTGCTTAGTAAACACAAGTGGAGGAGTGACTCATTTAGTTCAAGTACTAGCACATATGAACAATCGGTAACACACTTGCAGCTATCAATGCTTCTTTCTCAAATGTGCTCCCCTGTCGAAATATATTTTCATTGCCAACTTTAACAGCGGACAGAAGGATTTTTTTAGTTCTGCTTAAAGCATAGTTTATCAGGGTCTCGCATCCCTGTTTGAGAACCGAAGCTATGGAGAGAGTGGAAAGATATTTTGACGGCTACAAGTGGCAGAGTAAAAATAGGCTAGCAGAAATCGGCCAACCTGTAAACGTAGAGAGAGGGATAGGGTGTAAGGCCTTAAGATTGTTATCTCTCTGGAATAACTAGAGAGTGAATAGATATGCATGCCCCTCAGGCAAGTTCCCATCAGATCCATGCAGCATGTGTTAGTAGCCCTACAATACGAAGAATCATCTAGTTACAGCATTTTGAACCAAAATAATTTTTTATTTTTCTCTTTGGATCCCTCTGTTTCAATGCCCGACCGGTGCTTTCCCCTTAGGCACGCCCATGAGGCTCAGATAGTATAATTCAAAGTGTTCTCTCTGCTCCAAAAACTTGTGTTTCAAAAATCATTACCTGTTACATCTCATATTCTACGTGATAAATACGCTTTGCCTGCGACTGCAAGAATCTCATTAGAACTGGTTGAACGTTTCCAATCTTTCAATTTTGCTGCACAATGGTAATAAAATTTTAAGGTTTGTGCTTCTCCGAAGAATGCCAGTTGTTATCATCCAGTGGTGTTTAGTTCACGTCATCTTTACAAGTAGACGAAATATTTAATCGCATCCTTTCTTTGAAATTTCAGATTTCATTCTCTTTTGATGCCAGTTGTTTTGTCAATCTTCACTTTGAATCAAATATGAAGGAAGCGAACAAAAATAAACAAGCAACACCTTTTCATCGGTTCTGCTTCGGATTTTCAAGATTTTAAGTTTTTTTGTCTGACTATTCGTGGTTGTTAAACCAGTTATTTTTTACTTAGGATAATTGCAGAATTTCATTTTCATATTGATTTGTGCTCGATTGATTTAGTTCTTTTCTACTTGTCAGAATGTTTCTTGCTCCATTTCAAACTGTTTTAGAGTTTTGGTCATGCTATCCTTCGCGCTGAACGAAGCCATAAGGTGACTTAACAACAAGACTACCTTTGTACTTCAAAATATATTTTCCCGGGATATCGTGAGATTCCGCACCGGTTGCAACTGCTCCAACTTAAAATGCGAGTGCACTTAACCTCTATGTACTTTTATGCGGCATTGTACGTTTTATGCAGAGACAATAGTCCACTCACTGCGGTTCAAACTGAGTTTACAACTAGTTTGATGCAATGTATGCCCTGATTTGCGGTTTAGTACTGGTCGGTGCTCATGAAGCAAAATCGTTGTATATCTCTAATAAACACACTCCTCAACTGTTGCGATAAACGGATGGCTGGTTTTTGCAAGGAAAACAAAATGCAATAAGATTAATAGCTTACTGCCAGCGCTCACTTGAGCAAGAGATTACAATCTTCATCAGGTTCTATACATTTTCATTGCCTTGATGCAAGTAACTTTTATCTCGGTGAAAGATGATAGTGACACGCTGAAGATTAGAATATCTGAAGCAAATACTAAATGTTTGGAAGGCCAGGAAATTTGCAACTTTTCTCCTTTTTGGCAATTGGTTGATAATAAATACTTGCAACCTGAACAATGCCGTAATATTTGTGATTCTTTTCCTTGTGATACTCAGCGATTGATTGATGTGACCAGTGTTTTTACGGCGTATTGAGAGACCGAAACGGTCTCTCAACTTTTTCCAAAGTTCTCTCAAAATACAGTTGAAACGCGCTTTATTACCACCATCAAAATACACTGAAACCTTGCTTTACGAAAATCTTGGTACTCAGATAAAATAATTACGGTCTATCAAATTTCTTTGTGGTCAGCAAGGTAAATCTATAAAAAACTGAATGTGACAATCGATTAAACTTGTTCGTGTAGATTATAATCTTTAGGTTGCTATCTCTTAGCTGTAGAAATAGTGGGATTTTAATGTCAGAAATTTGTTTTGGCCTCGGAAAAACACAAGAAATGTTTTATGCTATCAACATGTGGAAATTATAATGACGATATGTGTATAAATCCAGCGGTCTCTATCACAGACATGGTAGAGCAGGGTGGTCCAAGACTGCGAGCATGAAGGACCACAATACGGTTTGAGGAATAATCAGCGGGCCGCAAAGAGAGGAACTCCATTGGAATTGAAAGACTGGTTTGCTATGCTAATAGACCTAATTTTTTCTGCACGACTAACGCAATTTTTGATTCTAGGGTAATTTTTAAGTTTCTGTTGTTTGTTTGTAGCTCACAAGAGATATTTTCTGATAGAATAAAGATACTCAAAACCCCAACGAAATAACAAAACATTTTTTATTTCTTGGGTTTAGTTATAAAGTCAATGTCCGCTTGAATTTCCGTAGTCGCCAGACGTAAGCAGGCATGTAGGTTTCATCAGTCATTCTATTTCGTGTGTCGTTTTTCTATCGCGTCATAGTTGAAGAAGCACTTTCGCAAATTACGAACGTGCAGCACATCTTCAGTGCAAAGTCTCTAGCGGGGGCAATTGTCCGGTTGCCTCCCTTCGTTGCGGTCCTGGTGACCCTTCAATTATAAGCTTCCCTAGAATTTCCGTGGTATTTTCCCTATGTTTCGTCGTCCTTGGTGCTGTAATGCCTCTTTAAAGAAAAACTCTTTCGGAACGGATATTACTTGCAATCTCACAAGACACTGTGGTTTGCTCCCAATTAGAATTGAACTTTCTGTTTTTCTCTGCCTATACTTGACTAAACATTAACTCATCACTTCCACAGTGCACATTTCCTGATCTAACTCGAAAACTAATTACAGAGTCTAGGCTTGCAACAAAGATAAAAAAGAAGCGCATGCCTGTTGGTCAAAGCGTCCTACAGCGGTAGCCTAGACTGGAGGTTAGCTATTGTAAAGTCATAAATTGTAAAAAAATATTTTACCACCTAGTAGTAACATATTCACCTGCCTTTCAATGATGTGTGGCTTGCAAGGACTGTGTGGCTAATACAATGTATTTATGACTTTGTGTAATATAAGGCATAGAGAAAGCGTTCGCGGGCCGCACAAAAACTGTCCGCGGTTCGCATGAGGCCCGCGTGCCAGTGTGGGGACCAAGGTGTGCCAGAGAGCAGTGAGCTGAATTGCTATGTCATTTGCTTCTGCTTTGGCCAGAAACACCTTTCTGCGTGCTTGTAAGCTCAATGTCTGGTTTGTACCAATGACTATCTGTTGCAAACGGGATAAGGTCCAATTCAAGGCGCCTGGGTAATGAAGTAAAGCTCTGCAGCATTTCTTTTGCAGTACAAAAACGCTTTCTTTCCCATTGACGCTTTTCCCGAGGTCCTGTCGTCGTCGTTTGTGACGTCACAATGTTGGAAGCGGATATTTGGTTTTATGTCGAACATTTAGGAACATTGTTTAGCGAGGCAAACAACAAAAAAACATTTAAAGTCAAAAAGTCTGAAACGTTCAAAATTTTAAATTACATTGATTGCTTCCATCAACAATATGCTTGTGTTGAAGCACTGGATGCAAAGCGGTAAATTAGATTTGTTTTTTTAAGGCCCGCTTGCGCCACTTTTTTGCGTCATTTTGCACCAACATAACTCGTCAGCCATTTGAGCTAGAGAGCTGTCCAAACCCTCTAAACAGGCGGAAAGCCTCTAGTTTAGATTAAAAAAATAATTAGAAAGTTTGGATTTTGTTTTTTTGTCGGTGACGTCATAATTGGGTTAAGTTTACGGATTTTTGGCCGAGGTCATCGAGCCCTGGGCGCGAACACCAAGAGCCAATTTTTTGACAGGAGTTTTTAGTGAAAACTAGGCTATGATATAAGTTTTTAGAGCCCTTGATTGGCAATTTAGCGTTTGTGATACGGCAAGTTTTGGCCAAAAAAACACAATTTTGGTCAAAAAAACTAACATAAGATTGTTTACCACTCAAAAAGTGCAGCGCCATGTAATTACAAAACTCAATTCTATGCGGTCTTGCTTTAACATGTAACCGTTAGCGAAATTCTGTAACCTTTGTAAAATGTAGTTTTTTAATAATCGAAACGAAAAAGCTTGCTGACAATCGTGACGACGTTGTGCGCAAATTCAGTTTCGAACACAGTGCTATTTCTTAAAACTGAAAGCAAAACGTGATCCGCACACTGCGAACCTATTGCAAATGCGTGAAATAGCAATGCACGTTATTGCATAGCTTGCAGGAGGCTTCAAGTTTCGAAAACAAGAGTAAAGTTACACATGCAAGAAAACTGCTCACATCATTACTTGCTGAATTTGGTCCACGTTCACACTATTTATGGTGAAACCGAAACTACACGGTCTTTGTCTTCACACTAAGTTTTGGTGTTGATTATGGAAACAGACATAATGCAAATAAATTTTTTAGTTTTGATTTCCAATCGAAAAATATGCCTCTGAACCTATGATTTGACAACAAACTGGCAAGCATTCAAGGGCGTGAAAACGCTGTAAGTTGACATGAATCGAGTCTAGCGTGTGAATGAGGTTCTTCATAATTGGTGATTATAATTGTCAACGGAATAGGTTGTGGCAATGATTTATCGTTGAAAAACCTGTGACTTAAACTCTAGTTGATCACATTTGCAAGCCACCGGAAAGACGGAAATTACTTAGTTAAATGTGTTTGCCTTCACTAGTGCGCTTCATTCTTTGATGTCAAGCAAGCTGCAAAACAATGTATTTGTATATGATCAGTGAAATCTGTTGCAGGAAATATATGGCTTTTTTGTTGACGATCATATTTAAGAACGGTAATAATGCCTACCTCTTCGCAACAACGTCAGGCGTGTTAAAATCCAAGCAGGCTAAAATCGAACCAAGTGAAGGCAACGCATTCTATTTGTTAGTGCCACAAGACTGTTATTTGTGTCACCCAGTAGTTTGCACAAACATTTGTGCATATTTTGCTAACTACAGGTTCCTGCACATCAATGCAACAAAAATCGAAAACAATCGTGGTGTTTGGCTTTTATAATGTTTTTGAGTTTTATCTTGTGTACCCACTTTTAAATGCACGATCCGGTCCTTTCTGGTTTTTCTGTCTTGTGACACACCTTTCTGTTTTTTGCAAAGGGAGTGGTGTAGATTTTATCTTTCGTTCGTCCCATAAATCCTACACTTTTCCTTCCTACGAGTTAGGTAAACGAATTAGAAAAAATATTCCTCCCAACGGAGATTGACCACCTTCAACAGGGAAATATACCGGAAAAAAATAACCCGGTAAAATATACCAGCCATGAAAAACCGCATGTGAAGCAAAGGGAACAACCAACACTAACCGACAAGACAAATGAAGCGCTTTAGTTGCCTGAAAAGAATGATGAGAAACGAAATACTATACAACCACAAGATGATATTTTTCATGACAAATTTTGGAAACAACGTGTAATGACGTGACCGTACACGTCCGCGTGGTTCTCAATCCATTAATATATGTTGCGCTCTTGAATATTGCTGAATATCTCCACGTACACTATACATGCAGGATATAGGCACGCGCAACACATTGTAAAATACGTTAATAATAGAAATATTTGGCATGAGCTTGGTAACTTTGTACTTGTTTTATATCATAACTCATGGGAAGTTACAGGAATCCTCACTGAACTGGAAGCACACACAGGGCGACTATGACATCCTTGTCTAGGAGAATAAGACTTCTTAGCACAAAGGAACCCAACATCATGCAAATATTAAAAGCACAAAAAGTGAATGGTTTCATAAATATGATAGCATGTGTCATGAAATATACATACAATAAGTCAATTTCACTTCGACCACGAAGCTGTGGAAGAAAACCGACACACCTTCAGACGCTTATGAAGGCACCATTTGCACGTTTGCCACTGTTAGTGGTTAGCATGTGGTTTCACATTGGACACATGCTGATAACTTGTGTAATTGTGCGAAAAGCATTCAGATTACGTGCTCCACCAGAAAACTATTTGGGCGATATTTAGAATTAGTGCACACATAGTGCTCTGTATGTGAATCTGTTCATGATATTTACCCTGCAATTTTGTTGTAGGTATAGTTCAGAAGAAATAATGCTTAAAAATAAAATATATAAAAATTAGAGTGTTCTTCGCGATCTGACATCATCAACTATGACGCGACAACTGAAGACACTCTAGCTACCACATCCATATAACTTCACACTAAAATCTCTCTTTGATGTCAAAACATCAGAGGATATAATGTGGACCACCTCCAAGGAATCACGGATAGCTACGATAACCCGTTTCATTTTCATGACAACCTACGAGCTTCAAAGTGAACTACCTTGAAAAGTGCTGGAAGTGGAGTTGTTGAAAGGCATTATAAATGCACAAGAGGGTGGAGGAAAACGGATCCCCAAAGTGTGAACATGAAATTAGCGTATCAGGAAATATTGATGGAATGGAGCAAGAGATACGAGTAGGGTTAGACGGATAGTTGTAAAAATTTGCTATCCGGATAAAGGATGTATCCAGATATTTGGTCTTTGTGCTATGCGGTTAGCCGGATATTCAAAAGACGAAATAACCCCATTGTAAATTTGTAATGATGATTAAAGTATTGACTCAGAGCCATATAATCTATTTAACAGACAAAATACAAAGACCTGTTACTCTTGTACTTAAGCTAACGTTATACAGTACAACAAAAAAACACACATTTGTAATGTTTATTTTTCCTGCAACGCATTTCTTATGAAGCGCAACGCATTGATTGTTGAATCCTTAAAGCGGGACCGGAGATTTTTAAGAGTCCGCATGCACTGAATGGTCTTTCTGCTTCCACAGAAGTGGGCTTGATGGTAAGCAGTGCTTCGTAAGGAGTTTGAAGGTTGGTTGGCCCTTTCCCTGATGCTTCAAAGACTTCGTATTCTTTTCGGACTGTTCTTGTGCTAAGATCTGCAGTATTGGAAGATTGAGTAGCTGGCATAGATGCTGACCTGATGACTTGCCCTAGTTGTTCCTTCAATGGTGTACCCGCTGCTTATTCTCTTACAGAAGTAGAAGTTATTGATACCAATTGGCTTTCATCTTCTAGTTCATGCTCTGTTACTCCAAGCAACCGTTGCAATAGGGTTGCTGCGAGTGTGTTCACCTTGCTTCTATTTCCTTCGTTAGTAATAGTGTCAAGTTTCTTCTCCAACAGAAATCTGAGATCGTACAAGAATTCAAGTAGGTGAGTAAGATATGTTTCCCAACTTTCTTTGATTCTGATCTGAAGGCAAGATTTGAGCGATGCCGAGAACGCAGAATCAGCATTAGGGGGAGTTTTAATCACAAAATCGTGAATCCGTTCAGTTGTTAGCAGTGTTCCATTTCTCCTGCAAAGCCGATCTACTGCGTGTTTGACAGGCTCAAGGACCTCAACCAGATGATTGAGGATCTTTATTTCCCTGTCCGTAACTGTGACGGAAAAGGTTTTAAGGTCAGCGAGAAGTCATTTATCACTGCAAGATAACTGCGGGGTGATAGGCCGCCCGTAGCTGAGAACAAGGCAATTCCAAGTTGCTTAACGTCATACAAATATAAAAAAGTAGTAATAATGTTACTCCTTTAATATCCGCTTAAGCCAAAAAGTTATCCGGATATCGGATAGCTGAAAATGCCTTGATGAACCGGCAACCGGTATCCGGATAATCCAACCCTAGATACGAGATATGAACTGTGCTGTTTGCTGACTTGCAAATGTACTATTACGAACCTGCAACTGGATATGTGCGATTTATGTAACAGAACGGTAGTGGTATGCCCATAAACAATACGATCCCCTTCCAAGCGGCCCTATGTTGAAGCGGAGAAACTTTTGCTCCACAGGCTCTATAGACTTTACCAGTTTTTTTTAAGGAAGATGTTAAGTACCCGGTATGGACCTGTAGGGACCCGATTTCTCTGATTCTAGGGAGCCGATTTTCTCTGATTATAGGGACCTGATGATAATTTCTCTGATTCTAGGGACCCGATTTTCAATATCGGGTCCCTAAAACACCTCAAAAATCCCTGGGTTTTACTATGCTGTATATTTCATACATGCTTTGCGTGATGTTATGTGCATGTGCACTGTGCAGATACGTCCCTAGAAACGTTCATCGTTTTTACCTGTAAACAACGACTCGGACGATTGTCACAAAGGTGCACCCTTATGCACAGAGGAGCGATCGTGCGTTGAGTAGTACGACATGTCTACGCACAACATTTTTCGGTAAACCCAATCACCACGATGTATTGAATGATCAAACAGTTCATTTACCGTACGGTTCAATAGCCAACAAACGCATCAAATAACTAGTCAGTTTCCTTCAACGATGTTTCCTCTACAATCCTGCGTTAAATTCTTGTTGGAAACCTATTACGAGATGAAATTGAAACACTGTGGAAAAACGGGGACGGATACAGGATCAACAAGCATTTACAATATGTAAAATTGCCATATGGCTAATTGTTCGCTGTTGGATCAACACTGTCAAATGTAAGCAACAGCATTTGCCTGGTTCACACCTGTAGTGAAAAATATTTTGTGGCAAATGCAACGGACAGAACCGGGAATACCTGTGCATGAATGTGTTAATCAAACTAACTTAACACATGATAAATGCCGACACAATTGTCACGTGTGACTATTGACCGAAGTGTTTGCCGACTCAGCAATTGGTCCAACAAATAAATTGTCTCCAGCCCGCATAAGTTGCAATAGGCAACAACCCATACAAAAGGCCTATGAACAAAAACGTGTGCGGTTCTTAAATCTACAACAACAACATGTTACCCGTGATGTTACGCCACCAACGTGTTTTTGTAATCTGGTAAGGTATAAAAAATAGGAGGAATTTATTACTGGAATGTGTCCCTTACCAATTTATTTATGGAATGTGTCCCTTACGGAAACAACATGTCCTCTGTGCAGACGACGCACGTGTATTGATATCAGATTGCACGTGAACGAAGTAATACTTCTGTTGAACCAAACTGCACTTCCATACAAACAGAAATTGATCAAAGGAATGATCCCTCTGTTCATCTATGGTACAATAATGTTACAAGCTAGATGTTTTTCTGTTTCATTAACCTGGTGTTGACTATATCCTTCGTCGAGTTATCGAGGAATTAAACACCGTGGGACAATACATGATTTCTTTTGTAGAAGATATAGGGACGCCCGCCTATCTTGTTTTACATGACAGCAACCCTGAGAGAAGATTGATTGCAGACGCTCAACCACTGACCACTCCTGAACGATACAAAGACCAGGAATTACATGTAGTGCGTTCAATGGTCGGCAGTGTTATCGATACCTTTGTAGGCACTACTACGACGGTAAAACAAATAATGCTAACCACTCCTAAGTCACTGTCACACATTCTCTCCTCATACAGTCCTGCTCGGAGATTTTACCACAGTTCAGCAATTTTTAAGTGCTGTTGCTGAAAACGCATGTTCAGATGTAACTGCTCCGTCGTGTCCACTTACAAACTGTTGGCTGTCCATTTATTGCATTTTGTTTATCTCGCATTGGCTGCCCTGAGCGTGTCAAGGTGATCGGTCGTATCTTCGAATCAAAGGTTGGTGGACACTTGAGAGACATTGGCAAGCAGACCGTACCTTAGCAACGCTGCAATAGGCAGTCTGTACGGATAACCATTGTTTGAGTGGCAAACCAACAGGTTGTTTAAGCTCAGGACGCTTTTTTGTAACCAAAATATGTGCAAAAAATAGGACACGGGTGCGACGTGCGAGTCCTCAACCAGATCATTGCCGTTTTCACAGTGCAGGCGCTCGTGTAGGCTACAGGAAAAAAATTTGGGTAATTTTCTGTGATTCTCCCTTTCTCCACAAATTTCCAATTCAAACCGAGCACCGTCACCTACGACGTTCCGCCTAATGTCCAAAGTTCAAGCTGATTTGTGTCGACGTTAATGCAAACAAGACCAACTCGCTTCGCACAATCTGCAAAGATATTTCACGCACAAGCGTAGCCACAGTGTCTGGTGAAAATTTCGTTTGCTGCGATGCTTTTCGGCTTCCTCTTTGAAATGAAAGCGTTGGTTTTGCTTTCAGTTTTTGTTGAGCTGGGAAGAAAAATTGCTGGCCTGGCGTTGGTGGCCGGGGAGCAGGCCTTCTCAAGTTGTAACCTGGTTGGTTTACTTTTAAAAACAAATTTTCTTTGCAAAACATAAGAAACAAACTACATTCCAAACTTCAGAGTTTGTTGCCCGATCGCACGGGTACCTGATTTGACCAGCCGGACGGTTGATCTATGCTTGCTTAAACCACGTAACCTTTGTGTTGTTGAGCTTTAAGCAACGACTGATTACAATGGATGGTGTGGAATTACATACAGGTACATGCTTCTTTCAATGTACAACAAGGTTCAGTTATTCCAGACAAGTGACACGATGCATGCTGTTGTTGGAACAGCAGTAAAGGAAGGGGGTCAGGGTAGGTATTGTACGGAGTTTGGAGCAGGTTCAGGTGTTCAGGTTCAGGTAGCGAGTCTGGGGTCTTCCCCTACCCCGACTAACCTCCCTGCCCCACGAGCTATATTTTCAATATTTTTGAATTATTTTCATATTTTTTGCGTTATAATATTTTTCTTATTTTCACGTTAATTTTTCAATTTTTAATTTCATATTTTCGAGATAATTGTTGGAGGTTTTGTCTAAGCCGGCCACTTCACGCTCTAACCTGTCATTGATTGTCGAAGACCGAGGCGTGCCAGGGCATGCCACATTTTAATCCGATAAGCAAATATTCAGGCATCCGACCAAGATCACTTCACTTGAACATCATTCCATAACCATGTGGATGTTAGTATCAAAGCAAATCTCTCATCGACAACCTGCTAACTTCATCAGTCTTCTTTGCGTAGCACTCGCCTTTGAACGTTTATCGTGTTTTAACAATTTCAAACAGGAGATTACTTATTACGGTTGCTTTAACGGAAAGCACGAAACACTTTACAGTTGGTCAGTTTCACCCCGCTCTGAAACAAAATTAATATAACCGTATCATTTTTGCAGAGCAGCGTTTTTAACAAAATTTGTCTACCTTTTTACGTCAGCGATAACACTTCGTTACGACTTCTTTTACCAAAGGTAGCAACCA
>JGI24021J15306_10002802_pt1 | contig 19167 bp, 9 predicted proteins | sample Ectturendosymbi1_FD_15306 | JGI IMG/M metagenome (IMG submission 15306)
TGTGACATTGTTGGGACTTTGAAAATCACTATGGGGGACGCCAAATGACTGCGACGTGCCCCGCAGTCATTTGGCGTCCCCCATAGTGATTTTCCCCCCTCGTTACCCCCCTGATCAGTTGGTCTTCACACTTACGCAACAGGCACTTTGAACCATGAAACATCGCAGGGTTTCAACCAACTGCGCTGGTATACTAAAAAAGCTCAATTTTTGAGTGAAAAAGCTGGCGCTGAAAATATGTATTGTGTACTGAAATTTTTGCACTTTTTCATACTGCCTCACACATTTTCAGATGTTTAACTGTATAACTAGGTCTCCTGTTGGTCTGTTAGGTTTCAGTAGACCCCAAGGTTCTGCCTATCCTTTCTACTGTACTTGTTGTTACCACGTATGTAGGCTGATCGTCTTGGCAAAAGTATTAAGATCAGTAATCTTATGTTCAACAACATTCCAAAAATACAGTGCACTTGAAAAACTTAAGCGTTAAATTTAAAGATGGGAAAAGTTTTTGGCAAAACAGTTCGCTTCTCTCAGGGTTTGACGCGCCGGAATTTTCAGCAACTGTTTAGATGATTGATGTTTATCTTTTGACCATTGGTAAGTTCAGAAATATCTTTCGATGCTCGAGTACGAAAGGAACGTGAAGCCCCAAGAATAACCTGCACAGCTTTGCTCGGTGAACGATTTGATTCTCGCCTTAACAGCTGCTAATTTATTTTCCTGCTATTTTCGTTTTCAGCTGAAATACCTGAATGTCCTGCGCTGGAGAAAAATCCCAGGCTTCTTGTTGGCAAAGGACGTGCCGGCGAGTGGTGCAGAGCTGTACACCCATTTCGACCCTTCGCGGCGATGATAGAGCACCTGGATTCGAGCTCGGCCATTTATTAGTGTAATTAACCTGCGTCTTCGTTGCTTGAACCACACCACAGAGGTCCACGGATCTTCTGCTTTTGACGAGGATTTTGCGACCGTCACTGCAATGTTTAAAAAAACATCCGGTTAAGTCTCCGTCGTTTCATGCACGGAATCGGAAATCCTCGTACCACGTTTCACGGTCGAACTCGTTGAGCGCGTTCAGGAAGCTGTCTAAATGTTTTGCCTAAACTATTATTCGCAAAGATATGATCTTTAAAAATACGCCAAAGATCTTCGGTTTAATGTTGTGACAGCGTGTTTTTGCCGATACTGTAGCTTACAAACGACGGCCATTGTTTTTGTGTTAGCTACCATGTTTCATGCAAGTTGCTTTTGTGACTTGTTTCGGCAGATTGTTGTTTTCACGAACTTCATTCAACCGCGTGTGCTTGGCGGTTGATGTAATGCTGTCACCGATTGGAATGCGTTGGGATGTGCATCACAGTAGCGTAGCAAGTCAAAACGTTTAGGGAGGACCAGATATTTTGACGTGAAGCGAGCAACAGTTTGGGAGACCACTGTTTAAAGCACAAAACGACAAGATATTACGCTAGAAATTTGGGGGTGCTATTGCTCCATTTCCCCCACCTGGCTACTCTTGAGATGCATTAGTATATAACTCACGAAATGTTTTAAGTTTTTGTCATAACCAGGCTTGTTCATGAGAATGAGATTTTCATTGCATGGAACAGGAGACTTGAAATTTGTCCAATGTCCACTCGCAAGCAAGTTTAACGTCATCTAGCTGAAAATTTACAAGTTGCATACCATTATCATATGCTCACAGCAGAGTAAGCATAAGAAGTATAGGCTCAGTACCATGGTGTAGTGGTGCGAGGTCCGCGAAAAATAAGGTAACTATAAAAGAGGTTAACCAATTTTTATTGGTCCCTAATTAGGATACGGGCCCCTAAGCATTTGGAGATCGAGTCGATTTTACCTAAATATTGGGGTTGACACAATTTTGCCCAAATTTGAAATTATTTTCATCCTATGCATAATGAAGGTTGTTTTTTGAAAAATATAGCATATCGGGTAACGCTGCAGGAGAGTGTCTAGAGAACCGAATCCGGATCCTATTTTCATACTGCATGTTCTGAAAACCGGATTATATGATTACTTGCGGTGGCGTGAAAATATTAACGAAAGAATCGATTGTTGGCATAAAAATATTACCAACAGGTTGATATAAGGTACTTCACTTCTTTGCTCAAAACATAGAAATTCCAAACTCTTTGCAACCTCGGAGTGCAACCGCCATCCCTTAACCCCTGTCTGGAACGACCATGTTAATTGGGAGAGTTGGCGTGCTTTAAGCACAAATCTGTACAGGCAGGCATTAGACATGATGCAGTGAACGTCGTATACCCACTCTCGTGGCAACCCTATGGTATGGGACAGAAAAAGTTCCCACTCATGTTATTGCAGAGAAATATTCTAACGTAAGATTCGAATATTATTTTGTAGGCGGTAAGATCAAAAAAGTAGTCATTGCAGGAATCAAGAGACTTACTCTTAATCATAACTTACTAATACAAATAAGTTCGGCTTCTCTTCTTTCGATACAATCCATAGTAGGCACCAGGCACCGATTTCGCAAGAACAGCGTCAACCATACTGGGAATGGCATGCATGTGAGCAATCCTCCAACCACTAACTGGCTGGCATACTCTTCCTTGAAAGTAGTCGCGGAAGCTGTACTGCTGTTCACCATCAACTCGGAAGCAGGAGCTGCCAGAAACGACCCATGATCGAGGGCAGTACTCTAAGCGCAAACGATCAGTAAATTAAGAATCTTTATGTCAACTTACTGCCTGATATAGTTTTTTAATATTGTTGCGAGTAAGCATTTGCTTGCAATACTGAAGTACCCTCGCAGACATACAGCAAATACTGAGTTTGACTTGGAAAAAAACTACACATAGGTAAGAACATGGCAAGGTTAAGGTGACCACTTAGGATCGCTAGAATGTAGGGCGATTTACTATTACCATGTGAGTGGCGAAAGCTCAAATGCCGTTTGAGTTCACGACATTTGCTCACCTGTTCAAATGAAGTGAAATTTGAAAATTTAAACAACAGACGCAAATACCAAATATCAGGGCATGATAAACTCCGTTACACATGAAGAGAAAGCGGTGGTTTTAGCAAACCTACACTCAGGGCCGGCCCTAGCAGGTGCGGTGCCCAATGCAAGACCTAGGCGCGGGGCCCCTTTGAGCAGTAGTTTTATGACGCCATCGTGTTCAGTCAACCGTGCTGTACAACCATGGCAGAGCGCACATATAACGTCTTAACATTAGAATTGAGAATGTTTGCTAACGTTCGATAATAGAGGAAATTAGTTCTAACGAGAGCGTTTTTTGTTAACAATGAGATTTATAATCCATTTGTACTGAATTCTCGAGCTCAAGGGTATCTGGAAAAAATCAACAATCCACCTAAACACCATAGCGCGGGGCCCCAAAGGTGCGGGACCCCAGAGGCGCGGGGCCCAATGCGACCGCATCGGTTACATCGGCTAAAGGCCGGCCCTGCCTACACTTCATCTTGTTAGTAAAAACGTACATTTCGTTTCTGACCCGCAGTAATTACAATTACAAGGAAAAATTGACCTGCAGCAAGTGGATTGAACGAGCAATGCTTCATGCAGATAACCCATCTCATCAAAACTCCACATTTATTAAAGAAACTTTCGGCTTTTGCCGAGTTTTAAAAGTGACTTTAGAACAGCATTTGGGAAAAGGTTCAACCAGAAAAATTAATTTCCGTTGTTCTTTATTATAAATTATAGTAAGGGATAGTTCATGCAGAGGATGTTTGCAATAGCGCACTAAATTTGTTCAGCCAAATTTTCCGCAGTTGAAAGGTGAGCACTTTTGTTGCAGCTTTTCATGGGAGATCCGAACGCGCAACGGAAGGAACGCCAAATCCACCAGTGCAACGGGCAAGCAACGATAAAGTGAACCATGTTGAATGGGAGACTATTGTTACTTGCCGGTTGTATCAGTGGACTTGGCGTTCCTTACGCTGCAGATTCGAATTTCCCGTGAAAAGCCGCAACTTAAGTGCAAATGGTCTAGGTAGTGAGGTTGCCGTGACGGTTACTTTTCGAAATAGGGACGACACACTTTAGGAAATGGCAATTATAAGTATGGCTTCGAAAATTTATCAGAAGCAAATGCGAAAGAGTGGCGATGGACTACTGTAGCTTTGGAAATGCGTTATGCTTTCTAATTTTTTATAGCACGTGTGTTGTGGATGTTTAAAAACATAGCCTTTTCTTTAAAGTTTTTTAAAATTTAGCCAGCTTACACAGTGTCAATAACAGACTTGATGAAGGTGTATGTGCTTTTCTATCAAATTTGGAAATGTTACAACCAATATATGTAGAGGTAGGAGCTGCCTAAACCGTTTAGCAATATCTCAGGAGGCTGTAGTAATGAATTTGGAAGCAAGGTGAGTGTTAGAACTATTATTTGGTACACAGCTTTGAGCCTGAGGTAGGATTCACAATTACAACTGCTTAATAACAATCCTCTCTGCTTTTTACAAAAATCGGATCCATCAGAAAATCTGGTAGTGTGGTGCTGGAGAACAAAAAAAACAGTTCGAATCCCTGAAAAAATAAATCGGCGACATTCTTGAACAGCCTGCTTGAACGAACTTTGCTTCGACATCTTTTTCCAAAGTTTAATTAATTTTTTCATCTACATGTTTAATCTGCATCTTGATCACTTGAATTGATTGCAGAATGCATTCTTCTCTACCCCACAGGGGTGTATTAATTATACTATAGTATAATGAAAGTGTGAGCTATGGCTGTCGAAACGGTTGGTTTTGTTGCATCGAGATAAGGCAAACATTGCTTTCGTAAAGAGATGATAAAAATTTTGGAAAATCTTTGGAAGCGACATTTTTGTCAAAAAAGGTTACGATTGAACTACTACGATTGCAAGTGGTGTGTAGGTGCATAGATCAAAATTAGATAACCGATAGGACGCAGGGGAGTTTGAGAAAAATGTGCTGAAATGAGTTAACAGCGTGCTGAAAGTCGGCATAAGCTTCCAAAGCGTAGCCCAGCAAAGGCTGAAGTACCACATTCTTGGGGTGTGGATTAACTGGTACAACTGAATTGCAAACAGTTGATTTTAAAAAGACAATCGATTCAGGTCATCTTCTAATAAGGTTCCATCGAAAAGTGAACGCACCATTTATTACGGACAAATACTTTACAGTAAAGAAAAGAACTTACTGCACGCACAAACTGGATAGAGAACTTCGGACGCAACATGATAAGTTGACTGCAGGAAGCCTTCATTACTAGGCTCTGGATATAAGTCAGGATTTAAGTGTTTTAACCCGCAGGCGGGGGCAGCTTTGAAGACGCTGTGCAGTTCATCGTTTGCCAGAATGCGAAACCAAAGTGCAGTGCCGACGATGTAACCTTCGAAAAGTAATGTACTGTATATGATATAACTGACGCACTGCAAAATTTCTGCTCTTGCAAGAGGAAGACAGCAGAAACCGACTAAATAGCAAAGCAACGGTGCATCTTGTACAGGGATGTAGTCAGACGCAAACTAGAAAAGCAAAATGTTTTACTGTCGATTGATACATAACGTTGTAGTAAACGTTACCTTTCTCTAAAACCTGTGAAAACTGTGTACCTTTCTCTAAAACCTGTGAAAAAACGTTACCTTTCTCCAAAACCTGTGAAAATCTAGGGGGGACCAAGAACCCCCCCTAGATTTTGAAAACTTTAGAAAAAATGTTTGTTTTCTTGATTTCGAGTGGGAAAAAACAAATTTCACCATTTTTGACCCCTGGAAAAATTTTGGAAAAATCCAACGCCCCCCGGGAAAAAATCCTTCCGACGCCCATGGATCCACCATTGCTGTCTTTCAGAGAAAAAACTCCCGTATCACGCTTGTATCCAGAAGCAATGTCACTCACTTTATACACGTTACAATTATTGGGTGTGCCAGGTAGTAGTAACTTTATGAGCGCAGTTCAACAGCTTGTGCACAATCAACAAGTACGTAGGTTTCAGATATAATAAATGATACAGCAAGCTAGGCATTGAATATATAACGGTGTGGAAAATTCTAGTACAATAGATATAATCTAGGCCTGACAGGAACATTCAGATGTCTGTGTCATATTCATAATGCATGACAGCCAGCAGTGACTTGCGCTCAAGAGCTCCAGAGTACTGTAATCAAGAGCTGTCTTGAAGCGAACCATGACAATCGCATTGTAACGACATAAATAAACGTCGGTGCATACTACATTGTAGGTACTCGGTATTACATTAGAGTGCTTGAATTGCACTGCCGGAGTCAGTGAATTTTTTTGAAACTCCGACTCGGAATCAGGAAATAAAAATATTCAGACTCCGACTCGGACTCCGAATCCTGATGAAATGGTAAAAAATCGACTCCGACGCTCTGCTTCATACAGTGGCCAGCATTGTTTTTTAAGCGGGCAGCTGCGTCTTTCACCTTGGAACTACTGGTTTTGCACAAACCTAAAAGTCATAACAACCCTTACCACTGCGCAAGCAACAAGCTTGCAAAAGAATGTTTCGTACAAAGCAACTGTTCCATTGTGTAATCAGTAAAGAACAAGGGTAGGGACACAAGCAAACAGGGCTTGTGGAACCCTGTGAGGATGCGTTACCCGAACCGAACGTGTTGACAAGACAGCTGCAGTAGCGTGGGGGCATGCCGGAAAAGTTTAATGAAGCAATGACTAAACGAGAGCTTACCGCTAAAGCAATTTCCAGCAATGGCATTCCAACAGAGTGCGTAGCTCGGGCCGTAAGCCTCTGCCCGTAGGGTTCTAACGTTGAAAAACATCCAAGGAAGCTGGAAACCATCAAGAAACGTGTCCAATCTGAAGGGATTGGTTGTTCGACGCATGCAAAAATGATGCCAGTACTTCTGATCTGGCAGAACGAACCTTTCACTTCTCGCAGAAGGTTCGGTTACGGCCTACGCAAAAAAGTGGTAATGGCTGATTGAACATGGTTATTTTCTAGTTAAAATAGATGACGAAGTTTTGTGCTATTATTCAAGATCCACACATTAATTCATAAAAATTATATTTGGTGTCACGCACAAGCCACGTGTTGCATGGCTCGTCCTTGAAATCAGGTAACTTGGTAAAAATTACGACCGAAAAGGAAGGGGAGGCGTTAAGAGATAAATTTCGCAAGTATTGCCAAAATCAAGTTTTGGAATAATATCTGACAGCCAGGAAATTTTTATATCCTGGTTTTGTTTAGCCTCTCAAATTTATTCTCTCAGTCTTTGAGGTTTCCGACTGCCTGGTTAGAGATGCAATTTGCAAAATGATCAAAAGCGCAGGTGCAATAATGTTCATTGTTTATCCATTTGAGTGCTTTGCAGCAAAACTAGACGTTGAAAGAAAGCAATGGAGATGCTGTTTTAATCCATTGGTGAGCGACAAGAGCTGTTTTGGTGCTGTACAGAAAAACGCAAACACACCTTGATCGTCATGCAAGTCACACTTCTCTTGTCCAAATACTTAAGTCACGTATGACAAGGACCTTTTCACATAAACAATTACCGTTTCCCCCTATCTAATGTTATTGCTTGCGCATACGACAAGAATTTGCTGTTTCTTTCATAGTGTTACTCACTTATGTGAGATCTACAAAGTCCTTCGGGGACTTAGCAATCTTGCTCATTGGCATTGTGACGAGTGTTTCCGAAAAGCTTTTTATAGTTAATGTTACTAAAATATTTGAACCATAACAACGTACAAGGTTGGCAATTTATGTTTTATAAAATAAAGTGTCTTAAACATCTCTTCCGTCCAAAAAAACTCAGTGAATAAGAATAATATTTTGAAGGTGCTTTAAAGCGAAATCAAACTCGTTTTTCTATATTTGGTGGTTCAGGAACGGGTGTCTATTGAGTTCTGATGACTCACTCACCTTCCCGCTGATAAGCTCAACTACAAAAGCTCCTTTTCCACTTTCTACCTCAGTAGCATGCAGTCGAATCACAGCTTTTTCGTCTATCATTACTGCAGGAAAAGCGGATGCAGAGCCATTGTGTGATTTGTACCAGAAGCAAAAGGTGTAAGCAGTGCTCTTTGTGAAAGACTTATGCATTCCTTTCAAAGAAATGGGATGAATTGAACCAGTTTGCTTGCTTCTGATTTCAACAAGCAGGAAAGATTCATATAGGTTTGAAGCAACAGCTTTTCCTTGGTCTGCAAACGAACACAGTAATACAGTAGAAAACTTTCAAACGTTTCCGCGTTAAATTATGGAGCAAAACAACAGCTACGTACTGTATGTTCGAAGCACAAAGTACAGCAAATGCGAGTTTTTCACATCGCGTAATTATTTGAAGCTTGAGGATGTACAAAACTTGTGTTGGCCAAACAAAGCTTCCAGGCACCCACATTATCACAGCATTATGATGAAAGTCTGTCTGAGATCTTGAAAGATTATCAGTTTATGCTTTGGGAGTTCTTAGGTATATCACCAACACTGTCGAAATAAAGCGGTAGATACTACCGTGTTCTTACAGTTGCACGAAGTTCAGGATAAATTTTAAAATAGATTTACTGACGTTTTTCTCGTGTGCTCTCAGTAATCATTCTATCTTGACTTTTTGTCACATGAGCAGTTAAAGTACTGTTACCTGCCATTAGGTCCAAAACGAAACCGGCTGCTTGGTCAATGTTGGGAGATAACGACCCGTTCAAGTTTCTCAAAAACATTCCATTCAGAGAACTCTGAATTAAGTAAGCTTTTTCAGAGCTACTTATCGGAAGCAAATGCCAAGTGTGAGGTCTGCAAAGAACTCATGGTCACTTTAAAACTTGCCTGTTGATCTTTTTGAAACCAGCTAAAGTACTTTCAAGCGTCTACGAAGTGACGAAAATTGTAGGTATGTAATTTTGAAACAACCGCTGAAGTAAAGGTGTAAAAATATGTGCAACAAACTTTGGCAAAAGCATATTTTAAAGCAGAAAAAATTTGAAAAGGATAAAAGAAAAGATTTCAATAAACAGTCGTATTAATCAGCAATTTAGGCAACCAAACTATCAAAATAATCCGCGTAAGGGTTAATGAACAACAAAATAGAGTTGCGCTGTGCAATGAGAGCAACCTTTTGAAGATAGATGACAGGCTTACCCTGATGACGGTTTAACGAACTTGACAGTGGAATCTTCCAGCAAGTTGAGCCAGTACAGGCAGGTCGGGCCATAGGGACAATCGCGTATGTTGCGGATGGCATAAGCATTTCCGAGAAAAACTAGTTCAATTTGCATTCTTCTAGTTGCCAATCTAATCAAGATGTCAACAAATTTTAGAACAACTTGATTCAGATAACATTTCGGCCCACTTAACTATATCCATAGGGGTGTAGTGAGGTGGGAACGCGTTTCTCACATCTTTTTGCACTTTAGTAACGTTACTTGAAAATTCAGATTTTTCATTTCAATTTCTACGTGTAGCGGATTGCGAGAACTAAGCGAGCTATTTGCACATGACGGCATCTGAGAAAAATTTGGTGTTAGACTGTGGCTTCAACCTAAATCAGGTGTGTAGTGGGGTGGGGTGGGAACGGCGTTCATACACATCTGTATTTGGCACAACACCACTGTATATCCATCTCTGACAATGGCTCCTCCTTCATAGGCGGATGCAGGACTTTTAAGGGAAGTTCAGGGTCGAGTTGATCCAAGTGTTCTGAGGAGGACAGAGACCCTCGATAAGATCTGACGGGTTCTCTCCCCATAGAATTATAAAAACGATTTGGTGCATTGTGACACATGTGTGTTGGTACATTCTGTAGAAATGTTGACAAAATTGAGTAAAATGGAGCAATTATTGCCCACATATCCAGAAATTGACATTTGCTTGAAATTTACAATGCCTGGTCCCCTTACTTTAATATCATAGGCAAATTTGACTAATGTAGGCACACGCTAGGGCTAGGCTATGGCCACAGTTTATTCATAATAAAGTTTTTCTGCTTCAACTCCAGTCACCATCGATATGATTGCTAGCTTCTGAAATCAAAACAAATAATATTCACTGATATACGTATAAATATTTGGAAATAAATAATAGCACTGTAAATATATATTCCTTTCTACTGCTAACCGTAAATGTACCCCTTCAGATAGGTACACCAAAATGTACCCCTAGGGGTACATGTACCCCAGGTTGGGAACCTCTGAGCTAAAATAATATTGTCGAAATACAACAAAAGAATTTTAAGAACTTACGTGCGGTTAATATGACAATGGGACGTTCTTTTTTGCTTACAAATGTTGCATGTAAGAATTTCTATTCAGATGAAAAAACACATTCACACTGCCCAAACTCAGTAAAATATGTTTTGTATTAATGATTTCGTCCTTCCTCCCTGTGCACGAAAGGATTTATTTAGAGACTACCAAAAAAGTCACCCAATGCACCTCTTTGCGCCGGGAATCACCGTTCAAAAAAGTAATTGAAAAGTTTGGGTGTTTGATCCCTCCTGGATCAGCGTATGCATTTGCAGAGAACTGCTTGGAAAATTGCACACTGCGGCCAAAGTAGGATTACACAATGCTACTATTTTTAGCAGCCATAAATTAAGCGTTCAACCACTGCGTCAATAATTTTGAAATAAGATAAAAACGGGATTTTTATTTAAAGCACAGTTTTGTTTGCCAAATTGAGCCAACCATTAGAGAGATTAGCGATAGCAGAGGGACATGAATGTTTGGTGATCCCTGTGATTGGCTGATAATGACTAATTCGTACTTTTACTACACCATTCAACAGCTTTCTTTTCATCTAACACACGGCGTTTTAAAGTCTTGAAAAGATGCAGATTAGTTTTTTCACCAGAAGCTGTAACATTGTGTTCAAGCAAGCAGCAGTCATTACGCATGTTGAAGTTTACGTTTGAAAGTAACAAGCTAACAGACCTACCGAAAATCTCGGGCTCTGGTTTCTTCTTTGGGTAAATCATCAACACTCGTCACCGACGAGGTTCTAGCAGAATCGTAGTTTTTCGCAGACTGAAGGCTCGAGGCCTGGTCTGTCGTTCCTCCGCCTGCTTCGTAGCTCGGTGTTTCTGTTGCGACGGGGTACAGACCGACCAGGCTTCTGTCGCTTGCAGTTAGGTAGTAATTGCCAGGAAGCAAGATGGACGACCCGTTACAATAAAATCCAGCCGAGCCGTCCGTGCAGATGCACAGGAACGTTCTATGCAAAAGCAAAGTTATCATGCACACACTGCCGAGCACTGATTCCCGGCCCTTGCATCAGGCGTTAGTCACATATGATAAATGTTCAAATCTCACGCACAGGAACAAAATAAGTCAATACACATGCAAAATTACTGGCCATACTTTCAGCGTCAAGCGATTCGGATAGTTCTTCGGCATGTTTGAAAAAATCCTTTTGTGATTACGTTAAAATCACCTATATCACCTCTTCATGTTGGATTTTTGAAACATTGATTTATTAGTTAAATGATGAAGATTAAGGTTTAATGGTGCTTTGTTTGGTTTTACACAATCGCTAGTACATTTTTACGTTTTCTGGTGGTGAAAATTAAGAAGAGCGTGGAGGGTGGTCAGGCTCGACAATAGCGCTTTGAAATTGTCAAGTCAAGAAGAACTTTGCAAATTTTGTAAACCAGAAAACATCAGCTCGGATTCGTTTATACTCGCTTCCTGTACCTCCTTTCGGAGTGTCACGAATGGTCTGCAACGCCCATCTCCGCGTGTTTGCACCTTGGACCACGCGTCTATTTTCGTGGTGAATATATCAAGGGCGTCGGAAGGATTTTTTCCAGGAGGGGGGAAAAAGTTTATTTTTCCGCACGTAGACAAAAATACTTTTCCTGAGATGGCCAAAAATGCTTTACTCACTCGAAACTAAGCTAACGGCCTTTTTTGCTAAAAATTTGTAGGAAAATGTCAAATTTCAAATTCCAGGGGACGCCAAGGCCCTTCTGCCCCCCTTCCTACTCCCANTGGAATGTAGCGTTGATGGCGAGTCAATGGCAGCACCGCGTGTGAACCTTTACCTTGCACCCACCCCTTAAAATCAACTAAAGATAAAAATCCGCGTCATTGGTGAGTCCAGTTGGCCATCTACCGATAGTGGCTGGCAAGATATGGCCATAAAACAACAACTGATCCTCAGGGACTTAAACCGAGCACAAAATTGGACAGGCGAGTTGTCATTGGTTGAAGATGTAATTTGGACTTCGTCGAAACGTTGGAACAGTCAACCACTGTACCACCGACTAGCATGCGTAAAATGTTTGATTCTGTTAATCAAAGCAACTGCAGGGACATTTTTCTTTGACTAGAACACATTCCTTATACTTTTCTACAAAAACAGTCACTACTCACTGACGTTTTCTACCTGTGCTGAAAGTGCTCCAACACCTCAAGATGCGAAGCAAATGTACATGAGAAGATTTATACAGAAAATTGAGATTTGTTTACTTTCGCGTTCGCTTAAGCTGTTGTTTGAATTAATTTAATGAGCACAAAAACTTTTGGCGCCCGCATCACGTAAAACAGGCAAAGCACTAAGGAACAAGCGGCGTTAAAAATGAATTCACCTCAGGCGAAGCATCTCGACACCTTGCGAAAACAAGGTAAATTTGCGAGGCACAGATACAAAATGAATCTTGCTTGTGTGTTTAAGCTTGCATCGTTAAATTTTCGTTTTCAAAAAAAGAAAAACAAAAACAAAATGCTTGGTCGGTTCTACTGAACAAATGAACCACATTGCTGCTGAGACCTGTACTTCTACGATGTGGGTAGAGGCACAAATCGAAAGGTGACAGTTGAAGTCTTCTCACCCATTAGACATTTTGCACGAGCTTCCTTCAATGCACGAATCACAACCCTCTAGCTCGAAGGCAGATGATGAAACCACAGTAGCAGGTGCAGAGACAGGGGTTGTCGAACCTACAGGTGAAACACTGGACTATCTACCACGTTGTGGAAATGTGGATACAGACAAATAAACTGGAAGCATTTAAAAGGAAAGAGAAGCGTAAGTTTTTGATGCCTTGAAAGCACTTTACAATTTATAGAAGCTAAAAACGAAAATGTTACTCCGAAAATGATTGTGAACAAAGAGCATTGCTCCGGCGTGTCCGAGAGAAGCCTCCTTTTCTTTTGAGTACACCGAGGCACCGAAAACAGATGAGGCATGCTTCGTGGTGTAAACGGTTGTTGCTGCTGAATCTGGTAAGCGAAGCTGTCTCGACACTTTTACTGACGATGCGTTGGTAAAGCTGCTCCATGGTTGGGCAGATGTACGGAATCCAAAAACCAGTAAGTCTGTTGAAGAAGTGAATAACATAACACATTGGTGGGCCAAAACCGATCAATGGAATTATGTCAAGCGCTCAAACTAAATCTTTTTGCCATAGTACAAGCAGGTTTTTCAAACGCTTGAAGGAAATTTGTGCGGCGAATCACTGGGACTGCACGGAATGGCAGCAGTTAAAGAACTGTGCCTGTTAATTCAAAGTTGAAATGCTCTCTAACGTTACAAAAAGCAAACACTAAAACACATGAACTTGCGCAAAAATTCGGATAAAGTAGAAGTAGTGAGTAGTCGTGTCCATGCGGTGAGATCCAATGATGCAGATATCTTGATTCGAGGTCAGTGGCGTAGCCAGCACAAAAATTTGGGGAGGGGAAAAAAATTTGGGGGGAAAAATATTTGGTTTGAGACTAATAACACTATTTTGTGTGGAAAAACGCCTCCCAAAGCACAAAATGACTATGTGTTCTAAAAATCGGGGGCATGGCCCCTAGGCCTTCCTGGCTACGCCTATGTTCTAGGTGCTGTATTGAAGTCATCAACATAAATCAGTCTACAGCATAACTTCTTGCAGGTCGACCTTCCAACTAGTCAGTGAAACTTGAAGTCACGTTTGATTAAGCAAAGTTTACCAACGTGACTGCATTACATACACGCATGTGCTTGTTATGCTTTGATAAGGTTCCCTTCCTTTTCACACCCGCTTTTTCTGGGAGGTAGCAAAAGCCTTACGAGAACTTCACTGCTTTCAGCAACCTCTGATAGTTCTGCTGGATCCACACAAAGACAAGACACAGCAAAGTCGGGGTATAATCACTCCACCTAATCCTTGATCGAATTCTGGGCCGTTTTCCTGTGGGTGTAACGAGCTGGACTCGCCTCCATCTTTCTTGGGGCAATCTGGTCACGTGGCCAAACCGTCACAGCTGGGATCTATCTATTCGGAGATGTGGCTGACAATCAGGGCTTCACGAATTTCACACCTGTGCACTTTGTCGCTGAACGTCACTGCAATGAACTATTCGTAAAAATCCCATCTCTGCCGCTTTCACTTGGGATAGCATCCTTTCAGACCACAGGTGACGATCGAAACAACGACCGATTGAATAACGGAAAGCTTTGCTATGTTTGAAAGTTGCTGTTTTGTGCCTATAGCGTTAAAGGTCACGCAATACTCTTTCAGCTTTTCCCAAACTGGGTGTCAAGCTCCTTGTTCCGCTTTCCGTCACTCGGGAATACTACGCCAACGTATTTGGACACTTCTCGACTTGCTGCAGTGCACTGCCACTCACCTGCAGCATACATTGAGGGTTTCGGAAGATACATAATACCTGGCTTTTATTATAACCACGGGCATGTCAAGGACCCAGCTGTTCACAGGGCTCAACGCGATATAGTCTTGGAAAAGCAAACGGTTGATTCTACAGCCCGCAGTAGTGAGACCCTCGTCGAATCGGCTATGATTATCTGTCCAATATAGAGTAGACTATGAAGAGCAGTGGTGACGGCACAGCTTTGTCAGATTCCAACATGCAAGAGGTGTTGAGGAAATTTCACCAGCTCAAATGATGTAAATACCGTCAACGTTCATAAAATTCAGTATTTATGAATAAAACAAAATCTGTTCGAGTCTCTTCACTTCTTTTATGAATATATTCCTTACTTCTTGCTGGGAAGTTCGGAAACGTAATGTTGTGAGTTGAGCAGCTTTGAGTTTTCGCTTTTTTAAATGTTTGTACCAGTTGTTGGTGTAAAAAAGGGCAAAGATAAAAATAAACGCGAGTGCTGATTAGGATTATACCTTACGTGCCAAACCTAATACCTAGAATCTTGAGAATGCTGAAACAAACAAGTCATTGTTCTTCATGTGGTTTGGTTGCAGCAGAAAGGTTGAGACTTATCTGTTTTCATACCGGTGTGGGCTTTCGTGGCAATTCCCACGTACGTTGTGGCGTCTGGCCTGGACGATGCAGACTGAGCGTTTGAAAACTTCGATGTCGGTATTAATAAGGACATGAAAGGGTAATCTGCCGCTGAATGCCGAGTCACCGAAACGGATTCACTGGCTTGCTCTGAAAGGAACAAGCTATATGTTACAGCCAAATACTTTTCATGCAAAAAAACATTTATGAACCCATTCAGTGCTGATTTAAGTTTATCAAGCGTTTGGCACGATCACACCCAAAGCGCATATGTTAGAATTTGGATGTAAGAAAAGCGTTTGCAATTGCAATTAAGACCAAAGCAAGCTGCAGTAAACCACTAAAAGAAAATTGGATCGCGACTAAAAATGGGGTATAATACCTAAAATGATAACGTTTAAATTACCTTCAATATCTCGAGCAACACCACTCTTTCCGAAAAGCACAGCAAGAAACACAGAGTTGGTAACACTTCGCAGTAGTGAGGTTTGGTTGCTCCTGAGGTCGATGTTCACGGTTTGGTATGGTTTGACCAAGTACGTCGTAGAATGGTTACCGTGAAAAAGCTGTAAAGCCAGTTCAAATTGTTGTTTTGTCAAAAAATATCAGCGGCAAATATTTTGTTCACCTTGATTTAGGAGTGCGGTTTGGTGTTTAGTAATTTGCAATAAGTCAACCGTGCACGCCTCATCTTTCCGCGTACATTACGAAAAAACGTGAGAATAAAACAGCATTTCAGCTAACCGGTAAATCTGCTTATTCAAGTACAGGCAAATAATATTGAAATACATGCCTCAGGTCATGAATCTCCGAAGGCTTCAGGCTCAGAAATATAGGCCTATTTTGTCAACCTGAGCAGCTACAGCTTCGTTTTTTTGCAATAGGCGTTGAATGGACTTCGCAGAACATTTCTACGCCTCGTCAACAGGGGCGTAACGAGGGGAGCAAGGGGTGCGCAATTCCCCGGGCGCCGATTCACTATGGGGACGCCAAATCACTGTGGGGTGCGCTAAAAATCCAAGCAATGTCACAAGTACTTTCTTCAATACAGTACATTTGCTTCCGAAAGACCTCAGTTTCGAATATGGGGGTGCCAAACTTGCATTCTTTCCCCAGGCGCTATCTAACCTCGTTACACCCCTGCTCGTCAAGTATGGCTATAAATGTTCTAAAACTTGCTGAAGTACAGCAACATCGATCAGTTACGATTTAACTGCTTTTCTTTTTTCCCGATGCAGAAATTCACACAAAACCGCTGCGAAGCAAGAATGCAACTGACAGGAATAAATCGTATGCGTTAGCAGAGTTGCCTGGTCCAGATGGAGCAAAAATGCCAAAACGCTTGTAAAAATAGGTCAAATAGCTTTAAGCAATGCCACACAAACCGAAAAAGCTGATGATGTCCGATTTTGAATTAACCACATAAGTAATGGCATACGGCAATGTTGCTACAGAACAAAGCCTAGAATTATACAGTATATAAATAATCATATAAATCAATAATCAATTGTTATACTCCCATAACATGATTTTAACAGAAATTACCCATAAATGCCTAAAACAATAAATTACCGGTAATTAAATACAAACATGCACCGTGCCGTTGTTTTTAATCACATTGAATCTGGTAAACAAGCATTTGGTGCGCAAGACATGTCACCATTCCACAAAATATGTTACAAAATGCTAGGTCTAACACACCGAAAGACTATCAGGATGGCCAAGTTCAGATGTAAATCAAAACATGCCAAATAGCTTCAATAAATGCCAAACAAATCAAAACAAACCGAAAAAATCTTGAGTTTAAGCTTAAAGCAGCCAGGCTTAAAAAATACCAGAACAAGGTCGTTTTTTCTGCCAATGTCATTAAAAAAGGTCAAAACATGCCAAATAATGATTTACATGCTAAACTGCATTTCATCATGCGAAAACACTTTGCAAAAGACCAAAAATAATTTGGCATTAATTAAATATGCCAACCTGTTTACCCCGTGCGTAAATGTCAACTTGCTGGCGAGTTCAAATAAAAAGCCTGACGGTGTTTGCGAGTGTCGTGAAATCTGCGCATCGAACAATGGCTCAATACCACGATTTTAACAAAGTTTAACGAAAGTATGAAACACTGTTTATGAACATTGCGCTACTTCTATACATCGTCTTCTTAACAGGTTTTCACCTCTACTTGCGCCGGCTGCGTGTGTGACACAAGAAGTACCAGGCAACCGGCCGAGTGCGAAGATGGCAGATTGGCCACATACTCGTAGCCCCATGAAGAAACGGGAAGCAGTTGCTCAGCTATGATGTCTTTGGTGAGCAGCGCCTTTTTTGCTGAATACGGAATCTTGAAAAAGAAATACGCACGATTGTAGTCACCTCGTTTTCCAGCATGTAGAGCTTATGACGCTGCTGCCAAGTCGAAAAGCGTTTCCGTGTTACCCTGTCTGCACTTCGACAAGTTTAAGACGACTGCTCATTTTCCTTCATATGCTGTACAACTCAAACCTACATGGGATTTTCCCGCCATAAAAGCAAGAGGTTTTGCCAAAAATTTGTGACTTAAGTTTGTGGACAATTATCTGTGATGTACAGCTTAAACATTTATAAAACTCATTCTATGCCATGAAGTAAAGGGGTTTTGCGGAAGGTTTCTGACTAACGTACGTTAAGTATTTCTTTTAGAGCAGGGGTCTCAAACACACGGCCTGCGAGGGCATATTTTGCGGCCCTCGATGCTTTTTGGGAATTTTCAAATAACTAATATCTCAGTCATTTAGTTGATAACTAATATCTCAGTCATTTAGTTGATAACTAATATCTCAGTCATTTAGTTGATTCACCGGTGTTTAAAAGTACCTGCCCAGCAAGTGAACAACTTACTTAGAGACGGCGAGAATTGATTTGCCTGTAAATCACGATATCGTTCGCAGGAAATATAATGTACAAGCTGTTTCTAGTAAAGATCAGGTACAGCCATTGTTGTGTCAGCGTTATAGTTCGGTTCTCAGGTAGTCATAATGCGGCCCTCGGGTTACTTTGTAATTCCTAAGTTGGCCCTCGGAACAATGAGTTTGAGATTCCTGTTTTAGAGGAAGTTCTGAAAACGTAAAAGTGAATTACAACTTCCATAACCTGTACGTTCGTAGACACACTAATAACGCTTATTGGTTTGTTTGCCGTAATGTGAGAAGCCGGCCAGGAGCATCCAAGAGCGGCCGCATCGTTCGTTTCAAAGTAAATCGTCTGCAGTGAAGACAAGTTGTAAGTCGCCGTCGTAGAATGCTGACAACTCAACCTGACGACCGTTTCTTGTTCCAAGGCTGTCACAACAACGAAGCTTCGCGAACCTGGGTACGTCACAATCACGTACGCTGTGCCCCAGGAGCAAGTGGGTAGCACTCCAAAGGAAGCCGCCTGCCTGCGATAAACAATAAAACAAGCTACCAAGATATTTGAAAAGCATTTGCAAACATTAAATTTTGGACACACGTTTTACGGCAACAAATATTAACCAGTTCAGGATTTTTTTGGTTTATTCCCAACGATGTGATGAACAACAGCTGCGCTATTAGGGAATGTTCAAGCCAACGCTATTTACGTTTAGGTAATGCACAAGTGCCTGTGCACGNTACTAGCCCAGGTCTTAAAAAACGTCGATCTTTCAGTCATACATTTGCACACATCTNCTNCTGGCCATGCTTGAGTTGATTTTATTTGGCGATAATTAATATTCAGCTAGAAAAAACACAAATTAGTGCAAGGACGCCAGGGCACTGAAGGAACCGGAAGGTTATCGAGTCGATGCCCCTCAACAGTTAAACTAGCTTTGTTACTGTCCGGTTTCAACTCGTGGTGTTGCATGTGTGTGGGAAGGAGCTGCTGGATGATGAACACAGTTGCGCAGGGGGTGCTGGGTCGCAATCGGTCTCTCTCGGTGGATGGGTTGCTCAGATCCGCAAGGATCTGGGCGTGGCAGAGAAAGTATAAACC
>JGI24021J15306_10002803_pt1 | contig 19167 bp, 13 predicted proteins | sample Ectturendosymbi1_FD_15306 | JGI IMG/M metagenome (IMG submission 15306)
ACCTAGAACCGAAGAGGCTACGAAACACTTTTGCTTGCTCCTTCGAACTTGAAAAACAGCAATTCCAAGTTTAGTTGAAATCAAACACTTGTCCCAACTTACCCTAAAAGCTTTTTTTGACAAACTGCTTACAAAGCAAGATAAGAATCTCTACCGCACCCTGCTGAGCTTGAAATCAACGACATGGTTTTTCGGGAAGCACGCGGCGAAAGCCACTTGCAGCACGGTTTAACCAAGTTGCCATAAATCAGTTAAAACGAGCAGTGTTTGACAAACGGGTGGCTGCAGATCGTCAATCACCAAAACACTATGGTTCAAATCCCAGGTCTACGTTGCCGTGGCGCTTTTCCCATCGTAACCCGAGAACTTTTCGTAAACAGTTGAAACGGACTAGAAGTCGCGGGAAAGGCCTGGATGTTCATTGCCAGCAGTTTGAAGAGCCGCGCAACGCTTAGTTCGAGTCTCGCAGGGTTAAGGGTGAGCTTTAGCAGGCTGATGCAGTTGCGGCAGTCAAGTTGTGAGTGACAGGGCGCGCACTATGTGTGGCGTGTTGGCGGCGGATCAACTTTCGACCGTCCTTCAGACAACTGACAGTTCTCGTTGTACCTCGAGTAAACTCGAGACTTTTCCGTTTTTATCACATGACCCTTTGCTTGTAGGCTTAAAAGATTTTGTTTCTGAGAGGTCATCAGAGGAAAAGGCAGCGGTCTTTCCCTGTTCGTTCCGCTACACAGTGCTAACGACGTCTACTGCGGCATCAAGATCTATCTGATGCATCGTGGCGTTTGCTTACAAGCCTGCGTTTAGTTTCGCAGCGATTGGCCGGCGCATTAATAGCAGACACCGGTTGATTTTACTCCCGGTGATAAACAAGTGGAAATATACATCAAGACGACTCTTGCTAAAAAAAGTACCTCACCATCGGGTTATGCAGTGATGTTGGTAAATAAAGTCACAAAAATACTGTTATCAGAAAAAACGCTCTTATTAAAACTTGTTTGCATTCACACACAAACCAATGTGTTTTATCAACTTCGTCAAATTTAAAAAGCCTGCAAAAGAGTACATTGGCGACAAGCCTCTTTGAAGGCTTTTTAGTTTCAATGAAGTTGAATAATCTATTCCAATTTTATGCTCCAAAGAATAGTTTTAGTTCTTAGAGAACAAGTAAATCGTTGCCATCATTGCGCGTTTTTCAATCGTTTTACTTTCCTTATCATAACTCATATTCTTTTTTGCAATTTTTGTCCTTTTTTCTCGTCATTTCATAGCTTAGCAAAAACATTATTGAAGTCAGGTAGCATTTTAAAAGATTGGGTTTAAGTGTGTTCGATGCCTAACCAGTCCCGTCGCCACGGAGGGGGGTTTTGGTGGGCTTAGCCCNCCAAATACGTTCCAAGACCTCCCCAATTGAAATATGAAACACTGTGAATTAGTGGAATTTTTGTCAAATTTGAATGTTAAGCCCCCCTGCACGAACGTAAAACCTCCCCGCACAAACGTAAAGCCTTAAGGACTTTCTAGCGACGGTTCTGCGGCTAACTTAAAATTCTACCTGTTGGTAGGCCAGCTAAACGCAAGGCATGATCGACCTGATGTGTTCAGGTTATCAACCCGACACAAGCTTGTAGAAAAGCTTTCACCACTTTCAATCCGTTGACAAGCTTCCCATAAGCATTGAAACACACACCACGGCAGCTAAGTGACAAGAACAATCCCTTCCAGCGGTTCGTGATTCTTTTGGTCCTCTGCACCTTCAGCAATCGTACTTTGAGTTCTCACAGTTGGTGTATTAATGAAATAGCTTGGGTAGGTTTACATTTCCGCTTTTATTAAAATTTACAAGTTTTATGTTTAACGCATGGCAACTGAATTCGGGAAAAGTTTCAACTAGATTCCAGCTAGATTTTCACACCTCACAATGCTGCAATTTATGAGCGTCTGTACAAGGGAAACGCTGATCATCTGCACTTTGTTCTGGACATTTACAGTATGTAGCGAAACAGTGTATATAGCGAAACAGTGCCTTTCCAGATGAAACCCAGAAAAACTTCCCTTCTTGTCCTTGAGCTTGCTAAAAGATGCAGAACCTGATCTTTAATGTCTAATGGCGTTGAAATTAACACCAAATGTTGTTTGGAAATTTACCACGGAAGAGGTTGCACAGCAGCATCTCAGCTGTTAGAAGCTGTGAAATGGATCACATAACAAAAACGAAAAAGAAAAAAGAAAAAGCTTTAAATATACTTGTAACTTTAGAGCAGCTATGTCCAACCCGCGGCCCAGCCGAATGTTTTGTGCGGCCCAGTTTAGGTTTTCGCTGTTATAAAGGAATCCTGCATACTGACAACCTGTCCTTACTTCGATAATCTTGAACAAGTGGTGCGCAGTGCCACTTTATCAGGTCTGTTACCAATGCAGTTTGGATTCGAACATTTTCAGTGTGTTAGGTTAAGCTAAATTTCGTTTGCTAATATCAAAGTAAGCCAATCAGTGTGCGGCCCTCAATGATATGTCATTGAATGTGCGGCCCTGGTCAAGATAGTGACATAATTTTGGCTCAGTAAGCCATTTGGGTTGGACATAACTGCTTTAGAGTTTTGCCAAAGGTGATGGTAAACTCTCTCGTAATCCCAAGAACTAAACCATGTGAAGTTATTTGGAGGGTTATTTACAAAAATACAAGAACAATGACCCTGTCCTACGTCTACAGAAAAGTTGAACAGGCTGGTACTGCTATAGCATACACAGAGACTGTCAAGTCAGCCACCTTACTGATCTCAGTAAAACGAAAAAAAGAACAGATATCTACATGCACTATCAACCGAAAGGAATCTTTGCACAACCAAGAATCAGAAAATATGATCTTATCAGAGTATATATTTCGCCTGCGGAGTAGGCATCTTAAACTCTTACCAAATAGAAAAAATAGAATGTTTACAAGCATTCATAGAATGTGCCAGTCTTTTGAAGACAAAAACAGCCCTTATATCTCTGCCTATATTTATTCCTTATACTTCCTCGAACGTCTTCTTCACCTACATTTTGCCGAAGTTGGCAATATCCTCCAGTGACCTTTGTTGACTGCCGTCTCAAGACTTACGTTAATAGGCATGGTTGTCGGAAGAATTTTTTTCAGGGGGGACCACTAAAGGAATTTTCCAAAATTTTTCAAGAGGGGGGCAAAAGTGGTGAAATTTATTTTTCCCTCTCGAAAATAAGAAAACAACCTTTTTTGCTGAAATTTTCAAAATCTAGGGGACTTTGGCCTCCCTGCCCCCCTGCCCCCCTTCCGACACTCATGGGGCTAGGTCCATTGATTACAGACCATTTTTGGATTATAGTTGATAACACGTTTTCAATGTCTTTGGACAGACTGTCCAAAATTTATGAAATGCTTAACAATACAAATATTTATTCATGATTCAGCCCAAATAATTTAATTTAGCGTAAGTAAGCTGGTCTTAATGAAATTTTACGTGCTGAGAAAGTGATGATATTCTGGTTATTCCATTAAGTGCATGTAGCTCTTAAATGATGCATGACAATTTGCAGAGGTATCTTCGAAGCAAGGTTAGCCCTTGTTGCATGCATAGCTTTTTATGGACAATTTGCTCTGCTTTTAGTAACAAAGAGGCTTTGGATTTCATGCAGAGAAGCGAGTTGGACATCACAAGCTCTCGGAGCGAACTAAATAGGGCTGTGGTAAAAGTTTGAACAAAACCTGTTTTTTCTGTGAATGTTTTACCAAGAAAAACGTATTACGTTTGAAACGAGCCGAAATGGCGTGTCATGATGGTTGTATATAGGCCGGGGACCGCACAGGGCGATGTTTTCCGCGCCTTTCAGTGCGTGCCAAATCAGATAAGACGTTTCAACACTTCGGCATTTGCTTTCAGTGATCTCGAATCATGATCCTCAATTGAGAAGTTTGGAGTTTGGCGCGCAGCAAATCATACCGCAACACAACAGCGTAAAAGGTTTATTCCGTCACGTCACGTCAGGCAATTGTGACGAATAAAGCCTCCTGTCGACAGATTTGGTCTGGGTCATGTCGTCCGTAAACGCCGTCTGTCATTTCAATCATTCGTGCGTGACAAGCTAGACGTCATAATATGAAGAGCGCTTTTGATTTGATTTGAGCTCAGTTGTTGACTTCCATTCGTACCCAGGCAAATCTACGTTGATTGACGAATTGTTCAAGAAAAAAAGAACATCTGTGCAATGAAGTGCTTTAAGCTTGGGGCTTCGTTAAGTTTGCACAACCGTTTTATCGCACGTTTCAACAGCAGGGAAACTTGAACGATTCAGCTGATGGCAACGCTATGCAACAAATAACCAAAAACGTGCGAAAAAGGTGTCAAAATTTGTGTAAGATTGCTAAACGTTTTACAGAAAACGTCAGTTGCTTAGCCTGTCATCAAAAGCTCTTCATGACACTGGTTTTCTTCTAAACGTTTTTTGTTTTCATTCCCTGGCTTTCTTTTGCTCTGGGCATGACGCATGTAGATTTTTTGTTTGTTTGCCTCAGAGGGAAGCGCCCCAGTGAAGCAAATCAAGTTAACCCGAAGCCGTGTTTTGTGCAGTAGCGTCCAGCCAAAGTGCCTGAAGTGCCTCGCGCATCGCAAAACACTTTTGACGTTCATTGGATTCGAAACATTGGAGAATTGTGGCTGCATTAAATTAAACTCTAAGCCAGTGTTTAAGAACCACGGTATCTCAGAGTCCGACAGGCCCACGAAACCTTATTGAACAAACAATATGAACTATACCGAAACGTCGAAGTGCGGCGAGTGTCACAATCGTTGAACTTATGTGATAAAGGTGCTAGAAGTTTCCAATTGCATGACAAGTGTGCCGGGAGCTGAAAAAGGCTGGGAACCAGCGTTCTAAGCTTCTGAACAACCTTGTTTCGAAATAGTGAGCTTCGCAGATACGCGTGTTGAAACTGGAGGGGTGTGGTAGATTGCCTCACAAAATTTCTGTAGATAAAGGTTTCATTTATTCCTATGCGCACTGCACGAAACCCGGTTAAAAATGGCGGGGTTCTCGTTTTGTTTAACTGATTGATTGCTGTGAGAAGTTGTCCTTATTTCATCTTACTATTTTGATATATTTCCCATGGTGTTGGGTGCACCCGGGAACGTTGTTTGGATTTTAATGAAACCTTCGCATTTGTACGTGTTATTTAGTTTTAAAGAGGTTTTTTCAAAAATCAACGCGTGAGGTCGTTGGAATTGAGGAGGAAAAACATTACGGAACTGAAAACCGATGAATGTCAATTTGAACTCAGGACTTTCTAAAGCAAGTTTTGACCGGCATATATGCTTCATTGATTCGACAAATAAATTGTACGGGAAAACTGATGTTTGGTTGCAACGATTATTAGCTACTTTTTTGTCCACAATCACATTACGTAACAACTGGCAGTTTCTATATTTCGCACTGCTTGATATATTTTTAGCGTTTTAAAGATATATTTCCCAGTTATGGTACTCATAGTTTCTGGGGCAAAGCTTCGTCCCGCTTTCGTAAAACTTGTACCTTGACAGTGACATGACGGCTGCTACATGTTTTTATTAAACCGCAGTTATAAGGTTTAACTCTGATTAGGTTTCATAATAAGAGCGATGAGGCTTAAACAAAGCCGAAATCTTTGCTTATGCAAATAGAAATAGCGTCTTTTCAAATTTTTACGGGTTTCTCAATAACGAATGCATAAAATCGAGAAACGCGACCATAACAGAAACGACCATATTTTTTTATAAACAAATATGCACAGACGATTTTCGGTAAGTTGTTCTGTTTCGACCGTGATTGAAGCGTGTTTTGACCCCTCTGTACACAAAAAAATATTATCTCAAGGTTGACAAGAACTTTTGAAACTCTGCTCTAAAAGAGGGAAATATACAACACGACCACTGTGGTTGCAGGCACGTCAAAATGTGATTTCTGTACATGCGAATCTGAAATCTTCGCCATGGCAACCGACCTCCGACTAGAGTCTAGAGTCTAGACGATTGTCAAGAAGATGACGTGACTGCACTGAAAATACACATCTTTATGTCTGTAGGGCAGTTTGCGTAAAGTTAGAAAGTCATGATGATTGAAAACTTGCTCAGAAAAGAGCGGGTGATGTAACTTTCCCCGTATCTTGGTTGTACTTTAAAGCTGTTGATTGCCTTTCATCTCCAGAAATGTTAAGCATCGCGAATCAGCTTAAGCTGACATTATGAGTGAGCAGCCGAAGAGGCATAACTTGCCACCGCGGCTGGTGTCTCATATCAGCATCAATCAAGCTAATGTCTCTGATGAGGAGAAAGCGCATTTTTGTCGCTGGCGTGGAAGGCACAGAATGCTTGTCCTCACTAAATTTGAGTTTATTCTCGTCGCTTATTTCAAAAATTTTACTGCCATTGCCCATCGACAAACCACAAGGCAGGACACCGGAAGACCCTTGGTTTTCCACCTAAATGCCCCTTGATAGATATAGGGTCTCCTATGGACGTTTGGATTGAAATGCCATTTTTGAATCGGTTTCGGTCGCTATGATGAAGATGTATATGAGAATGTTGCCTTGCGACGCATGGGAGCATGCACACACAAGTTTATCGGTTGAAAAGTGCAGAAATTGGAAGCAAATTAAAAAAACACACTGTTGCCAGAGAAGTTAGCTGCGCTAATCAAAACAAACAGTCCGTTTCCTAAACTGTCAAAAGAGTATACAACATCTTAAATGTTTCTTAAATTTACAGGAAAGTCAGTGCCAGATTCAGAAGCAAGGTCCAGATACGGAAGCATAAGTGTTGCCTTCTTACCTCCAAAACTCATGTGTAAAGGACAAAACTTTTCTTCGTAAAATTTTATTAACCATTTTCCGTGGCAGGCATCAACTGCTGTTCAGTCTCAGTTTGAACTCGTAGAATGGCGGAACAACGAAAAGGCCTTTGTGTAAATTGATTAGACCTGTATCATTACATCGACCTGTGAAATGCTCTCTTTAGCTAGCAGCTGTGGAATTGTGTGTCATTAATACTGAGTGCAAATGCTAACCTACTGGAATATCTTCGGTGAATCTCCAACTATATGGTCTCTCTCTGTCGTTTGCTCAGGTAAAACTGCAGAAACTGCCATATTTTTCAGCAACTTTTACGTTGTTCTTAAATTAACCAAACAACTTTTGTGTCGGAAGCAGATTAACCTTTCGGGGGACAGTCGGAAAAGTGGGAACCAAAGTACTTTACTAAACTTTAACACTTTTCAAACATAAGCGTAGTTACAAGTGCACTCAAACGTTTCAAAAGTTTCAAAATTTCAATCTTCATAGGGGCACATTTCAGAACCCGAGTATTTTTGCAACGGATAAAAATAGTCGAGTAATTTTCCTTCTTTAAAAATAATGTGAAAGAAAGAAAAACGTCATCACAGAGTGTTATTCAGCAAACTGAAAAAAACAACCTTCCAATTATGTAGCGTGATATGCTCCGAAATGTCAAGAAATCGAACCTCACTGCTGAACAGCGGCGCTACTTCACGGGACTCAATGGTCGTTTTGGTCGGGAAGGGAATTATTCCACATTCCTCCCTCAGATCATCAATTAGCCACCATACTTACAAGAGCTGGCAACTTTGAACCATTTAAGCCTTTGGCAGTCCGATTACATTGAGCAAACATTTGATTTGCACATTTTCGAGCAAATTGCCCTTTTTGTTTTATTTTGCTGGGAGGTGGCAACATGTTTCTATATTTTCTCGTTTTTGTATTATTTCATTTGCATGTTTTGCTCAGACCCATTTTCCACATCACAGCGGTTAGTCAAGAAAAAGAAAAATGTATCATAACATATCACAGAGTAGGTTTTAGTTGGTGCGCACAACCAATTTTGAAAAGGAGCAAACACAACAACGCAGCAGCAACTACTGCTATCGTTCATCGTTATAGAGAAGCTTTGCATAATAGAAGAAAAATGAAGATGCGCAAAAACCATCCGCTGTTTGAAGTAAGTTGATGAAAAGGTCAAATGAATTCAAGTAACTTCACTCCACAGGTGAAAGAAGCAAGGAATCTATCGCAATTTTTTAATAGGAAGTCGATTTCACGTAGCACTACGCATCGTCAGTCCTATCATCTGTAAGCAATGCTAACAGTTGTGAAACGTTGAAAGGCTAAAACAAGGTCAGAGAAAGTAAACAACCTCAGGAATGCAATGAAAAAAACGCACAACCCTAACCGTGACAAATAAAACAAGGAAATACGTCTTGCTCAACTGCATGCATACGGTGAAGCTCCAAAACTTGCTGCAAGAATAACAAAGTTATGAAGGTTAACATCACTGAACAAATGCGTACAATTGTTTTCAATCAAAGCATGAAATGTCTTAACGAAACGAGCAACTGGACGCTGACGAACGATTAAACTTTTGGGAATGCACTGGAAAGCTCGACAGGCGCTGTTGCAGCCTATGCGCAGTCGTTTGATACCACATGGTGTATACCTGTTCTACAATCGGCAGTCAATAGTTGGGAATACAATAGGAAGAAGCAAACTTTCGTAAGGGCAGTTAAGCACTGAGAGAAGGTGTCTCTGTGTCTGCTGCCTCCTGGCTGGACAATAAACGATTTGTTTCTGAAAGCTATTGTCATCCTTCAAAGAGGCTTGCAGCAGTACACCACGATATTGTACTTCTTCAGTATGCTTATATACACCATTTATAAAAACATCTGGCGCTGCAGCCTGTTCATACTTTGTGAAACATGCAAGACAGTATTTGGTGTAATACTGTTCCGAAAGCGGCGCTTTACCTCAATTGCAGTTTTGTTCAGGCTACAAACATCCGCTGCCAATGGATTCCAAGGGCGGGCCTGGGTGGGCCATTCCCCCCCAGATTTTTTCTTGACCCCCTGTTTGCCCCCAGTGTTTTTCTTAATTTCCCGTTTAAGTTCGTTTGGTTGACATGCAGAGTAGATAACCTTCGACCAGCAATATTTAAACGATAATTTAGAAACTCTCTAGTCTGCATTCAATATTTCCCAAATGCATGATGAGCTGCTTTGTTGTTTTTGACGGTCGGCTAACTAGAGTTGTTTATGACGACACACACCAGTAGTTACTCAGATCCTGCATGAAATTTAGTCAAACCGCTGTCGCGGTGTTGGAAAATTCATTTCGAAACTAAAAAACAATCGCAGAAATGGGAAGATTGACCTTTCGTGCATTTGAGTGTGAGATGGAACTGGATTATATTACTGTCAGCAGATTGTTGCTTGTCCCAGCAGAAAAAGGTTTGTGAAAGCATTAAGAATTGGTGTAAGTTAATTTTTCCGAATTTATCCTGGCTGCAGTGTTGCGTTCTGCTGCCTTATGTATATGACTTCGAAACATCTTATGTGAGTGGTTCGTGACTACAGTTTTAACTCTACCCACATATGTCCTGCAACTTCATAGAATTTTGTACAGATTTTCTGTAATGATTCAGAAGCAATTCTTTCGCGTATTTCAGCTCTTTGCCCAGGAGGTCAAATATTTCTATCAGAAAAACACTTGAAAGAATTCGCAAATCATATTCATTTAGTGAAAATGATTTGAAACATGAAATAACTTTGGCAAATAATTTGCTTTGGAAGCAGTCGAGGCTGCTTGTATCGCTCGAACAATTTTTTTCATTTATAGCTAGTAGTGCAAGCATTTCCCAGAGCATTGAAAACATTTCCCAGAAATTCCATGATCAGTGGATTGGGTAACATTGATCTACTTTCAATTGAAAGGGTACGAGCTGAAAAAATAGATTTAGATGATTTCGTTGATGAATTTGACAGTCGACATGATAATCGAAGGATTAAATTACATTGAGTTAGTAATGATATAAAATTATAACGTAGACTTTACAGGGATCTATGTGAGAATTATATTACTCACTGTCTATTTCTCTGAATCTGTTTAGGTTTAGAGTTAGTGCGTGTTTCGCTTATGGCAAGACAGTCATAAATCAACGCAGGGTTGAAAGTCAGCTTTTGAGGATCAGTCAGAGGAAAAGTCAGTGTGAATATTAAAATGAACGACTTTGTTGGGAATNTACTGTAAGTTAAGTTTTACGTTTGCTATTACATCTTGCTATCAGGTACGCGCCCTAAACGTCGACGAACACCTATNTGCGGCGCTGCAGTGCTACTTTAGGTGCAACTGGTGCCGAAGCCTCTCTACTGTCAACTGCATACTGCATTGAATGCATTGAATAGTCCTCATCCTATCCACACTGCAGATGGGCATTACACTCATAATAGTAGTTGCATAACAACAGGGATTTTTAAGGCGTTTTAGGGACCCGATTCGGGTCCCTAGAATTGAAAATAGGGTCCCTAGAATCAGATAAAATTGTCATTGGGTCCCTAGATTCGGAGAAAATCGGGTCCCTAGAATCAGAGAAATCGGGTCCCCACAAGTCCATACCGGGTACCTAACATTTTCCTTAAAAAAAACCCTGATAACCGTGTTATGGTTACATCACAATCACAAAATGTCCATAAGCTACCACAAAAACGGATTAGTCAGTAGTCATCAAATCCGTTGGCTTAATTTTTATTTGTTTTGTAGTAAGAATATTTTGACAAAACTAGTTGGATATCAACAGCCTACTTGTCTCTGTGTCAAGACGGAATTCGTAGATGGAACCATTTCGCTTTCATGTGACTTATATTAACTTTCGTGGAGCTGTTTTCGTTCATGTGGGTTTGGCACAATTGTGTACGGGAAATGGTTTTTAGTTTTACATGTGTGGTGCTGTGGAAGCTGCATGGTTAGCACAGAATATTCGATATAGCAGTAGACGTGTGTGATTGCATCTGCAGTGGCGTTCATATGTCTCTAGTGAATAATAACGATAGTTCATATTTAACGATATTCACAAGGCTATATGTTGGGTTTGATATGGTAAATCATAGCAATTTAATCTTCAAAACAACGAAAAATCACCATGCAAGATAGGCTTTATGTTGGTCCCCCTACTTTTTCCTTGGCCCCGCAGTGCCCCCCTACTTTTTCAATTCTAGAATCGCCACTGTCTGCCGCCTTCGTCATTTGATCAAAGTGATTGTAAATTCGTGCAGTGTAGCTGACAAGGTTTTGATTTAGATAAAATTCACCGAGTAAGAAGAGCCACACCGCTTCTCGGACTACATTCAGTAAGTGCTTGAAAGGAAAGCGCTCCAGTCCGAAGAAAATTTGCTTGAAGCCTGCCATGCAGGTTTCTATCTGCTGATCGCACACTGTGCGGCCTGTTTGACGAACACTCAGCTGTCAATTGTCGGTATCCGATAAAATAACACCCGCGAACCGACAGCTGCGGAATTAGAAAATGCTTTGGCAAACCCAGCTGTTGTTATGTATGGCTCCTGCAGTCGCAAATCTCATGCAGTCAACCAACACTACATTAATGGAAAACATCATATCAATTTGCTGTTTGTGGTGAACTGTAAGTAAAAGAGCAAAGTTTGGAAGTCTTGTTGGATACAGCAGTGCAAATACCAGTGATTTAAATAAAGGCATGCTGTGCCTTTCGAAAGAAACTCAGCAAGATTCAATGAATGAAGAGCGAAGTGTTATAGGCCACAAAACGCGAAGGCTGCATATGCGAAAAGGAGGCACATGTCAATCATAATTGCGGCAGGCAAAGTTGGCAACGAGACGATCTACGAAGAGCCGCTGACTCAACCTTCAAGGATGATTAAAAACAAAGGCGTACATGACTCATCAATATCTCACGTGGATCTATGCTCAAGGAATTACGCTAATCTAGAGTAATTAAATAATTACCAGTAGCTAACGGAAGTCACCAGTGCTGGTTTATCAAAGTTAGCAACATGTTCAGTGTGCTGCAAAACGTCCATTATGGCTTTATCCATCGTTGGTTCTTGCGTTAAAACAGGTAACAACAGCATATAAAAAGGTACAACGATTTAATCATAAATCAGCTTAGCATTAACTTAAAGAAACCTTAACAAGCAAACTATTATTGCAGAAATATTGAGTGGTTAAAACTAGTTGAAGATATGGAATACGCTGGTGTTACAATGTGAAGCATGTCAGCCTCTTACTCCTATTTATTATTATTTGTCACGTTGCCTCCAGTGCTGTGGTCACCAGCGGCGCAGTGCCGAAAACTGAGATAGGAAAGTGCACTGTTACGAAAAAATTGTTTTCTAAATTTAAGACAAATGGGAATTTTTTGCAGGGAATTTTACCACAAAAAGGGGCAACTGCAAGTTGGTGTCGTTAGGATTGACTACGCTCATATTTTTTCAACCCGGGACAGGCTTAAAGCAGGGACGCTATCCCAACAACGGGACGATCCGTGCCAAATCGCAATGTAACATCACCCGATATTGGCGCGACATAGGGAAAGCCCCTTTCAAAAGAATTGGATGAATGACATTCCTGGCGTTTTCCTTAGGTTACACCACTAGTGATTGCTGATAAAAGTCCACTGAAAATTCATTTGTACAGTAGGAGGGTGAATATACGAAGGCTAGAGACTCAAACGGTGGTCTCCACTTGCTTGCATTTAGTTAAACAAAGGTGTTGATTTAATTCGTTTTCAGATCGGATCGATTTTTTAAAAAGAGCAGCAAGAATCCTGCAAAATTGTTCTGAATGCACTGTTGACACCTGACCTGTACTGTGGTGTAAAGCAGTCAACATTGGCGTTTTTGGGTGACGGCATTTAGGTACCAAACAATGTCTACATACTGTATCTACTTTTGGATTTCGAAGTCCGATGACATGTCACAAACATCGCATCGAAAACTCCAGACGACGCGGCCATCATTGTCAGCGCCAACCACACAAATAAACATGCGGTTATCGCTGGAGACTTTCTGGGCATTTGTTTCTTTTGTGTTGCGGGGGGAGGGCGCAGCAACTCTCACAAACACAGAAGGCGATATACAAAGTGATCTCATTCACTTTCCATGCAGTCGGGCCTGATATGTGTGTTTTAACAAGACGCTCTTCTGTGTACTGAATAACCGCTGACAGCAAAAAGTAGGCTAAAAAGAAGCGTTTAGCGATTTACAAGTGTTTTGAATTTGCTAAACGGCTTACTTTGCTCATGAGGCGCCAGATTAGGGCTGCCTCCCACCACGACGCGCTCAGTCATTCCAAGCCTTGTTTACCCTTACCACGTTTACATTCCTTTGCAACGCACAAGTGCATTGGGGAAGAACCTGCCAAAAACTAGGTAACATTCAGATCAAAGAGCTTCGTATCCTGCAACAAAAATGACTTAATCGAAAACAACGCAAAAACAGGGCGTGCGTTTAGGTTCCAACTCTCTTAAACGGTGCATGGTATCGGGCGGCCTTTGATGGAAAGCTCCAGAAGAGGATTATCTGTTCTTAGTGAGTGGTGTTTTCGGGCTCATTGCGATAATATAATTGGATCTGACTGCTTTGACGAGCTGCCGCCAAACCCGATCTTTGTAAGTCGGAGATTCAGTCTGCAGGATGTGGTGAAGCTTGCCGCAGGTTGAAAATGAGCTGCAAGCCTTTGCCGCTTTGTCTTATGAAACAAACCGAGTTGGTGGGTGGAAGACTGCTGTTCATCACGTAGCAACGCGCGTCGAGCAATATAATCCGTCATCATCATATCATCCAGAACATTTTTGCCCATTCCTAACTTCAAACGCCTCTTACCATGCAACGGATCTGCGACATGCAATGCCGAGCTTGATTGTTTCAACCCACTCTGGCCAAGTTACCGTCGAAAAGCAGACGTTTAGGGTCGCTGCTTGGTCCAACTGCAGCAAGTTAAAAACCATAGGTTTGCTTAAAGCTCATTAAACAAAACACATCAGTCGCCCAGAAAATCTGATTTGATATGAAAGTATTCCCTTGAAATGTTTTACAACGTTGTTAGACGAACTCTGCTTGGAGACGTGATGAAATATACAGTCTATTGAAGACGATTGACAAACGCTATTCCCAAGAAAACATGGCTGATGATCAAAATTAGAAGATATGCTGTAAAATGTTGCCTACTCGATACAGGTACTATTTTGTGTGTCACATAAAGCAATCCCTTAAATAGATACATGAAAAACAGTTCTCACTTCGAAGTTCAATCCCTGCGCTTGCGTGCGACGTATGTGGTTGTTGACCTTTGGAAACTTCAGCTTACTACGGATTAGCTGGAAAATATTTGCACCGATAATGATATCGCCACTTTGAAAAGTTATATCATCGTAATGACAATTTACAGTGCAACTTGCAAAGTTGAGACTCACAATTCGCATGAAGGTTTTCAATAAACCTAAATACTGCGTAGTAACCACAAAAAAGTGGATACAATTTTTTTTTCTTTGTCTTTTTAGGATTTTGACCTGCTATTTGGCCAATGCATTTGAACAAGTTGTTGTGTGTAACACTGTTGTACCTACTGCCTGCTTGTGGATGTAATATTTCAAAGTTACCCATTGCATCAAAGAGTTGAAGAGATTATCATGGTTAGTGGAATATGCATTTCTGTGTATTATTACCATGCATGTCCAACCCAGAGTTTCAAATTTACTAGGAACAGGGGGCCTGNAACCTATTACATAAATCGGNATCTTATTCTCAATGGTATTTGTCGTTGTTGGAGGTAGTGAAATATTATAATATGGTATTGGGAAAATGTGGTACCGCTGAGCAANATTTCAGCCAGTTAATATTTTTCTGCCTTCTAACACAGCAATGAATGGTGCAGATCTGGTTCTACTACAGATTCAAGTCAGTGACTCGACTCGAATAGGACTCGATTCAGTCCCGTCGCCAAGGGGGGGCTTTTGGGGGCTTAGCCCACCAAACACTGCTCCAAGCCCCCAAATTAAATTATGAAGCATATAAATCGGTGAAGTTTTTATCAAATTTTATAGAATGTTAAGCCCCCGCTGAACGAACATAAAACCCCCCTGTTGAATACTTTCTGGCGACGGTTCTGACTCGATTCAAGATTTTTGGATGACTCGATTCTTTGCAGCCGAACGCCGCACGAACAGCTGGGTACAATTTGCGTGAGCGCGCAGTGCAGGTTGCTTGGGTGTGCAAATAAATAAGTGTAAAAATCATCAAAATCCACGCAGTATTATTATCACAAGTGAAGCTGACAAATGTGTCACTAAAACAAACTAATTTCTGTTGCAAAGCCACATAGCAACGTTTATACCTTTATTTAACCATTTTATTTAATTGTTCCAACTGCGGAAGGTTTACTTTCCATTTTATTCAACTGTTCTAATTGTATATGTAATGACAGGGGGTCTCAAAACAAACATCCCTCAAAGGCTGAGGAACAAGTTTGTTAGTGCCTACGCAGCAGCTCTTGTGGGTCAAATTTAAGTAAAACCATCTCCTGAATCATAACAATTTGCACTACTCTCAACTAAAAGTTATCTTACCCCTTGGCTGACGCATCTTGAAAACTTTTGGGTAGGGGAGGTACAGAAAACCAATGTAAAGTATATGAATAAAGTTTTCAGTAGAATCGCTGTAACATTTCTTTAGCCACTTATTACCATTTTAAGAAAACCTAATTTTGTTTTTCTTTCACTTGTCGCCTTAAGAAGCCGACACATAAATGCAGTGACTGTTGGACGAAGTTTGAACATTTGATGGGTTTGAGCTATTTTTGTTTTGTTGATACATCCTCCAGTGGGATTGTTCACAAAGGCTGTGTTTTCGAACTTTCAATGTGACAAAAGCGTTTGAAATTCCATCTTTCGAAGAAAACACATTCTGCTGTTTTTCGAACGTATTACGTCTGCTCGTGATTTTTTCTTATGAGGTGCCTACTGCCTACTATTTGGCTTGAAGGATTTTAAAAAACAGTAACAACGGGGCTAGCCCATGACGAATTCACCTCGTTCCAGAGACAATGTTGAATAGTCCCACGGAAATCACGCATAATCCACTTTGATGACAGTAAAGAAATAAATCTCATGATCAACCTCAAACGATATGGCATGTAAATTTCAAAACAATAACCGCTACACTATCAAACGATTTTGTTAAAAAATATGAGAATTGATTAAGAAATGTCGCAACTGGTGGTTCTGACCACAGCTCGTGATTAACATTATTTGTTATTTTTCACAGTGAACGTCATGACCGCATGCGTCAAAGCACATCATCGGGCCACGGCAAACGCTGATTTATCAAGTTGTGCTGGGTAATTTGCGCTCATCTGCTTAAATCACTCTGGTGATAGCTTACTCACATCCTTGTTTGAGAAAGATCGACTATAAGATTAAAAGACAGCGTTAGAAATAAAAACACTAGAATCACAGAATTAGAAATACATTAGTTTGTCTTCAAAATCTAGGTTCAGGCTGTTTTGTTTTCAATACCGTCAAAAACGTAATGGAACAAGCCAAGACATTTTGCCGACTTCGTTGAAACTATTGAAGCTTTTTAGAAGTTCCCGTTATTATACAAAAAAATAAAACAATGGAATAACACGTGTTGTGTGTAGAATGTCTTTGGGGTTAGCGTGTTTGCCTTAGTTCAACTGTTTGTATTCGGTGAAGCTAAGCATGTAAGTTGCTTTAAAAGCATTTCACAATTAAATTTAGGGCCTCGCTGGATAACTCACATGTTTTTAAGACTAGCAATGATATTTTTCTGAAAAGATCGAAAAACTCTGCTTTGTATGCCATCATCACGTTTCTGTGAAGTTTTGAAGTTTAAAAAGTTTCTTTTACGTTGCGCTTTTTTCCAAATTTTCTTTAAAGGTGAAATGTACTTCCCCAAAATTGCTGATGTAATTTGAAAAATGCTTTCAAATACCGATTGCTGGTTTGGACATTGGGTGCGCTTGGAGCAGCTCGATTCTAACAAGTCCCCTTATTGAAAGAATTTATTTGCTGTTCAAATTATGCGTGGGTTTATGACGTCTTGTGCTCTTTCTTTCCTTGCTTAAACCCATGGGGGCAATTAAGTGGGGGACACGGAGGACACGCCCCCCACTTTTTCAGACAGTGGGGATACTGTATAATATGCCATGTCCCCCCACATTTTTCTCTTTAGGTTTCGTAATATATTGGTTTCGCCCCAAGCTGTCTCCCTCACATTTTACAACAAAATTGCGCTCATGCTTATACCAAATGGTATACAAAACGTTCAAGCTGTGGTGCATGAATGATCAAACACAGTTGTTCGTTAATTTAAATCGCATTCATTGGCAAGCATCAGGCATTTTAGAATAGATAATATACGTGATATAAAAATGCTCATAAAATAAACTGGCACGCTTCTTGTATTCTTTTTTGAATGTGCTTGGTTGGATGTGAGTATCTTGGTGCCGATCTAATCAAAACGTCACGAAAATCTTGCGGTAATACAACGTGGCTTTACAGTCTCATTATCATAACAGCACAGAAATTGGCCAGAAAATATGTACCGAGCAGCTGTGTGGAAGCAACAATTATCTTGCTGCTTGTCAAAAAACTGGTAGCAACGCAATATCACATCCTTTTTCACGAAGGTTGCTTGTGGAGGCAGCTGTTGCGGGAGGAAAACCCATGATTGATTGACTGAAATTAATGCACAAAACAAACCTCACACGGTGCAGATTTTCGAAAGGGGCGAACGACCGATATTTCGACAACAAAGCGCATGATTCGCGGGTTCACTGCGATTACATCCAAGCGGCAGTTCGTATCAAGATCTGCATGTCAGCAACAGGCCGACGTGAAGTTCCTGGCCAAACTTCGTTGGACAGATAAACTTTGCGCGTTGTCAAATGCGATAAGACCTATTCCACTGTCCTTCTGTGGGCGACCTTAATGCGATCTGCGAGCGAGTTATAACTGACGCTGTCTGGCAGTTACTGACAAACAGCGAAGCTGTTTCTCCGTTTAAAACTGATTTATCAGCGCGCGGCAAAGATCCGCCGAACGGAGGCGACGACTTGATTAGACGGCTTGCCCTGGAAGGATGCTCTGCTCCTTGGTGGTCGCGTTAGAGTTGACATGTGATGACTCCGCGCTTTCTGAGTGCTGACAAGTTATTACACCTATGTTTATAGACGTTTGCGTTCGGAGATCTCGCGTTGAACATTGGCATCTGAAGATGAACGGGGGTGGTCGTAGACCGGAAAAAGAGAATGCACCTGAAAATGTGAGCAAGTATAAAAGGAGTAGCTTCTGAGTTTCAGTAAAAGAAATGTCAGGGATTCTGTTTGAGGGTTTCATTCTCCTTCCGAAAATCTCCTTCCTAATGCATGATAATGGTTCCGCGAGAGGTTATGCCCTATGAATCGCCTTTACCTCAAATTAACATCAATCATCTTTTCTTCTTTGTCGAGCTTCAAACATATGAGCTCTACGTCGGAGGCATAGGCGTAGCCAGGGGTGGGACCAAGGGGGGGCATGGCACCCCAAAATGTACAGCATATTTTGTCGTTTTGTGCTTTTTGGCGGTTTTCCAAACAAAATACTGTTGCTCGCTTAAAGTTAAAGTATTTTCCCCCTGCCCAACTTTTGGGCTGCCCACACCATTAATCAGGGAGATAAACTAGCTTCAGCAATCCTCTGGACAGCTTTGCAAATATCTTTATCAAAATTTTGTTTTTCTGAACTTCGCATATTTGTAAACTGACCGAGGTATACCGAAATGTGAAAACAACTAAGGAGCTTCAGTTTGTCAAAGAAGCAATCACACACCTAATGGTCATAAAGGTCTATCAAGTATTGAAGTTACCAAAACTCCGGTCAACACAAAACTGTTTCTTACTGCTTTGCGAAAATGGAAACTTTGAATGATGAAACGAAAAAATTTTGCTGTTTAATAATTGATCGCCGGGCAAACGCAAGTAACTAGAAATTATGTAATTATTCGTACAGGGTGACACAAAAAAACGGTCATCACCAAAAATCGAATAACTTCCAAAATTTTATTTAGATTGACACAAAACGTCAGCGACATTAGGTCATTGCTGTCTTCAAGTCAGGGATAGTCTGGGGGTTGCTGCCATACACCCTGTCCTTGAGGTATCCCCACATATAAAAATCTGGGTGGTTCAAGTCCGGTGAATGCGGCGACCACTGCGGGTCACACCCTCGGCTGATCAGTCGGTTAGGGAAACGCTGCTGTAGCCATGCAAATGATTCGTTTGAGGTGTGGGGGGTGGCACCAGCT
>JGI24021J15306_10002806_pt1 | contig 19158 bp, 11 predicted proteins | sample Ectturendosymbi1_FD_15306 | JGI IMG/M metagenome (IMG submission 15306)
CAAGAGGAAATAAAGTTCCTGAACATACATTCCACTCCTGACACTTTGTTGCAAATGCCTCACGAAATCATTGACATTCTATGCACCATTTACACTACTGCAACAGTGGTATGCGACGACTCTCAAAAAAATGAAAGGAAGCCTTATTCTCAACAAAGAAGCGTGAACGACGAGTCTCGTCGCAGCCCGTCGTGCTTCATGTTGCGTGAACTGAACATTTTAATCATCGTACTTTGCTCCTTCAGCAGATTGGCAATTTCTTGCAGTTTGTCGGAATCGTCCACATTGAAAGTCTCGAGCACTTCGTCTCTGTCTTCGCCCTGCTTGCCACCAGTACGCATGCCTGGAACCAAACAGGTGATTTGTAACATAAAACAACAACTGCATTTAAAATGTTTTTCGTTCCTATGATTTATCTGACAAATTTCCTTGAACTACTGGCAAGTTTTCTGCTTGCCGTAATATAAAACAGAAAGGCTTAGAACATTAAAAACAAAATGAAAACACAAATGACCAACTCCTAGAGTTTCAGATACTCATGACGTAGCGCACTGAATGCGACAGTTGTTTCGACGAGAATAGCAGCAAAGTACAGTTTTTAATTTAGGAAAGAAAGAAAAAAAAAGTTTCATTATGCTCGCTTTGCGCCTTGGGCCATGCGGAGAGGAGTTGGGCTCTCGCAAAACACTCGTGACAATCCATATATCCGTAGGGCGTACAAAGCGGTTATAATCGAACATTGCAGAGCACGAGGCTGAACAGGTCGCAAGTTTTTCAAATCTCCGACCGGGATTCGAACCAAGCCTACCAGCATCTGTGGTGCGCGCTCTATCCCACAGGCAGGTTGGTTTGTTGAATTTCGGTGAACGTCTAATTGCTTCAAAGACTTACGTTGTTGAAACAGGTCGATCGCATGTTGATAAAATTACGAAATATCAAAATGTGTAGAAACCGACTGCATGGACGCTGCGCGAAGTGATCCGATTTTTACCGGGCGTGGACGCATTCCGCTTGCCAGCCATTAAGTTGATAATCATTTCACGGTTCTGCTCATCTCGGAGCCTCATCTCCTCCTCCAGAGCATCTTGTCTTTCCGCGACTCCGAGGACTCCTCGCGGCGAAGTGACTTCGTCATCAGCGCGAATCTCCTCTCTCGGAGAAAGCTTGAAAAACGCAAGAGCATTTGAGGAGTAACTGACCTGCGGATTTTTTGGACATGAGGCAGAAAAAACATAATAAAAATAATTCCCTTGTAACGTTTAACGGCAAAAATATACGTCTAAAGCAGCTATGTCCAACCCAAATGGCTTGCTGAGCCAAAAATTATGTCACTATCTTAACCAGGGCCGCACAATGAATGTCATATTAACGAGGGCCGCATATTGAATGGCTTACTTTGATCTTAACAAACTAAATTTAGCTTAAGCTAATGTACTGAAAGCGTTCGAATTCTAACTTCAATGGTAACAGACGGGATGAAGTGGCACTGAGGACTACCTGCATCAAAATGTCAAAATCAATATTATCAAAATAAGGACTGGTTGTCTGTATGCAGGATACTTTCACTGCAGCTGAAACCTAAACAGCCTGGCCGCACAAAACCTTCGGCTGGGCCGCATGCGGCCCGCGGGTTGGACGTAGCTGGTCTAAATAGTTTCCAGGAACAGAAATTTGCAAAAAAGCAGATTATTTCTGTCAGAACAGGCTCATAACGTCCGCCGAACAAGAAACAGATGCGCGCTACGACAAAACCTGCAGCGCAGAATATATTGGAAAAAGTAACCGAACACTGCTGAGCTGTGATTTAGCAATGAAATGCATACTTCTACATCAAGGTTTACAGTCGTGCTTTTTTCGACAAGACTTTTGAAAACTTATTCGGCTTTTGAAAACTTACCATTCCAGAAGTGGATGGCTCGGCAGCACCGAGCTTAGCCTCGAGCTTCAGCTTCGCGCGCTCTGCGCCTTTCTTCGTCAGCGGCTTGCTACGACCACGCCTCTGTGTGTAACAAACAAGCCAATCGTCGCCACATGTTTCCACAATAGATTAATTAACGTGACGATTTCAAGGCCTTGCACAAAAACAGTGTGGCATGCCCCCTAAAAAAGGCTTGACGTACAAACAATTGTACGTAAAACTCTGAACAACTATAGAAACTATTTTTTACGCCGGAATGATTTCGCTGTTTTCGGTTTACAATTGACGCAAGTCAACTCGGTTAAAGAAAACAAAAATAGCATATATGCTTTGGTAAAGAGAAAAGAGTAGCAGTGCAGTGCTGTTCCTTGGACGGAACAGGAACAAACGGTCTGCCGGACTCACTCTGGTCAGACTGGATGCAGAATCCGGGAGACGTTCTGGACTTCGCAGTGGAACATCCTCAAGCGAGACGGCTTCATCGACAAATGCGATATCTGCAAAATCAAACATGTGAGGATGGGGAGTAAAGCCCACGGGAATGCTAATCGCCGCAAGCGCAGTACCCGACCATCAAACAAGTTTTTTAATGCTTCGGATTAAAAACAGCTTGGCTGAGATACTTGGAAACAACAGTTAATCCTGCTTGTCAAAAATTTTCGCTGTTGGCTAGATGGGTATATAGCTCAACGGAAGATGTTGGGTGGCGATGTGCTGGGTCACTGATTTGTTGCAGATCGCATTGTGTCGATGCCAATCTACTTAAAGAAATGTTCTGGTGAATCAGTCGGTTTATTCTTTCGCTTATCCCGCCTCGTCTGTCAAACTGAAAATGAACAAGACTCAGCCTGTGTCAAGCTTCGCGCTCTCCGTTACTTTTCAGTTATGCTGCAATTCTGATGCGTCAAAAGGCAGCAAAAGTTCTTACGTGAATGTATAGGTCAAAACTAATGTTCGAAGCAACCTCATCATTCATTGAATGAATTGGGTTAATGCCAGTCCAACCAAACTGATTTTCGCTCAAACTGTTTCCAATAAGGATTGCCTTTTTTCGCCATTTAGGATTAAAGCTGTTGCACAGCACTTTCCTGCAGGGAAACGTGGTGTGTGGCACGTTGAAAATTAGCTTATGGCGTTTAACGCGCTTGAATTTACTGATACTCGACTAATATCGCGAATCACAAAAATGTTAAATATCTACGAGTCAATTAGCATTGCTGTCATCTCGATGCATGACTCGCTGCTACAACTCAAGTGGTGATGCTGAAGGTAACTGTTTGTTCTACGTTCGTTTTTTTCTGAAAACTGAAGACGTAAACTTAAGTGTGAAGCTTTCAAGTAGGTTTTTATAATTTCTGTGCGAGCCCTGTTGTCCAATAGCAAGAAATCATTAAGCAGTTCCAAAACGTAATGAAAACAAAAATAAGCCTATCCTGTCACTCCACTACTTATGAACAATCTCCACACAAACGTTTTCTTTTTTGGCGTTGCGTTCGAGAAGCACCAGCCTCGTTTTTCTGCCGAGTCTTCAGAACTTTGCATGTTCCGCACCTTTCTGCAGCTGTTCATGAACAAATAACGTCGTGAAAACAAGCTTGTACAAATAATATCTGTGCCTGCACCTCTGATTTTTCTCTAAAAAGCACGCAGTTAAACATACCATCTTGACTTTAGCAACTACTGTACTAAGGTCTCATTCATTACACACCAAGAATCTGCGTATATCTAATAACAAAAACACGCATTTTTCCACAAGACAGAATGTCTTAATTGTATGATGTCTTTTCGGTTTCGTGCAAATGTTCCGGGTCGGAACACAATGGTTTTTGCAAGATCCGGTGGGAACACCAGAAATGAAAAACTAAACATCTCTTCCATATTTTGTGCGCTGCAAAGAAAAAATAAATAGCTGGCAAAAATCACCTTCGTCAATGAACTCTGGATCTTGACGCTGGTTTCTGGAAGCTCTGCGCTTCACGCGAGCATACAGTTCGTCCTACCAAAAGAAAGGAAAAATTAGTTCAGAGCACCTGCACAAACATACACTAATCTCACGGGGTGTTCCTAAGCGCTGCCCAGTGCCCAAATTTCTTTTTGCCAAGAAAAATGTGTTTTAAACATATCATATGAACAAAGATCTTGCCTACTTAAAAATGTATGTTGCTCCCCCAAACCTTAAAACCTGGCCACGGGCCTGGGTGTCCCATCAGCAGGCGCGAACTGTTGTGATGATCAGCAAAATAGGATGATTGCTTTAGCAATGAAACCACAAATGCTAAATCACGAAACTGATTTTTTTCGCTGAGACATTTAGGTCATTTGTTCCGCAATAGTATTAAAACTCGCCGTAACAGTATTCACTAGTCTACATTTTCAGACGTGATGACTGAATTGACTTCAATTTGTTTCGGTCATTTAAAAATAAATTTGGTCATGACCGAAAAAACACTTTAAGTTCGAACTGTCTTGGATGTTGCAACAATACATGTGTATAAAGGTAGTGCACCCTTTCGTAATTTGTATATATAAATATATACATATTTATACGATCAGTAAATATGTCACAGAATTGAAAATAAACGCAACGTATCCAACGTTGTATTCATGTGGAATGAAAAAGGTATATTTCTGAACGAAAAACGTATCAAACCCTTGTGCTACCTGACATAGGTGTAGGAGCAGGCAAATTTCTCGAGGTGCGAAGGATTTTTGCGCGAATTTTCCCAAACTTGCCCGAAAAGTTTTTTGAGCGACTTTTGCCTACAAAGTTTCTGCCACAGACCTTTTTTTGGTATGAATCCCAAAAAAGGTCTTCATGTGTTTTTTGCAAACGTTGGGGACCATTTTTTGAGTCAAACAAGAACAACGTTGGGCACCATTTTTGCCCAGATTTTCAGGGATTTTGCCACGATTTTCGACAGATCAAAACTTTTGGGGTATGCTTGCACCCCCGCTTCCTACACCACTGTTACCTGATCTGCATTGGTCTATTTCACCAGTTTGTCATATATTGAAAAGAAAATTAAAGCAATTATTTTGCTTCACACACACACATGCACAAAGGCTCATCTTGAAAGGCTAATGCTTAGAAGACAAGTTTGCTTTCAGAGGCTGAAAAAGCCATTGAAAGCTTGTTTTCCAATCGAAAGATAGATCAAAACTGATTAATCAATATTTACTAAAATGTTTTTAAACCTAGGCTCATTTGAATGATTGGAAAAGAATACTGAATCGACGAACATAGTTGATAGTTTCATTATACACTTTAAAGAAAGTGATGCTTGAGATCATTCATACAAGTCCTAATGTCTATGCCACTATTTAGTGTAGTTTTTGAAGTTGTAAGCTTCCTCCCTAATGAAAGACCCTGCACATGCCAAATGGGGATTAAGACAAACATACATAATTACTGTAGTTAAAATTCTTGTGAGCAATACAGTAATAATCAAGACCTATATGTGCTTTGCAAATGCTAATTTAATTTATGAAAATTGTAGGCAAAACAAATGAGCAGTTTTGTTCATGATTAACAACAAACATACTAAGTTTATTGTGTTCTGATTACAAGTACAATCAGGATTGATTGAGGAATTCACAGGCTAGGGCATTTACACAAGACCATGAAGGATTTTTGCAAAAGTAGCACGAAATATTACTTTCAGAATTATACTTGTTTCAGTGACTCCATAATTCAGTTAATAGTGACAGAGTCACAGATACATAAGTAAGACTTATTTTCATAGCATATGCCACAAATTACTAATTTCACACATTTTCCAGAAATGATGTGTTTCCATCAGTCTCATCGTAGCTCAATTCGATATCATCTAGAACACCATGAGCACCACCAAGAGCAATTGCTTGAGCTGCAAAAACAGTCAAAAAATTAAACGAATGATAGAGGCAATTTGTAAAAAGGCAAGCAAAAACAAATAAAATTATGCAATGCACAGCAAAGGCAAGAGCAAAATAACAGCAAAATTGTATGATGTTAGCAACCATTGAAACAATGTCTAAGGAACTACAAAAAGCCTAGAAATGGTTGAGTATGGCAAAAGTTATTTCATAACATCATCAAAGTTATTATATTTTGAAATTTATTTCTACATGTTTGGCTCAAACCTATGTTCCATATAACAAGAGTTAGTAAGAGGATACAAAAGTGCTTATTTATAACACATCAAGGATTAGGTGTTAGTTGGAATATTGTGAGCAACAAATACAGAAACAACACTCCAGCAATTACTGCGTTTGCTTTTTACGATGCATAATGATTATGCTGTGCAAAAAAGAAGGCTTGTGAAAAGCATCAGACATTTGAAGTGGGCATATAAAAAACGTAACATCAAGATGTCTATCAGTGAACCAATGCATATGCTTTGTTTTGAATCAAAGCATGAAATTTTTTGAAATGTCTCGACATATGGTCATGCAGTAGACTGATGGTTGCAACTGAGTAGGTGACATATGGCAGTAGACCTACAGTAGCACCCATGAAAGAAAGTATTTTGACCTTTGGTTGAGCAATGAGCAATGGTGTTTCTTAGATTGTTGGGTGCACAATAAAGTGATTTCCATTGCCCTCAATGTCTATCTGAATAAGATTTCAGAACTGAGGATGCGTACAATTATGTGAAATCGATTTCCTACTAAACAAATTTGCTGGCTGGTTCTAATGCATTACCTTTGTGGAGGCTACTTACTTGATCTCTAAATGTTGCTGCCATCTGTCAGTGAGACATGGAGAGGTACACCAAGGTATTTGACTGCAAACTCAATACTCACACCATTTCAGAAAAACATCTGGGGTTGCTGAATATATACACTTTTTCAAAAGAAAAACTAGTATATCAACTGCCTTTTTATACTTATATATTGTTTCATGTTCAGCAGTGTAGTCACAAAAATGTTCAGAAGGCATTGCAGACCGCCAATGCTAGGAATAACTATTTATATAGGATCAGCAAACAGCAAGTGATTAGCAAGCATATATCATATAGAACATCCCATCTGGTTGAGATTAAGTGAGAGTTTATCAAGATAAACAGTGAATCGATATGAACAAAACAACTCTCTTGCGTTACATGACTGGTTGCGGTGAATGGGGTATGAAAAACAAATGCCCCCTTTACTTACATGGCATGGTCCCCATACTAACTAATCAGTAATCTTATGCACACAGGCTCATTGTTGTAAATTAATATATTTTTCAAATAGCAGGTTGTAGTTGGGTTCTGACATTCACCTTAGATGCATCCAAAAATGTTGAAAACCTAGGATGCCTTTGTTTACATAACATGTCACAGTGTCATTGAGAAAAAAACACACACATGTTAGTATGTTATAACTTATAGTCAAACTTGCTATCATTTATAAATGGCAAATCACTGGATAAGACATAATGCTCAAATAACTTGAAGATAGTTGTTGCAAGGGGAGCAGGCATCAGCATCACTTATGTCTTGTTTCTGCAAATAGGTATAACAGTAACATAGATACATTTTCGTGGAATTTTGCCATGCATCAGACACATATCAAAATGGCTGCTGTGGTATACACACTCACTGAAATCAACACAAGCAATAAGCTCAGCAAACTTTCATCTTTATTGGCAGCTTGATTCAGGGAAAGTTCATGCATTAGTGGTCAATTTTTTTGCTATTACATGTAGAACTAGCAACTCTTTAATTTGTTATGGTTACTTAGGTTTTATCGCATACTAGTTTTTATAGTGGTATTATTTGATGAATAACCCAATGTGTTGAAATGTTTAAATATCAACACTGATGTAACAACTTTATTTTTACTTGCACCTCCACTGTAGATGAGAGGATTAATTTCTTGTTGCCTTTTTTGATATTATGCCAGAATTTCATGACAGGGTGGTCATATGAGGCATTTACAATTGCTTATGTCTTACATACTTTACTGCATTATGGCAGGCTCTTAATGTAAACTTCAATACTTTTCACCTTTCTTGCATATTGTCAAGCAAAAAGTCAGTTTGAGCATTGCCATTGTCCTTCCAGCAAAAGTACAGCATGCATTTCCAACACATTGTTTCTCCCTCACTGTCACTTTCCATGCAGGAGTTCAATGACTAGTTATTTTACTATTAGGTAGAGGTTTGCATGTTGGGAGCCCATCAGGAATTTAAGGTTTCATTAACAGTAAAAAAGCCGTAAAAACTATACGTTTTATTTTGAGACGTTTTGGATTATTCTTAATCCATCTTCTGTCAAAAGATAAAACAATTATTCTTAATCCACCTTTAGTCAAAAGAAATAATAAAAAAAAATAAATAAATAAAGTTGCTTTATATTTTGACTGAAGATGAATTAAGAATAATCCGAAATGTCTCAAAATAAAAAAACATGTATAGTTTTTTGAAGGCTTTTTTGGTGTTAATGAAACTGTTAAGCCTATCCCAGTTTTATGCTCCATATAATTGAAGGATTTTTTAAAAAGCAATTGTGCATGAGAAGCAAAAATTTAGTGTGTGACAGAAGAAACTTGCATCTATCCATATGCCAATTTCAGAGTTCCACCTGCAAGACAAGGCTTGTTTTGCCTGTCAAGGCAAAGGCAAAATTGTTGCAAGGTCTTGTCAATGCCTAATCGGTGCCTGCAGAAAATGTTGTTAAAAACCTCATATGCAAAAACGATCAGTTCCACTAGGGCAGCGGTTCCCAAAGTACAGGTCGCGACCCAAACATGGGTCATGAAGGGTAAAAAATGGACCTCGCCAAGATGATTCAAATCTGTCAAAATGAACTTTTTCCTTTCATTTTTCAAGTTCTTTCCATTCCGTCATAGACTGAATTATTGCATCATTCGCATTTCATTTGGCTTCGTCTTATTAAAATTGAATTATTGCATCAAAAGTGGTTTTCCAAGAGTTTTAATGGCAGCGCAGCTATTTGCTGTAACTAGTCAACCAGTTGCTAAGTTAAGATTCATTGACTACTGGAGTATTTTAGAGCTGAATAGTTCAGTAGAGTATCAGGGTTGATAGTATGAACGTTTAGCTGTGTAGTAGCAGAATAGTTTGAAACATTTTCACTTCCTAAGCACATAAAATACAATACACTTTTTTTCGATGTTTCAAGCTTGGGTCGTGAGATGTTCATGAAACCCAGATTTGGGTCGTGCTTAAAAAAGTTTGGGAACCACTGCACTAGGGCCAAAGTATGCTTCACTGCAGTTGAAAAAATTATGACATGGTGCAAAACACAGATTTGTAAAAGTTTGAATATTTTATCACAAATAATTCATATATAAGTAGGCAAATGCTTGTAAAAATGCTCAAACCTTTTGTTTTTGCTTGTGGCAAGACCTTCAACATTATATTAATATTAGAAGTTTAAGTATTGTATTGAGCATAAAGATTTAAACACAGAGATCTTCATTTCATACACACTAAAAGTGATGATAAAAAAGTACACATAAAATGCATAAGCAAGTATATTTGGACTATTTGTATATTTAAATTTAGCGGTTTGTTTCAAAATAATATTTCCTCTCTGTACCTTCCAGACCTGAGCATTGTCTACCCAATAAACAAGATATATTTTCCTTGACAAAGTCCCTGATGCTTTGCTGTCCAAGAAAGGCTTTTCATAGATAACTATATAAGCAAGTATAAATAAACTTTCTTTCTTTCTTGCAAAAACTTTCTTATTTAAACAAGTACTAACCTTTTTTTAATTCTAGACACGCTTTGTTTTTTAATTTAAATATAAGGTTGATCAATATAAAATGTAGTGTGACTAACCATTTTTGTACTTCTATGTTATTTGATTACTTTTGTGATATGGACCACAAGTCTGCACCAAAACCATAAAATAAAAATACATTTACCTGTTTTATGAGCAAACAAAGCAAATGGACCGATTGGGGAAGCAACAACCTTGGTCTTATGACGTTTGCCTTTGGGATTAGGAGGAGGGCTGTCAGGAACTGCTGCAAAAGCTGCAGGGGGAACAAGTGCCAAACCAATATGTTTCTGTAGGAAAACAAAAACTTGAAATCAAAGATAATAAATTTAACATGAAAAATCAAAGATGAATCAGTGGCGTAGCCAGCCCAAAAATTTGGGGGAGGCCAAAGTGTATGGTTCTAGGCAAATAACACTATTTTATTTGGAAAAACGCCTCTCTAAGCACAAAATAACTATATTTACCAAAATTTTTTTGGGGGAATGGCTGCTTTGGCCCCCCCAGGCTACGCCTATGAGATGAATGACACACTTCATAAAAAAATGCTTCAAAAGAATATTGAATAAACAAGTTAATGATTTTTGGCAAAAACGATTAACTGTCACTGATAGTTGCATATGTGAGACACGTTTTGTCAATTCAAAATAGCAAAAGCAATGATTACTTTCACAATGTATAATTTAGGGTTGATATGCAACTGCAAGGCACATTAGATAAAAGTATCCATATCTAAAACAGGTAAATAAAAATATGAATCACTTTGCATACTGATTAGATCTAAGCCAATTTTTTTGCTAAATGTTTTTTTTGCCCAAATGGATTAAGTAATAAAAATTCATTCCTCATAATTGTCACTACTCACTTGTAGCATAAAACTGCTGCCTCAATCTTGATCCTACAAATTGCAACATTATAAATTTTACATAGTGTGGTTTAACAATCAAAGGAATACGTGTATCACTTCAGCCATATTTAGATAAAAAACAAACTGATTGCCACTTTTTCTACTTCTTTTTCACATTCAGGTGTATTACTAGCAACTGTATTGAGCAAACTCAAATAAAAAAACTCATTTAATCATTTCTTTCTGATTGCATCTACTACCTAGCTACAGTTTTCTTCAGCTCATCCTAAATTTGCATCAACTATGTTTTCAGAGCAGTGGTCCTAAAGTTTTAATGCCTCAACACCCCTAAGTCAAACTTTCGTCAATCTGGACACCCCTTTTGAACAGTTTCATAACAAAAAAATGACGTAAATAGAATTGGTAAAGAAATATTCACTAAAATAGTGAGGAAAAAGGTCATTGCTAAGGCTGCATCATATTCAGCAGCACCAATCTTAATTTTCATGTGGGTACAATGTTGCTAGGTTGTTAGAACGAATGTAATGATAGAGTGGTAATATGTTGTTGAATACTCCCAATGTCTAATCTTAGTACCCCCTGGAGGTATTGAGGCAATACTTCAAGAACACTGTTTTAGAACATTTGTTGCAGTGGTCACCTGCAGTGATGTAGTCAAGATCGTAACCTTCGAGACCGAGACCTTGTTAAACTTCGATATTGAGACTTCATCAAAAATTCTGAGGCTTGAAATATGAGACCGAGACTTCAAAATTTATGGATTTTGCTGAATTTTTCAATAACTGTAGTAATCACGTCTAAGTTGATTTTTTTGAATTTATAGCATCTTTCCAACCTGTTTTGGTTGTTTCTTACTTGAAAATACAACAAACAAAAAACTTGTTGAATTATAAAAGTTTTTTTCCAGATTTTCCAAGCCAGTTCTTTGCAATATTCAAGCTCTCAAGACAACAGGCTGTGACCGAGATCTGAATCCTTTGAGACTGAGACTCACAAAACTGGGTCTCAAGACGAGTTTCAAGACCGAGACCAAGCCTTGAAACTTCATCACTGGTCACCTGTAATGCATGTGTATTTAACCTGAATCAAAATAAAGCATTTATCTAGTACCAGGGGTGGCCAACCTGTCAGAGACCAAGAGGCACATTTCTTATTGCGTTACCACAAAGAGCCACATCGTACATATTGGCACACACCACCCATCTCTTCCTTACTCAAACACATACCTGTTGATCGGCTAGATTTATTGTAAGGCAGTGGCTATAGATACGCCTGTGGATCTTGAAATTAGAAAACTTATGAATACCCCACATGTGACGTTAACAGTTACGCACGACGAGAATGCAGTAGGCTTGGTAGAAACGAACTAAACGTAAAACATAAACCCTAAACCTAACTCTAACTGTAGCCCTAACCTAACCCTAACCTAATGCTAACCTAACCCTAAGCTAACCTAACCCTAACCAAATGCTAACCCTAAGCTAAGATAACCCAAACCTAACTCTATCCTATCCTTAACCTAACACTAACCCTTAAACGTAACACCTAAGCCTGAAAAAAAGTAAAGAAAAAAAACAAAACAAAAGTGGGGAAGGTGAGAGTTGAACCTAAAACCGTAAACATAGTAGCGGTCACGCCTAACCACTACACCACAAGACCCACAATGCTTGAATCACAAACGGACCCTTTTATCAAGACAGGCGTATCTGTAGTCACTTCCTTATTGTAAAGATCACACATGCACTTGACAATGACAGAACTTCACTAGACATTTATGCTATGCATGTTATTTATTGGGACTTCTGATAATTATATACAAGCTGCATGAAACCTGCCAGCCCTTTTTAATAAACTGTTGATTTCCTTTGGTTGTCATAAGACACTTGCATTAAACTACAATATAAATTCACTATAATATAAAATGCAGGGCTTGCATTTACCTTTTCTGCTACATATTTTGCATTAGAAAATATGAAGCATTGGCATAAGCTATGCTAATATCTAAACTTACACATAAGCCTAAATCATAAATGTACTTTTACACAGAACCAGTTGTAACTCAACTATTAAAATAAATCACTTACATATTTATCTCGTCTTTTCAAGAGAGACATTGAATCCAATTTGTTCTTCCTTTCTTTGTAAGTGAGCAGTTTAATTAGAATATCACTGTTTAATTAGAATATGATATATGTTAAACAGCAATCTAAATTAAACCTTACCACTGAAATAAACTTCTAAAATTGAATGATTGAATCTTAAGTCTACTCTACACCCGTCTGAATACATCAGCATCAAGTGATAAATGGCATGTACATTATGTCGACAACTCATACAGTATGTCATCAATGTTGTTATTAATTTGGTAGTGTCTATTTTGCTGCCAATAGCAAAAGGTCAGCTGGGACTATTTTACCATTCAAACCACGATCTAGCTTTTTCCAGATATAAGACTGAGTTCGTGACATTAGCAGTATGGTGAACACAGTCTCTATCTGCTGTGGAAGAGCTCATCGGTTCTGCTCTTACAATTTTTGCTTTGTATTTGCTAGTACTAAAGGTAACACTTTTATGGGAATGTTTTTCATGCACTTTTCAAAAAAAGTTCAGAGTTTTAGGTTCAGAGTTTAGGTTTACTGGAAGTTTAAGGTTTAAGTTTTAGGCTTTATGTTTAGGGTTTAGGTTCCAGGTTTAGATTCTGGGTTTAGGTTTTGGGTTTGGGTTTACGTTTAGGGTTTAGGTTCAGCATTTAAAAAGTTAGGTTTAGAGTTTAATATTTGGCATAAGGTTTAGTGTTTATGGTTGTTAGGGTTTTAGGTCATTTGACAAGGACCATAGGCTAACTCAAGCATATCGTCCTTGTCACATGACCAATTCAACCAATATCAGGTTATTTTAATGGCAAAATAGCTCCAGCAGTGTTTTTGGGTACCTTGCAAAAGGTGGAGCTCCATAAATAACGGAGCTTGGTTGCGGAGGTTTGATGATGTAACTCAAACTGGAGTGGAAAAAAGTTGCGGTGCAAAAGCAAGTGAAGGAAAAATGTTGTATCATTGCAACTTAAAATGCGTTTCCCCCAAACATGGAACGCATGGAAGTTTGCAATGTTTAAAAATTTGATACATTCACAACTGTTGAAACCTATTTTTTTGTTCCCGAACCATTGTGAAACTCAGATAACCAAAAATTAGCCAACTTCAAAATAGACTCTTTTTACCGTAGTGTTACAATATCACCTTTAGCAGAGCAATTACTTTTACTACCGTTTAGTTCTCATTGCACAATGCAAAATATTGGTTTTAGCGACTCCGGTTACGTCATCAAACCTCTGCAACCAAGCTCCGCTATTTATGGAGCTCCGCCTTTTACAGGGCACCGTGTTTTTGCCTCTGATGGCAAAATAGACACTGCCTGTTAATTGATTGATGCATCGCATGTTCTGCTTAGGCCTAGTAGTTGTACACAATTCTCAAATGCTCGCATGGAGATGTATAAATCATCAAAAATATGCAAACATCAGACAAATAACAAGCAAATACAGAAAGCAATCAGAGGCAAGGGTCCACAAACTTTGAAAAAAAACATAGTAGCCTACACATATCCAAATGCAATGAATCAAATGAATGTACCATCACTGTACACTAGTACTACAGGCTGCAGCGTAATTGATCTGGTTTTCAAACAGAAGCTGGAACTTTACGCATGGATTGCAACTGGAAATATTGAAAAAAAAGAAAAATCACAGCATAATTCTGCAGGATCTGTTTGAATGAAGGAACTAATACTACCCGACCACATCACATTCTTTACATACCACATTGCATTTGCGTCTCTTGTTGCTGGGAAAATCACGTGACAAAAATATTTGCTATTTCTAGCTGTAATGACACTTGCTACAGAGATGAGCGGACTGTCATCTTTTGCGATCCAGCCCTGATTTTCAAAACTCAGTCCAAGTCCACACACAGTCCAAGATTTTTTCAAATGTAAAGTCCAATTCCAAATGTAGTCCAAAATATTTAAAAAATGCAGCCTTTCCACAAACAAAATGGCGCATTTCTTTTCCATTAAGTAAGTCCAATCCCGGTCCGGATCCTAAATTTAGAAGAGTTTTGCAGGCCAAATCCAATCCAAATTCAACAAAATTTGCAATAGTCCGAGTCATTGATTGTGACTCGAGTCGAGTCATTCTGTGTAAAACGTGACTCGAATCGAGTCGATGCACCATTTATCTCAACGTGAGTCGAGTCCGAGTTACAAAAATCGTGAAACGAGTCGACTAATTGACTCGAGTCAAGCTATCATTTGCAAAGACTGTGCTGATATTTTTGCCTTCAGTTGAACACAACTGGTTGAAGTGGTCATGACATGAGACAAGCAGGATATGCAAAGAGACAACTGGTTGGGGTTTAAGAGTTTATGATTAGGTTTAGTGTCAGAGCATGGTCAAGGTTTAGGATCGGACTTCAGGTTTGGGTTTCAGGATTTAGAGTTAGGGTTGAGTCTACACTTCACGTATGCCTTATGAGGCAAAATCGACACTACATAAAACTGTATGTTGCGCATCATAATACACTTTCGGATAGTTTTCAGATACGGACAGTATAATTTTAACCAAAACAAGATTCAGATTAGAATAGAGTTGCCAGATGCGTTTTGTAAAAATACCGGCAATTTTGATTTTTCAACAGTGCCAGATCTAAGCCGTGCCGTATTTCGCAAGCGGCACAGGGAAAACAGAGAGACAATCAGTATTGTTAAGCCACAATTACTCATTTGCCCGTATTTTGGCTGGCTCATTACATTGCTGTATGTATGTGACGTAACAATTGCACCAAGGATTGCGTCAACAGCAATAAATAAACTTTGCTGAAAGAACTGTCCTGACAAGATTCCCTACTAGAGTCAATGTAATTTGAAAAATTCTGCGTTATTTCTCTTTGAAGTTAGGGTAAATTAGGCTATTTATTTTCAAAATACCGGCTTCAGGCACTGATTTTAAAAATACCAGCCTTTCACCGGCCTATACTAAATTAGCAATGAAATACCGGTCAAGTTGGTGAAATACCGGCCATCTGGCAACCCCAGATCCGATACGGACAGGATAGGATCGGATAGCAAGAAAACACTATGCGATAATCTCTGACAGGTAGATAATATAATCATTTAGGTATCACGCCTTGGACACATGGTCGTGTCGCAATAGATAGAGTCCAGTTCTAAGGTTTGAATCTTGGGTAGTCCTACTCAGTGAAGTTTGGATGAGTCCGTTTTGGTTGAATCCTTCACATAATTTTGCATTGTTCAGTTGTAGTCCAATATACGTTTGAGTGTAACTGTAGACTTTCCTTCATTATTTAACTTCGTCTTAGGTAGAGGTGAGGCTTTTGTTTTATTTTGCCTCAAGCTGTTAGGCCAAAGGAAGCTTCCGATAGTGTTTCCACTATCAGGGATGTTATGCCTTTGACCGTTGAGCTTGCAGTGCGCTTCTCCTTATGCACACAGTGTAAGCGCTGCTCGACAGGAGCTTACTTAACTCCCTTTCCAACGGAAGTTATTCGTGAGACGAAGCCCGCATGTCGAAGATCGTATGCTCCTGAACGTCATGGCTTCGAACACCTGCCCTCCACCATGGCGTGCCCTGCATCTCCACCATTTTTAGTTTACTTTGCCTCAAGCTGTTAGGCCAAATGAAGCTTCCAATAGTGTTTCCATTATCAGGTGTTACACAGATCACGACCTCTAAGAGGTGACAGTGCTGTGATTCGGATTCAGAAGTAATCTTTTTATGCATGGGTTCTCATTTACTGAATCCAGGTCTGTCCTCGCAGAAGCAAGTCTGGTTGACAGGCCTACTTTTATATCTGATATCTAAAACGATTCACATCAACAGATACACACTTGTAAATTGTATTTTTATTACTGCTTTTATTTATCATGAATCATAACTTCAAACGATACAGAAAGGTACTCACGAAGGTGCAACATTCCAGGATGTTCAAGCCCTTCTCGACTTGTCACAACGCTCACACAATTCTCATATCTTAATTCTGCATCTTAGTAATTTGTGATTAAGAGATCAACGATAAATCGGTTCTCTTATTCAAGCATCCTACTTAAAAGCATAAACTTATTATAAACTAAAGATGATTTAACTTTTTTTAGTACTGCTTAAAAAGTCTATACTTTGCTATAACTATACTTAAAAATAAGTCTGTACTGTCTGGTAATGATTAAACTGTGTTTCATCATATTCATATATCGGCTTACTTCCCAGTTTGCGCGGCATCGCTTATTGAGCTTAAGGCGGAAATTTATCATTAATTAAGATTTTGAAGGTTGCTGTTCGTAGCTGAATACTTGCGACTATTCTGGAAATGTCAACAATTCAGTAAGACACAAATGTAACTCACTCACGAATACGGTTTAAGCCTGAATGACCGACGAAACGAAGGCTATGCTGGTACAGTACAGCGTTTTAGCCTGGCATGAGTTTCATTCGGACAAGCCAATTGCTGTCGTCTAAACTGGCAGGGGTTATCCTGGACAAGCCATTTGCTGTCGTTCATACTGGCAGAGATTATCCCGGACAAGCCACTTTAGCCTGGCAGTATCCTGCTAGGACAAATCAGTTTCTTGAAACTCTAAACTGACATGGTATCTGATGCAAGCTGCGGACTACCATTTTTTTACTCCTGATCACAGCCGGTAGTGTACATGAAGTACGAATGCGGGACAGTGACTTAACCTCGGTACATGGCCGTAAAGGCGGAGCAAGCCAGTTTCTTCTTCCTGATCATAGCCGGTAGTGTACTTAAGTACGAATGAGGGTTTATGACTTAACCTCGGACTTGCCCATAAAGGCAGAAGAAGAAAGTATGAATTTCAGTCCAGATGAGACGCTATTTATACCCAAATTCCTGGAAGTTCCCCTTTCCTTCAGGTGTTTTAATTGGCTCTTAATTATGTAATTGTTTTCTGATTGGTTAGCTCAAATGCTTCCAGAACCTTCAGATATATCTCGGTGCTGGGGATTTCACCTGATCGTGACCAGGCATCATATGACTTTGGCTCACGTTTAAATGATGTTATGTTTGGGGTCAGCTGACTAAATAATGGGTTTTGATTGGCTGTAACCCTTTTGAATCCATCCTGGTTGTTTCAGGCTTGCGAGCCTTTCAGCAAGCTTGTTTTCTGTACAGTAATAGTTGTTACAGGCAAAACTTGCCTGTAACATTCCTCCGGGTTTCACGGAAATTGATTGTCTAATTAATTTTGTTCCTTGAGGGTATGTTCTTTAGTGATATGCTCTGGAAGATGTTCAGTTTCAATTCCTTGTTTCTTGTCACTTTGATCTTGGAAATTTTCTTTTTCTTCTTTGATTGTTTCGTTGAATATGGTAGATCCGTATCCTGAAGAGCAACTCATGTTCATGACGTAATCTGATGGCAGGTTGAGATCAGATCCGAAGTTTGCCTTTTGTGAAAGGTTTAGTGAATCCTCATGTTCTTCCTGTTTCTGAAGATGTCTTCGTCTCAATCGTTTGTGAGGAGAGATTATGTTACTCCTTATCCGTGCAGAGTCGAGGCTTAGTACCCGTGTAATAAGTACAATAAGTGAAAATCCGATGAATGCGGTCACAGTAAACCAAGAAGTTTTCAGATGTTGGGGAAGCTGGGGTAAAATAGTAACAATGAGAGTGTGACTTTATTTTTGTAATATTTATCAAGTTCTTTCCAAATATGTGGATGTAATTGTAAGTTTACTGACATGTTTACGTTTGCATGTTTGTTTTCTTTGGCAAGAAAATATTTATAGGCAATGAGGGGAAATATGATTCCTCCTACGATGCTCGCAGCGATAATTGCAATTTTTATGGGTTCGCTTAGTACATTAATGCCTTTGTCAACTACATTTTCCACCAATTACGAACCTCGGTCCAAAATTGATAATTTCTATTGGTTTTATGGTGATTGCTGTTAGTTTTTCGAGTATCTGTATGTTATTAGAATGTTTATTTTGTCTTTTGTGAGCTTTCTGCAAGATTTCAAAGTTTTTCACTCTGTGTGACTGATTTCTTGCAATTAATGGGTGCTTTTTGACCCAATCAGTGAAGTTTTGACGTTCTTGTTGTATTAGTCGATAAATTTCCGTATTGTGTATGATTCCTTTCGTAATTTGATTTCGATAGATTGTATCGTTTCTTAGAAAAGGGATATTTTTTAGTCTTTTCAGCGCTTGTAAGATTAGTTTTCGAGAATTCTATTCTTCTGTGGAGCGTTGTGTTTCTCGAGCGTTTTGACCCAAAATTAGTTTTCTGTTTTCGATGGATCTTCTCGTGGTTATTATTTGTTGTTCGAGAAGTTGTCTATTAAACGAAAACATGAAGTTTTCAAATCTTTGTTGTCTATTTGCCGATTTGGCTGTTACTCTTGAGAGTGTGGTGATAACATTTGCCAATTCAAGCTGCTGTGTTTGTAACTCAGTAACTTGTTCTTTTGCTTGATCTAATTGTAACGTGAATTGACTTTTCAAGTCTTAAATTTTGTCGTTTGGCATATCATTATATGTTTTCATTTGAACTTGGATTATGCTACTTTCTAATGTATCTGCTAGGACAGAGATTAGTATGACTACTCGTAAAGGTAACTTCTCTC
>JGI24021J15306_10002808_pt1 | contig 19155 bp, 11 predicted proteins | sample Ectturendosymbi1_FD_15306 | JGI IMG/M metagenome (IMG submission 15306)
GCCCTAGGCCAGGCAACATGAGCCAAAATGACCCTAAAACTACTTCACTTATGATGTCAGTCACAAACAATCCACACCCCCCAAGCAAAAAATTTTTCGAGTGCAATCTACTGGACTGGCCGATCCGTTTGAGCCGTTGAACAGCTCTCTAGCGCAATCGGCGGAGGAGCTAGGCCGTTGGTAAGGCAACCGAAAACTGCTGTTTTTTAGGCTGAAATCTAAGTACGAATATCACGTAGGTCGGCTCTCAAAATGATAATAAGTCCTCGTTTGGTCCTCAGAGCAATCTGAGTTTGAGACACCTGATTCAAACCACAAATCGCATGATGCTCACTGTCAGTCTAGTCAGAAATAGTATAATAGATCACAGTGCTGACTGAGCACCAAAGAGCATTTGAGGTAACCTTGTTTACACATCTTATACAATTGAGTCAATCAGTGTGTGTAGAGTTATAAAGTGGCAGTTGGATTTGTAACAAATAGGCATTAGTGATACAAAGAATGAGTGCAACTGAAAAAGCTATGACAAGTTAAAGATATGATACAATTTAAAGTATTTCATGGTAAAACAAACAAAGCAAATTATCCTATTTTTCCAATTTTACTCTTATGCTATATCATTTTTGTTGCTTTAATAAATAAACTGTGAGAAGCATTGTATGGGTAAAAGTGATTACCTGAATGCTTATGCAGCATTTCAATAATAAGACTACACAAGGGTGACACAGTTAAATCTGATCAGTGATCACAAAGTGTTTTAATCAGAAATCGATTTTATGTAGTTCACCCATCTTCAGTCTTGTAAATTGCAAGGAAATGCTTGTAAGCATTTCTGTAAATAGGTGAAATAATATAAAAACTAAAAGACCTTATTTGGTGGCACCACTGAAACCAAAAAGCCCAACTGACACTCATTACACAATGGTTTAACTTCAAACAACATGGCAATGAGTCAACTCAATGTTTCAAATGGTTGTGTCAGCATATCTGTTCTGTCTATGTGTGTGGCATTCATAGACAAGCCAGCTATTTCAAATGAGTGGGTCTTTAAATTTGTGGCTTGCTCCAGTAGTTCAGAAACTGGTTGAAATTAGGATTTGTTAATGTTTTGTAATTTCAGTGATAGTTATTTCTCAAAACAACACTATCTTTAATATTCAAGCAGCTATTGAAATACACCCTAAGGCATCTTCTGCTTGTAGAAAAAATTAGAATAATTTCATAGCAAAACACTCTGTGTTGTGATTCCTTTAGGCATCATAAAAATCATGTTTCTTTATAGTTAATGTGTGATATTATTAGAAAATGGGTTGAAATTGAACTATGGTGTGGAGCTAGTGTGGACATTTGATGAAAGGTGGTCATTATGTATTATGATATATTTGTTTTAAGAACCTTCAGGCAGTGCCAATTGTTAGTGGAGGTGTAAATTTCTAGTCATCAAAATTTGCAACATGATCAGGGTACTTTTTGGTGTCGGTATGTACCTCTTAGTTTTTGAAATCTTTGCTTTTAATGTCTTGATGAAGTTGTGCCAAGTCTGACTGATGCACAGTCATCACAGGGGCTGGTAACATTTGCACACTTGTGTTAAAGAATGTATTTGCAACCAACATCCAATCCCCAAACTAAAGACATTCTCAGGATTAAGAAGCTGAAACTAGAAGACATGTAATCTTCGCACTGCAGTTTTTGGACTCAGTGTAACACTACTTGCAGCATGAACTTAAAAGCATTCTTTCTAATTTGAAAGTTGATAATGTTGTTTTGATGTGTATGTGAGACATTTAAGCTCAAAGCCAACTTCTTACTCAAAGAGAAGCAATGTGTTTTAAAACACTATGGCATTGTCACTTGACTAAAACATCATCATTGTGCATAAACATGAGTCAGTGCCATTGCCTTTCGTTAGCTGCTGTCTATGCACATTTGTGATGTAAGTAGGAAAAGCATCACATAGCAGTTAATGTGGAGAACCTTGCTGCATTGTTTCTTCTGATGAAAATAATGGACCTTTAAAACCTTGAAAATTGTGAATGACATTGTTATGGCCGAATTCCTGTCTGCACTAAAAGTCTTCAGCTTAAATTGACCTTGCCAATGCGAAATCATGTGACCATGAATATATAGTAGAATTGCCCTATAAAATCACTTCATGGGACCAGAGAAAAAGCAATAGCTGAACCACAATAACTTGTTCTTAAAATGAATTTTAGTTAAATGCCAAAGCCTGGCAAGGTTTAATAGTGTTCTTTTATTAGAATTGCTGCTTACTGTATTGTGCTTTTGTGTATTTTCTAATAAGAAAAAGTGAGAAATTATTTTTTCATTACTTTTCATAGTTGTAGTCAACGTTGTTGTTGGAATAACAAAATCTCTTGCAAGTTTTGCTTACATACCATTTTTGCTATTGAATGAAGCAACAATGGCACACTGTCAATAATGGGATGTGGCTTGTTTTGTTTAACAGTGTGTGCACTGCTCCACTAAGACTAACAGTCTGCTGAAAATTTCAAGGACGAAGTTATTGTAACTTGTTATTGTACTTAACAACTAAAAACCTTACTGACACTTTCACACTGGTTCTGAAAATTTCAGGGAGGAAGTGCCTGGTTTCCCCCTGGTTATGGGCCTGGTCAAAACAATCCATGATATTGTGTATATAGTAAAACTCATGTCACAAATTACCTTCATTGCTGCTGATGGCGCTATCCTTGATTTGATGCCATTCCTACATCAACAGTTGACCTCTTAACTGCATTGCTGTTTGTCGATAAAAGATGTGTGATGGCTCAAGAATCAACATAGCCAAGCTTACACTTCAAACTGTAAAGGAAGCTTGCAACTGTCATTATAAATAAACAAATTTTTCTGGGGGGACTGACAAAATAGTGTCGTTACAGGTGAGGTATAGCCATGCCAATAAGGCAGATGCTCTATTCAGGCTGACTGTAGGATCATGGAGGCTAAAGCTTGTGCTGTTGAAACGACCAAGTATATCGTCCCAAGCATTCGCCATAATTGCTGTCTCCAGTTCACCCATACTGCACAAAAATCGCTCAGTTTGATTTTTCGTATATATGCCTTCCTATCCTTTCCTGCTGCAAGTTCATCCAGGACTTGCTGAATGCTCTTCCACCCTTATAGGGCTTTCACAGCATCTGCACGTTCGCCCCACCGTGTTCCAGCGTGATCCCCTCCACTGAGTTGAGATGCCGCATGCGCACTAACTGGATATCTACGATTAACAATCAACACAATAACGTTACAGTTACTCACAGTATGAAGAACTACAGAAGCTGTAGTAATGTTGTGTCTAAACCAGTTCTCCTAACATTTGTATGTTTTGTTATCTGTTGTCATAGATTGTTGTATCCTGGTCACCCTAGTGCAAAGCAAATGTAGCAGCAATGTGCCAGTTATGTTACAACTATTCGAAACAAATCAAAGTAAATTATTGGCACCAGAAACCACAGATAGCTGTTTGCTAATGACCAGCTGCTCCTGAAGCTCAGTGATCATCATTTCAAACTCTTGTTCAATTAACTTCTCCAACGACATCCTAACGAACAACTCAACACATTTAGGAATGGATTTCATTTTGTACTTTTCAACTCATCAAAGCAGGAAAATGCTTTCTCAGGAAATTGCCAGTAGAAATGTCTCCAAATAAGAAAAAGGGGAAATAAAACTAAGCTACACTGCAAGTGTAAAGTACTGGTATTGCTGCATAAGGTGTCTCCATTGGATTATCAACTAGTACTTTCCCAGTATTTCTAAACCTAAGCTTGTTTACTCAGCACACTCAACTACAATTAGCCAGTTGTGTGCAAACATGGCTTTCACAAATGCAACTCCAAAAATTTCCAGAACAGTACCTAAAAATCCCTATTTCAGATAAAAAATCCCTAAATCTGTGGTGGTGCACAATAAAATCGGAGTGCCATGATAAGTGCAAAAAATAGAACCAAACATGATTTGCAAAATGAACTAAAATGATTCATTTTACACATTTTCAAACTTTACCGAAAATCCTTAGAAAGTTTCAAAAGTTCCAATCTAGGGACAAAATCCCTAACAGTGAGAGCACTGTACAGTACACACAACCCCTTGGACTTGCAGTCTTCCACACATTCCTAGAACCATGAGTTATGACATCACAAATCCACTAACACAAACAGGCTCTCTGTCCTTGATGATTTTGCACAAACTGAGATGACCAAGTTGGCTACCATCAGGGCCCCAGCCAGCTGGTATTTTCAGGGGGTGAAAATGATTGCAACTTAATGTAGTACTGTACCAAGGTTTTTAGAAATGTTAGGTGGGGTCAATTGCCTGGTTGCCTCCCAGTTGCGACTCGGCTGTTGCCTCCCAGTTGCGACTCGGCTACCGTGCTAAATATGCCTGTGTGTGAAATTTGCAAAAACTCGTGGATAATGTCTTTGTTGTGTGTGCAATGTTAAAAACAAATTTTAAGATTATGGTTCACTTTCGTAACAGACCACTCATAACAGACCTGATCATAGCAGACCTGATCATAGCAGACCTGATCATAACAGACCACGCTCATAACAGACCACGTTCATAACGGGTTTGTTATGAATATATTGTGTTACGGACGTGGTCTGTTATAAACGGGTCTGTTATAAGCGGGTCTGTTATAAACGTGTCTGTTACGAACGCGGTCTGTTAGGAACGCGGTCTGCTACGAACGCGGTCTGTTATGAACGGATCTGTTATGAAGAGGTTTGTTACGAACAGGTCTGTTTTTAACGGACACCATGCGCGTACAACCAGTGATGTAGTCGAGACTGTCACCTCCGAGACCTGGCTCAAATTTCGAGACGAGGCCGAGACTTTGCCATAATAGCCAAGACCGAAACCTGGAAGTTCGAGGCCGACACTCGAGACCTCACATTTCTCTGGTGGCAATTAAAGCTAACTCCTTGAATAATGCTGCAACAAAATATCTGGCCCATTGCCAAATACCAAGATAATAAAAATCATCCGCAATTTGTGCAAACGGCCAAATACTGCAAAAGTTCATTGTCACTTTCCTCTTAGGTATTTACAGCCTCACACATGTGGCCTTACTTACAAATTCCTTGAAAAAATGCATGGACATTTAAAATGTTGGCAGCGTTTAGATGGTCTACGCATTTTTCACTCGAAAAATGTCGGTCAATCAACTGAATATTGGAGGTGTTTGCCGTTTCCATGCTTCAATTGTTTTGACTATGAAATATTTGTAATTGTTTTGTTCGTTACAAAACAATACCAACCCTTCCGTAAGAACAGGAGGTGATGCCCTGATGAAGCTCCCATGTTCTGGTCTCCTGCCTAGTATTGAAGTAGGCCTATGTTATTTGAGAAAGTGGAGGAAGCGAATCATTTCTTTTTTATTTTAAAATAAGCACAGTCGATGTAGACGAGTGTATACTAGTAAAGTGGTAACTTTACCACCCTTCTCATCATTACTTTTTCTATTTTTTCTGCCTTCTTTACATATGCATGTATGTATGGCGAAATAAATAGCATAGCCTAGTTGGCACATGCTAGGCTATGGTTCAGCGCAGAGTTTTTTTAAGGCATTTTGGGGACCCGATTCGGGTCCCTAGAATTTCAAATCGGGTCTCTAGAATCAGAGAAAATTATGATCAGGTCCCTAAAATCAGAGAAAGTCGGGTCCCTGGAATCAGAGAAATTGGGTCCCTACAGATCCATACCTGGTACCTAACATTGTCCTTAAAAAAAATCCTGGTTCAGCGGGTAAGTTTAATTTTTTGTCATTACTTGTGAATCAGTTGGCACCCTGGATTCAATCTTTTCCATGGCAACAACAAAGTGCACAGGGCTAATAAAGCCATGAAACAACATACTAAGAGCAAGGTGCTCGTAGTTTGTCAGTTTTTTTTACAACTGCGGCAGATCTTTTGCAGGTAACCATTGCCTTGGTATTTGAGATTTTTTCTTTCTCTTATAAAAGGAACGTATTAAATGTATTCGACAGGCATTGTTGGGATGCAGCATGCTGTAGTAGAATGAGCGAAGTTCGAGATTACCTTTGTAGTTAACTAGCAATGAAATGGTGTAGCGCCTTCCCGCTGATTTTATGGTTGTATGTATGATTCCTAGATTAGCTATTTTCAAGTTTTTCACAATTTCCGTTTTTGCTGCCACACTTAAGATTTTCGCAACACCGCAAGTCGGTTAGAAAACGCAGAAAGTCAGCAAAGCCCATAACAGTACGTCAAAGTAACTGATCAGCCCTGACGCATTATTTGCTCTCTGTGTAGAACTCGTATGAGCAAAACCTTTCCTCAAGAGAGTTCCGAGGCGTTTTTTGGACTTCAAAAAGTCTGCATTACGCAGAACAAAAAAAAAACTTCCCCAGCGTGTTTTAGCAGAGGGCTCTGAAAAGCACTTCGAAAAAAGACATCGTTTTATTTGACTTTTCAAAAAGGAAACTTTTTGGCACTCTCCCACCTCTTTTGAATAAGCCTATGGGTTTCATAACAAAACTCCTGGAAAAACAGTTCAGAGATAGTCCTTAGCAAAGTACTCCCAACGTCTCGTTGCAGAGATTATACGCCTCGGTTGTATTGGTACATACACATTTTTATTGATTCACTCTAAATTTTAAACGGGGTAGAGGGAAATTTGTTTTCTCCATCTCGCAAATAACATAACAACAAAGAAAGCTTAGCCACTGATCTCTTTGAACGGCTCAATTTTGAACAATCAGTTTTTAAAACCGTTTTTTAAGGAGCTCCTTGCAAAATTTCATAAAAAATAACCTGTGCAAAGTCTCGAGACTAAGAGCTCGAGACCGAGACTCTAAAAAACGGGTCTCGAGACACGTCCTGAGACCGAGACCAAGTCTCGAGACTCCATCACTGGTACATACATGGTTCATTTAATATTCTGCATAATCTATGTCACTTGCCTGAAGACAGTTGTTATCTCCACAACATTGCTGCATCAAATGGATTTCTCAGATGCACATGTGATGGCTAAATGAAGCTGCATATGTTGTGTAACACCTTGAGCTGAGCTGCAAGGAATTTTCTAGGCTTGTAGTGATTTGTGATGCGTTTTCTGATTCAAAATCAAGTGTATAAGACAAAGACTGAATTCATTTTGTGGCATTTCAGGACGTAAAGTTTGTTTGTGACATGATGTTGGGATTGAGAAACATCAAACCTTGCAATTCTTTTAACTTTTTCACATACTATTTACGATTACAGGTATATAAAACACAGTGTGGCATTTGACCAAATATTCTGTAAAGTCTTAATTTTTTCTTTTACTACATCAGTCAAGATGTGGCTATATGGTATATTTTTCAAATATTAGTTTTGTTTTATAAAGCTTTATGTTCTTGTTCTGCAGCTAAAAGAATGAGATCTTTTTTAAGATTGCTGGCCCGCGAAAGAGCGGTTGGAAGGCGAAAGGTTTTCCCTGAACATGAAATGTTAAAGCATTTTCGGGAAAAAAATACAACTATCTGGGAACTTCTCAGCCAACCTGTACTTTGGATAACTTTTCCTGCGATGCTCGCTGCTCACTGGATATCGCTTAATTCGGCTGCAAATCAGATTCGAATGACTCGATACAACGTCAAGTTGTACCCAGAGAAGCCAGTTGTCAAGTCGTATGTGTTTCGAAAGACCTTCTGAAAATATGGAAAATTTTATGTTCAAGCACCAACGACGATCCTCCTCATTTTCCAATTTATTGTATCAGACGTTCATACACCGCATCTGTGCGTGCGTGAGGCAACGATTTTTAATTGCGTTTATGTTTTAGCACTGATATTCCAATTTTGGGAAAAAGTGCTGTGTTTTGAAGAATATAAGAAACTTGTGGTAATAACTCGCTGCGAGATAACCATGGTTTGTTCCGCTTAAAAGTGATAACCGATCAGTAAGTCTACATCTAATGAAGTTCATTGTTGATAGCAGAATTATGGCACCGCTTATTTGTGCTGAAGCTAAATGCTTTTGCTTTCTTCTATCTTGATGACTTTGGAAATTCTTGAGACTGTGCTGTATTGACTTTCCAGACTTCGAAAATACAGCTGTCTCAGCGAGTTTCAATTGCACGTTCAATTCTGCGGTATATGATAGTGCTAAAATTAATATTGTGATTTGTGGGGTAGCTATGTTGATTTTATTTGCATATTGCAAATGTATTAGCAGGCCCGTAACCAGCCTGGGACACCAGTGGGAGCGAAAAGTTTTCTGTGAGGGGCCCAAATTTTTTAACCTATGTCCGACACATTTTTCCAAGGGGTGCGAAAAATTTTGAAGCATAGTTACGGGCCTGTGTATTAGTGTTGAGCATGTTCGAATCGATGCGAAACAGCATTGTCAGGCAGAGGTAGTGCGATTAACCTCGGTACTTTGGGTGAAGGCACCCCAAAGCTGAGGCTTCCCGCAACAGAAAAATTGTCACAAAACGGCCTGATTTTTAATTGAAACTTCTATTTATGCTGATCGTACGATTTTGTCTCCACGACTATATAGTGAATTCTTCCCTTTGTCGCTAGTCCAAACGCTGCAACCTGTGACACATTCCCTCTTTTTCGTGCGGCGTCTCTGTATTGCTAGGATAAGGATACGTCTACTGCAAGACTCCTTGCTGCATAGATGTTAAGATACCTGTATTTAGGTTACATTACTGTTAGACCATAAAATATTAACTCAAGCAGTGATGAGAAAAACCAGCAACCCAGAAAAAATACTTCTAATTTGGGCTGCTAATGAATGGATCGGTGACATTTTTTTTCATAATTTAAGAACACATTTGTAATGTACTTTTTGAAAGAAATTGTAATGTGATTTTAAAAAGAAAAATTTAACATGGCAAACCCTGCCAATATGCCCTGAACTTTCGTAAAAATCTGACAATGATGCCGAAGTTTCAGTCAGGTGATCGCAGGTTTGCAACAGAGCAAATGACAAGAAATAGCAAAGCAGTATAATCACTCACGCATTACCAAATGGTAACTGTGAAGTCACAAAACTTCGACGTAGGGGTACTAACACCGAAAAACGTAAGAGTCATAATGGGGACGGCAACTAAGACATTAAGAGAGGTAGAACTTTTAATTAAGTCGAACTGCACTCAATCTTCTATTTTGTCGTGTGTAGCCCAACGCTATTTTATACACTTTTGCTAAAAAATCCGATGATGTTTCATTAATAACGTTGGGTATCGAATTATAAAAATGTTTCGGTAAAGTGTTGCTTCCTAAAATAATTTCAAATGCGGTTCATTCGGTGTCCTAACTCCGATGCATGATTTAAACCAGCACTTCTTTCCGGTTGAAGGGTTTTGACGTAATCAATATGGTCTTTTTTCGCTTAAAGGAATATTATATTTTTCAATGTACTTTTGATTACAGTCACCGCAAGCTAGACAGTATGGCACTCAAAGGAGTGAATGAGACCTTTGCCATTTCGCAGCATGCTATGTAGCTGATCCTTCTAGTTAGGCCTGAAAAAACCTTGAGTTTGCCATCGCTTAGGCATCTTTGACGGTTTTCAGCTAAACAACGATAATATGGTAATACTGTACCTCTGAAGCTCGGGTCTCTAACGGTTTTTCAGTGCTGGTAGACGTCACATATGAGGGGTGGAATCCGTTATTCTTTAGGGCTTATTGAATGCATTTAGTTTCTCATCGCTTTTTTCTTTCGAAATCCAAGTGCCACTCCAGATAGGAATGTCGTCACAACCGCTTGCTTACATTACGAGGGACGTTTGGAGCGGAAGCTACGGTGTCTCTTCGTGTGTGTTGGGTTTTCTTCAGACGGAGTAGTTCAAACCATCGGTGCAACAACGTGTTCATTTCGGTGTCCGTTCAAACCAGACCTAATTTTACTCGAAAGAGACCACGTTCGTAAAAGACCCGCTCATAACAGGCCACTCCACAGCCATGTGGATAACAGACCACATTCATAATAGACGGGTTCATAACAGACCACGTACCAGGGCCGAATGAAGGGGGAAACTCAAATAAGGTAATTGCCCCGGGCCAGGCACGTAGCTCGCGGGGAAATTGCTCCACCCTCAGTTCCAACAAGTTGCACCAATATTTTTCAGGTTATGCCAGAAATTTCTAGATACACCTGGGCAAAGCAAGCGTTTGCATTAGCCAGAGAAATACTTCAGATAAAATCAGCGAAACTCCTTTGAGGAACCTATCCTACTTCAGCAATGTAGTCGAACCTGTTCATTGAGCAGGTTCAAAGCAGCATGGTTTACCAGGTGTCCCCTATATCTGTTTGCAGTGACGGATTTACGCATAGGCCATGGCCGAGGGCCCCGCGCAACTCATTCCTAAAATTTGGGAAACTGCGCAGAGGCATAACTTCACAATTTAATTTGAAACGAGCGAAAATGCAAACGCCATGACTCTTATCAGTATATAGCAACAACACGATAATATTGTTTGTTACGCATGCGTAAGAAAATAATGACAATACTGCTTTTCATCGGAGTTCTGAAGTGTCTCGCGGTCTTTCGTTAGAACCTGATGTTACGGCCATAATAAATTGATAAAAAGTTATTTATAACTTCGCTTGCCTGAAGGCACGAAAAAAACACTGTGAGCTGTTGGATAAGATGGTGACAAACATTTGGGATTAGTTTATGCAGATAATTATAATTGCCCTCTTTTTCATTGATACAATTGCTTGTGCATATGAGGGCTCCCTGCAGTAACAGTTTCAAATGTGCTCTATAGAAAGACTTGTGGTGTATTGGGGTGATCAAAAAACGAGTAGGCCTACCTTGCTTTGATCATGAATTTAAAGAAATGCTCATAAAGTTACGTCATACTGCTACAATGGCCCAAATGTACCCCTTGACTACGCCCCAGTCTTACAGTATACTTTATTGTTCTGTATAGTGTTCTATAGCAAAGGTGGAATTATAAAGCTTTATAAAATTTCGTTATTTAATTTATCAGTGGTGGGTTTCACTTGTCAAATCTGTTGTAGCAGTTAATCATTTAGTCACTTCTGAAATACTAAATCCCTAGGGTGGCGGCCTGGAGATGTGCCACTTGCAAAGAATGGTCACCGGTAGATGGTGCCCATATGTAACAAGTCACTGTGACAGTCACTACAAACGAATCATCGTAATTCACCTATCCCCATATAATGATAGCGCAACCTAGTATAAATGCAGATCCCACATTTAAGTTGTTTACAACTAGATTTCCAGCATGCAGAGCTTGCTAGTTGAAGATCTAGCTCAGTGTTTCTCAACCTTTTTGTTCCATCCCCCCCCTTTCAACTGTTGACACGTCGTTTTCGCCCCCCAAGCCTGATGAAGCAAACAGTAGAAAGAATTTTATTTAAAGAAATTTTGTAATATAGCTGAACCAAGCAATTAAATAGTTAAACTGAGCAATTGTATTACGACGCTAATATTGCGTTCAGAATTCTTGTGAGAATAATCCACACTGTAACCGCTCATAGAGACGATCCAGAGTAAACATTTTACGGAAAAATTGCTTTAGCAACAACCTCCAACGAACATCATAGTACATTAAAATTTGCAAGACACTAAGAAGTCACAATATTAGGCTACTGAAGTTAACTCAATGATCGATTAGTAGTTGAGCATTTTCGACCCTTTGTGTTGTTTTTCGCCCGTCGCCCGCTTTGTTTTTTTGCCCCCAAGGGGGCGATTCAGCCCACATTGGGAACCACTGCTCTAGACGTTAGTTAAATCAGCTAAAACAGTTTCTCGTGAGTTTTACTTGGAAAAAATGTCTACATTGGGCTTACTTCATACGGTTAGCTAAGGGCGTTGCGAAAATACTCTGCTGTGCAAAACTTGTCTTCATGCTTTTCACCATCAGCCTGCCCTATACCATAGAGCAGGGGTGAAAAATTTTCTGTGAACTTTAGTAGCGCACAGAAATTTTTAGTTCCGCACACATAAGCTTTACTATGCAGCATTCATATGCATAAAGGATAAAATGTAAAAAAAAATTAAAAAAACAACATTCGCGCACTCCACGTTTTTGGTCCCCAAAAAGTAAGATGGCCTAGGGCCCCGCGCTGCCTAAATCCATCCCTGTCTGTTTGACATATTTCCAAATGAAAATTATGATGCTTGCATGCAAATTTCCAGTTTCCAATGATTTGAAATTTGCGTGCAAACATTGCCTCTTGTTCTTTTCCTGTGTTGTTAGTTTTCTAAGTTCATCCAAAGCTTCGTTTCCTCATGCNCGTCTGAGTTATTTAGCGCTTGTGCGGGAGACGTTGTGTTCAAGGGCGTAACGAGGCTAGATGGCGCCCGGGGCAAGGAGCAAGTTTGCCGCGCCCATGTTCGAACCTGAGGCCTTTTGGAAGCAAATGTAGGCTTACTGCATTGAAGAAAGTCCTTGTGACATTGTTGGGACTTTTCGGCGCCCAGAGAATTGTCCCCCATTCCCCAGTGGCGATTCACGAATGAAAAACGTGGGAGGGGGGCACTGCGTGGTCAAGGAAAAAAGTAGGAGGGCCAACCTAAATGTCTTTCCTGCATGGTGAGTTTCCGTTGTAATGAAGATTGATTTGCTATGCTGCCAACAGATTAGTGACTATGACTAATCAGTTTTTGTGGTAGCTTACGAGCACTTTGTGATGTAACAATAACAATGTTATGCAACTACTATCACATGTGTAATACCATGTGCAGCGTGGGTAGGGTAAAGAATCTTTCAACGCGCTATGCAGTTAACAGCAGCGAGGTGTCGGTACCATAGTCGACCAGTGGCACCTAAACTAGCAAAGCCGCGCCTCAGGTATGTGCGTACAGTGGCGTGTTTGAGGGGAGGCGAGCGAGGTACTTGCCTCGGGCCCCCCGTTTTTGGGGACCCCCTTGTGGTGTTACGCGCGTAAATTTTCCTTATTTTTGGTGAAAAACTTATTATGTCCACTCTAATAATGTACGACAAAGCAGATCATAAGTGAGTACTCTACTTTCAAAAGGCCCCCTACAGAAACTAATATGCAGGTACTTCGCTTTCAAAGGGGCCCTCAACAGCAACTGCAATTTGAAGGTAATCTTCTTTCAAAGGGGTCCACAACAGCCATTGAAATGTGTAAGTACTCTGCTTGTAAACTTCATTGATGGAGCCCCTAATAGAAACTGCAATGTGTAAGCACCTTGCTTTCACAGGGGCCCCAACAGCAATTGTAATGTGTAACTTCCTTGGTTTCCCAGGGGCCCCAACAGCAACTGTAATGTATCATCCCTTGCTTTCAAAGAGACATCAACAGAAACTTTAATATGCAAGTACCTTGCTTTCAAAGGGTCCCCAACTGCAATGTAATATTCTTTGCTTTTAAAGAGGCTCCCAAAAGCAAATTGCAATGTGTAAGTTCGTTGCTTTCAAAGAGGCGCCCAACAGCAATAGTATGTGTACGTACCTTGTTTTCAAAGGGGACCTAAACAGCAACTTTAATATGTAAGTACCTTCCTTTCAAAGGGACCCCTAACAGCATGTGTGTAAGTAGCCTACCATACTTTCAAAGGGGCACCACCACCATCTCCAATGAGCAGATAAGGAAAAGCTTCAAACCAACTTCTATACTTAAAAAAATTGTGGGTTAAATTTTTTTCCAAAAACTTCTGAAAAGACCCTATCAAATAATAGCAAATATTTTTACTAAATGATAATTTTTCTACCGAATAATTATTTTTATACCACACGATGATTTTTATCAGAGATTGAAGTATTTGGTATATTGATAATTTTATTAAAATGCCACAGTCAAACAGAAAGTATCCAAGTGGGGCACCAAAAAGAAGGAAAAAGAAAGGAAGGATAAAGGCTTATAAAAAATGTAAGGGTGTCCTGGACATATTTGTTATTGTAGCAGGTAGTGGGCTACTGGTGAGCCTGCATAGGAGAGTGCAGCTTCAAGTACCAAAATTGTTAATAGCAGCTATGTCTGCCTAGTGCAGGGGTTCCCAACCTTTCTCTTACTATGTACCCCTTCAGCATTCCGACAGATGAGCATGTACCTCTTTAGCATTTCGAAAGATGAGCATGTACCCCTGCAGTATTTCGACAGATGAACACGTACACATGTATAAATTTAAGAAATGAAAGATATGTAAATATATATTTCTCTTCTATTGCTAACCTTAAATACCCCTTCGCATAGGCAAATGTACCCCTAGGGGTACATGTACCCTAGGTTGGGAACCTCGGTCTAGTGTATAAGCAGATGTGTCACACACAACAACCCAACTTTTGTAAAATTTAAGTTGATTAATACATGCTTCAGAACGTTCATATTTTTGTCTAATAATTTCTTTTATTATGCCTCTGAGTTGAAAGGTTAGACAAATTTCTTGTGATGTTGTGATTGTGATTGTATAGTATAACGTCGTCACTCCCACACGCAAGGCGCTAGACTTTTAAACATGCATCGCAGTAACATGGAATACGCAAATACATGAAGGAAGACGAAGATACATACATGGCGGTAGTAGAGAGCAGGCGCGCAATTTGGGGCATTTGCCCCCCCCGAAATTTTCAAAACATTGCACAGCAATTTTTTGACATTTGCAAAAATTTTCAAAGAATAAAGATGAAATTTTATATTCTAATTATTTTTAAGAAGTCTTATTGGAATTTTTCTATGTCCTAGTGGTAAATTATCTCCTTGCAAGATTTATCTTGAGGCAGGTTATCTGATCGAAAATTTCGTAAATGATTGGTAGTTAACCACAAATATGCAGGAAGTGTCAAAACTTGGGAGATAGTTTAAATGTTCGTATTTCTAAGGCATTTTTTATCTGTTTGTTCGTGTACCATTTTGTCTTAGACAGGCCTCAATTTGCCCTCATGAAACTTTATAACATTAGGGTACTGTTGAACCGTGCAAGTTGCTGAAACTTTCAAATTGATTAGTGAAATCTTGACACAACAGTTAGTGCCACGTCAAACCTCTTGTTTTTCTACGACCTTTTGATTATTTTTGTTAGAGGCAAAGCGGACGTAGCACATTTCTTTAAAAAATGTTGTTTAGCTGCATTGTCTGTTCGAAACGTGATAGTTTTTAACTAAATTTAGCGTGAGGACTGTTTCACGTTTTAGTGTCTTTCTGGGTTGATCCCAGTACCACGACTTGGGAAAAAGGTTTAGTAAAGTGTCATATCAGTGCTAGTCAAGCAGACTTGGACCACTAGAATTTTTTTAGCTTTTCTAAATTAGATTAGAATTAAAATTAGAGCTAACTCAGCTGCCAGAAATTAGATTAGAATTAAAATTAGCGGAGTTTCGCAAAACAGAAATTGAACTAAAATTAGAATTACAGTACGTGGACACAAATCAAAGTAACTTTAAACCAGGTTCAATCCATGCCCAAATGTAGATTCATTCTCATAAGCTTGTGAATAGCAAAGATTCGTACGGCAAGACTGGCGCATTTTTTGCTGTATAATTCGTCTGCTTGGCTAACGACTCGTTCCGACGGAGGCGGTGTCTCTGTCATACCCAGTTCTTGAGCAGCAGCCTTCAGATAAGGGAAACGATGTTCGCTTTTCCAATACCCTAAGCAGGGATCTCCAAACTTTTTTTGTCTGGGGGCCACATGAAGTTTTGCACAACATCAAGTGTCGGAATACTTGCATAATTTGATTGTTTCGGGATATGTTACATTCTATCAAATTAACGAGTTGTTTGTAAATATATTATTTTTTCATTATTGACAAAATTTCTTCGCTAGCCGGACTTGGTCCATCGGTTGTAGTTTGGAGACCTTGTTCTAATGTTTTAGACTCTAAAACATCACAGCTGACTGACTGTCGCAAGCGCCAGGTGACTATTATGACTTCTGCGTGTGAGTGCATAGGCAATGTGAGGTAATAATAATAAATTGATAAGGTCACATAGTTTGTACTGCAGCTGTGAATGAGAACAGAAATTCATCGAGTTTTTATTCAGAACCGTCGCCAGAAGTCTTCGGTAGGGTGGCTATACATCTGTGCAGGGACGCTTGGCGTTCTAAATTTTATAAAAACACTGATTTATAGTGTTTCATATTATAATTTGGGTGGATTGGAGCTTTGTTTGGGGGGGCTAAATCCACAACCCCCCGTGGTGACGGGGCTGCTTTTACTGTTTTCGCGATGGGATGGCGGCATGGAACTTTTGACCATTTTGCCGCACTTTCCTTGCACGAGGGTGGATTCTCGTTTCATCTTTAAAAATACCGTTGGACAAATTAGCATTTGTGGCAAAATCGGAAATTAGATTAGAACTAAAATTAGAGCACTGACGCTTTTAGTAAATTAGATTAAAATTAGAANTACCGTCATTTCGCTCTAATTCACCAAGTTAGAAAACTAGAATTATTTAGTTGTCCNAGTCTGCTTTCAAGCTCACAGTGTTTCGCTATGATTGCATTATTACAAACTTCGCAAAAGACTTTTCTTGAATCAGCAGGATAGGCAGCAGGCATTGAGTCAACTTTTAAGTTCTGAATCTTGCAACCATATATGTCGAAATTTTTGGCAGCTTTGGTTTACCAAGAACTTTTCACCAGACATTACCATGCTTACTAGTGTAACTGAACCACTTGGAAATATCGTGTCGTGGGATAAAAAATATTCTGCCAATGTTGTCTTTTGGCCTAACGCGCTCACTAAGTACACAAGCAAACCATTTAGGCTTCACCATGCTATCTTATTACTTGTTATAATGACACCATTAGCTGCTTGAAGCAGCTTCGTTGCATCGTAATAAAAATTCCAAATAATTGCAGGCATCTGGTTGTGCTTAGTCCTGGCGTTACCCAATCAAATACGCCATAAAGAAGAGAAGCATATTTTTTGATGAAGGTGTAAAAGTTTTCATCTTGAAAAACTGGTGAAACAGGTTTTTGTCAAGAATTTGTTACCTGTTAAACCTACCAAACGGTTGATAAAATCCTGCTAGAAAATCAGCTAACCGGTAGATTGGACATTTTACAGCAACAGGGAGAAAACCCTGCTAGATTTAGCAGCAGATCAGCTAAAATGGCAACACTGCTGACCGCAACCTTATGCCTTTTGTTATGTAATTGTACAAAAAAGAATCAAACAATTTTTGGACACAGACAGCCTTCAATTGAAAATCATTGCTTACTACTTACGGCAAATTTAGCAAAATACTGATTTGTTAGATTGAAAAATATCTTATATATAATGTAATGAATAATATTTATTGCAAAAGACCGCGGGGCCCCCAAAAACGCGGGCCCCTAGCAATTGCTACATTTGCTACTACTGTTAATCCAGCACTGGGTGATGCAGATGTTGCCCTATACCTCAGCCGCACGCTTTTGGCCCTCCGTGAAGGTGTTCCGGTGCCAAGATAGGCCAAGACGTCGGTATTTCACGAAGGGGTGAATCTCTTATGTCCCATCGGTCTTGCGAGACCTTCCGAATAGCTTTCGTTTCACCGTGCGACAGGCAAAACTGCGGGAAGCAGGCTTATGCCGGGCTTCAAGTCATCGTGGTTAGGTGAAAAACATTCCCTATCTCAGCTATCTATATCAAAACTTTTGCAACTACAATTTTTCTTTTGATTCGTCAGCCATAAACCCAGGAGACGGAAATCGTTTTCTCATACGCGATAGCATGCAGGGTCGCAGCCAGCTGATTTTCTCGGGAGAAACAAAATGATTCCAACTTGTTGTTTCACCTAACAAATTATTGCCGTCGAAAAAATACCGGATATTCCTGCTGTACAGTTGAAGCTTCAACTTGCCTACAAACCTTCCCGTTACCTTCTAGCTTCACCTTCTCCTTAAGCATAATATGTGGCATGGGCATGAGAGATTTTATCCAAAAACGTTTTTTCAAACGTTGATACGACAAAATGAGTATAACTTGAGTCCGAACAGGTAGCAAATACTCTCATGATAAATTATATTTTAATTTAATTGGCATCATTCGTCGTCGTGCGTATGATTAAACTGCAAAATCATTTTCTTCTAACCATGCGCACAGAGCCGGTAGGGATGAAGCAAGATCTCCATTCGCTCCAGGCATCTGGAAAGAGTCACAGAGTCCACTTATGATATGCTCCGCGGTTTGAGCTTCCCCAGAACCGCATGGACACCAAGGGCCCGGTGCCATCTTCCATCAGTATAGTGATCCCCGGAAGCGTCCGACTCGCGTTCTGAGGTGGTTCAGTTTACGCCACGCAGAGCGGCTGAGCCCAAGGTCGGGGTTTCCCACTTTGGGTGGTGGAAGGAAATGAAGTGGGACCCCTGACTTCTTCCACTCCTCGAGCCATTGGTGTTGAGTCCACTGTGCGATAGACTCATGCCCCGCAAAAGACTCCATCAGTTCAACCGCCGATTGTGCAAACGGCCTTCGCGGTTTGAGACGAATCTTGTTCTCAGGCGTACTAAGTTATTATTGAAATGTTCCGACGGCGCGTACTTCAAGGCGAGTCGGAGGTTAGCGGCATTTTGCCGGACAGAAGCTGGAGCAATGCCTCCAAGGATTGGCAAGTATTGAGTTGGTTTTAGGCATCCATTAATTGTTCGTAAAGCAGAATTTATAGTCACATCAACCTCTTTCGTATTCCTGCTTCTTGACCATGCTGGGGAGCAGTATTCGGCAGTGGGGTATAAATGAGCTAGGCTGCTGGTCCTGAGCGTGTTCACGGAGGCACCCTAACCCATGCCGTCCAGCCGGTTTTACAGCGCGCAGCGTGACAGAACTTTCTCTCGCACGGCTGTAAGATGCGGCTTGAAGGTGAGCGACCGGTCAAGCTTCACTCCAAGATACGTTAGGTTTGGTTCAAATTCGATGGTTTTGCCATCCACTGAAATATTTAGTTGTCGTCCCACGTTACGTGTGTTAAGATGGTACAAGGCATACGCAGTTTTTTCTCTGCTAATTTGAAGTGGATTTTGATGGTGGTACGTGTGGAGTGTTGACAGGTCCCTGTTCATGGCATTCTCGACGTCTGCCCAGTCCGGCCCAGTAAAGGCGAGAGCTAAGTCATCAGCATAAACCAGTTTGGTGGACAATGTTGTCGGGATATCGCTGATATAAATGTTGAAAAGACAAGGAGCAAGAATTGACCCCTGGGGGACTCCATTCTTTAAGCGTCGTGCGCGACTTTCTTGTCCGTCACTTG
>JGI24021J15306_10002810_pt1 | contig 19151 bp, 15 predicted proteins | sample Ectturendosymbi1_FD_15306 | JGI IMG/M metagenome (IMG submission 15306)
TTTCGCTTGACACCGGTGATTCAGCCTCCAACGCTGTTGTAAAACGTTCTGTTTAGTCTGTTTTTATTAACCAGCATTGTGCAGATGTGTGTGTTTGTACTATGGGCTTCGTGTCTAGGGGCAAAAATACATTATTATTATATGTGACCGTTTGCGAAAAAGTTGTACCACGGTTGAATAAGCACGATGACATCATCCAATGAAATTTCATGAACTGCCCCCCCCCGAAATGAAACCTGGTTGCGTCCCTGCCCTAAACTGCGAAACAGTTTTCAAACGGATTTAGTTTTCTTGCTTCAAGATTGAAGCATTTTGTAAATTGTCAGCAGGTGGTTTTTGATAGAATGTTTAACATGAATATGCTGTTTTTTTGTTATTTCTGCTTGAGCTGCAATCGTGGTAGTGGTTGTGCACAGTTAAAGAACAGATACTCTTTGTTATCATTGGTAATTTTTCTATTTCGTTATCACTGTTGCTGTAGCTATTGCACTGTTGTTGTAGGATACACAGGCCTGCAGATCCGGCTAGTTTTTGGTTGACAAAAGCTAAACTACTGACGCTTTTGACAGCGGTATGCGGATAAATAAAACAAAAATAAATAGCAATGAAAAAGAACAATGACTCACGTTATGTTTAATATTGAATTATATGTAGTGTTTTTTTGGTTTTTCCTTTCAAAACGTTTTTTTTTGTGTACGAAAATCGAGCGACGCGAACGTTATTGAAAAAAGTTGAGTTTTTCAATTTTTTTAAAACCTAACTGCGAGAGAGAGTTTTATGAGAAAAGCAAGGTCAAGAACGATGCTGAACTATTTGGAAATCTAATATTTTTTATTGAGTTAGACCATTTTTCACCAAAAGATGCCTCAGTTTATGGCTCCACTGTTGAAAAACCCCTTCTGTTTGGTGTTTGCTACTTAACACTGTGTTGGATTTGAAACAGGGCATGAAGTCAGATTTTTCAAGTCCTACGCTTTTGTGCTGGCAAGAAGGCATATATGTTATCTGAATATGATGAACATGTACAATTTTATATTAATTTTAGTTTTACTCTTGTACTGCCTCGGCAGAAACCTCTAGTGTTTCCCAGATATTAAAAATTAATTTTTATGCAAATTTCATTGAAAAACACAGCCGGTTTGGAAACATCCGCGTTTTTGTCAAACACCGATAGTGCTTGTTTATCATTTAGGAAATTATGAAATTAGCAATGCCAGAGGCTAGATACAGAAAATTTACTATCACAACACTCTATGTTCAAGCGTTTGGAAGGTAAATATATCATCTGATGCTGTGACTTAATACTGTTCTAATTTCTTCAAACAAGTTTGCTCGACCGTTATACAAAACAGACAGTTATGCAAACCAGTGACAAGCAGGCCCTGGTCCAATTATATGAATATTTGGGTAGAAAATCTCGCTGACCTGGGTCTAGCCTGGGAAACAACGTTGCGGAAGTACTTTGAGAATACCATCACCAATAGTATTACCATCCGTTTATAATGAGATAAATACGTGTAACAGAATACCTAGAGGATCCAAAGCATTAAATATTCGATTATAAGTTCTACAAACGAAGTTATGGAGAGTCACCTTGAAATAACCTACGCAGAAAATAAAACAGGATTGCCTACATTTGCGTAGAACGTAAGTTCCTTGTTGAAAACGGCATGATGTATGAACATATACTCGAAAAGAAAGTATTCAAGCTTGACACAATGTGCACAATCGTATTATCGTGTACTTAACTGAAGAGCATCAAAATTCTTTGCTAGGGAAAAACGTTTTTCCTACTTCTTTCCAGTTTGTTGATGGCAAATTACCAGGCCACAAAGTCAGTCTTTAAAACATTTTAAACTGAAGTCTGAGAAAACGAGCTTACAATTTACCATATGATTTAGATTAAATGCGGTGCAACCTTGCAACTGACAGCAGCCTTGAATTTCTAAACTGTGAAAACGTTGCGAGACAACCCATACAATTTTGAAAAAAATTTGCCTAGTTTCAAGAATTCCTACCCAAAATACAGAAGCTTTCGGCCAATATTCTACTGACTTTTGGCAAATATTTCGAAACTTTCTGATACGTGCTTGGGCAGATACGGTACCATTCCTGCCCTCTCTCCTCCCAGGAATAAGATCGTTGGTGCTTCTTTTTTGATATGAGTACAAACAGTGGCGTACGCAGAAAATTTTCATGGGGTGAGTTCATTCAATGGCATATGGTGGTCATTTGTATTTGGCGTACGCTGTTTGTGACGTCACAGTTTGACGTCATATTCATGTTTTCAAACCAACATTTTCGCGAAATTTGTTGATACAATGTGCATGTTCTTCTACACGTACTCCCCTTAAGTTATGTGTCATTGCACTGAATATAAACTCTCAGCGCTCCTAGTTACGATATCGGAGGAAAATAAACTCAACGCTGCGACACAGCAGTTCATAATTGCGAAAATATCAGACTGCGCATAAAAACAGGGGAGTAAAACATACTCATCAGTGCGTCAGAGCAATTTACAACTGCAAAATCAAGCTGCGCTAATGTCTTGTCGAATACTAGTGGTGTAGCATAGAAAGAGGCAGGACTGGCGCTAACACACACACGATTTGCAAGATCGAATCTTGCTGAACTACACAAGAATTGAGAATGCGCATAAAGTACACAAGAAAACTTTCGATTTTTTGTTATGTGTAGAAGTCCAACAAATTTTTAGTTTTCCTTTTTCCCTGCTGAGACGTTATCAAATGCCTGAATGCTTCTATGTTAACAACAGCTGTTTTTGAGCTGGTGCAACAGTTCTATCATGCTACAGAAACTGGTAATGTAGCCAAAGCGGTCAGCACTTGCGCTGATCAGCCATATCAGACAACATAAAGACAATTGTTTCGGATAAAGTGAACTATCGCGGAACACAATCTTGAGCATGCGTAGTGGACGAAAGGTCTGCAAAAAGTGGTGAGATGGGTTCTGGATGCAGACGATAACCCAGATTCCTACCAAAACCTATATATTACTTTTTGGCCCGTTTACAATGTTCTTTGAACTTTGCATGCAAATTCATTACGTAGTATTTGCATTAATAAGTCGGCAAATTAACAAGCAAAAAGTATGCGAAAACAATTAATCTCCTTTGCGCAGGTAATAAAATTTTGTAAAATATCAAGCTCAAGGGGGGTTTAACCCCAAAACTCCCCTTGCGTACGCCCTTTAGTACAAAACACACAAAAATTGAAAAGCCTACATTGTTGAGCAATGAAACGAAAAGTACACAGGGAATGAACAGCAAAAGCAAAATTTGTTGCTCACATTTTTGCACCAACAAGCTCTGCAAAGAAAGATATGACGCTGAATGTAGAAACTCATAATCATTCCCAATAACGTCTAGAGAAAAATATCCGAAAAATTGAGGCGTTTTTGTCGGTCAGTTTCAGCCAAAACATAGACTTCCAAAACACATCAAAAATATGCAAAATCTGGAGGTTTTGCAAAAATTTGGCTCTAGTTGACAGTCAAATCAACAATTCTGGAAGTCAACTGAAGCGTAAAATAAACCATCAAGTGGTTTGTGTGCTAATAGAGAGGTTTGCGATAGGCATTTTGCGGATGTGCAGGATACTCAGGCAGTGCAGTTGGGGTTTCCTCTCTGACCAATGTAGCTTTTCATATTTCATGTTTTTAATAATTTTCATTTTTTTGCGGTATAGTAATATTTTCAACAAATTTTTCAAAATCTTTCATGTTTGTCCTATTTACGAGTTTTTTGATATTTTTGAGCTTTTCAATATCTTTGCATGCTTTTGATCATTTTCATATTTTTGCGTTTTTCATAATTTTCACTAAATTTTCAATATTTTCAAGTTTGTACAACTTGTTGTGACTTTAATTTTGTGTCAAATTTATGCGACTTGCAATTCATTGGGTAAGGAAAGACATGTCCGACGTGCGCCTGGTTTCAATCTGATTAAGTCCTGTTAAAGATAACATATTTAGAAAACCTGCAGCATAAAAGATTGGAGTTCTGCAGGAACGAAACTTTAATCAAGTAAGCTATGGGGGACTGAAATATGCAATGGACCGCTGCGTATAGCCACTGCAATCACTGTGAGAGGTGGTTCAACGCACAATCGAACCTGGCGAAATTTCTGGAGCTGTGTTGTGTGAGTTTGTTGAAATCTTATCAAAGCCGTTTTTCGTGCGATGTTGGGATCTCACATACCCAGGTCACTGAAGAAGGAATTCTTCAACAATTTTGTTGAACTTTTGAGCTTGTTGTATATGCACATAGTGATTGCCGTTTTCCACCATCACAAGCCTGTATGCAAAGTATTAATGGCTACTTATATTTGCTCACAAAGCGTATTGGAAAAGAATGAAATTCATATCAGGAATTCAATATTACAACTGCAACAAAAATTGAGGAAGAAAATCAACTAAGGACAAAAAAACAAAATAATTACTAATGTTTCGAAATTTTTGTGCTGTCCCCCATACATAGCAGCTTACAAATCGGTATCTTTCCAAAATATATTTTCTTTCTCAAGGCAGCTATATTGTTTACAGGCATTTAGGCGACGACTGGTTCTGCATCTTTTGAACTGCACACAGCGAAGATAGCAATAAATTTTGGTGCATCAGCTACAGTAAACAGCACGTCGAACCTCGAGCCTTTGATATTTTTGGCCAGCTGGGGCGCGTAGGAAGGAGATATCAGAGGGTCTCTTGTTCCATGCATGATGAGTGTCTCAGCTTTGATGTCTGGAAGGTTCTGTATATAATAAACGGTGGTATTAGTTCACCGTCAATTTAAAACGATGCTTTAAAGAAACGTAGCTAAGTAATGCTCTACAGCGTTTCCCATGCTAGGGAATACAATACTGTAACAGATATGCTTATCAGAAAGTTCACAAAAATCCGCATCATATGTCTTCATTGTCTCTAATGCGATCGACCGGCAGGCAAAGCTGCCTCAAAGGCACTGCAGTGGCGCTCGCGGTCCTTGAAGGGTTATGTAAACGCCATGCCCACGTGTGCGCTGGTATTGTCATTACCTAGATTCCTATTAGGTTTAAAATTTTAGGGTATTTTCAGTTTCTTGACAACACATACAGTAGTGTACATCATTCTTTCACTGTATCATTGTATTGTATAACATCTGCACTCCAACACGCAACGCGGTAGACTTAAGCATGCATGGCAGTAACAAGGAACACACAAATACATGAAATAACATGAAAATAGATATGTGGCGTAGCAGAAAATCATACGCTTGATAGCGCCAGCATAATTACTTTGATGAAACACAAGCATATATATGTGATAGTGGTAAAGGTTACACGCATGGATGGCGCCATCACGGCTCTTATAATATAGTGCTGCGATGATTTCCAAGTCGACCGATTTATAAATGCATGGGTGAGTGGAAGGCTGCGAAGGACCAGGGGTCATCTAGGCTGTAGTCCTCCCTAGGGCGGGAGGTTTCCTCCAAGCACTGCACGCCATTCTGTTCGTCTCACGTGCTGGTGGGAGTTGAGGCATACCGCATTTTCTACTGGTCAATTCCAATTAGGTGTCCAAGCAAATCTTAATCCAATTGGCACAATAAGGCGTTATCGTGATCATCCAGTTATTTTTGTCCATTCTTTGTCCATTTGTTTGATCCCATTTCTTGCCACACATATAGTTTTTTATTACCGATTTTTGTGTCTCCCTTCCAGCGTTCAGCACTTATGGCTCACCCTAGAGTACCTCTGTCAACGTTAATATCTCATGACCGCTTTTCTCTTTATGCATTTTACAACTGCTTTGTGATGAGTCGTTGCATGTTGATGACAGCTGTCATTACGTAGCTGTGGATTTGTTGTTCTGTAATTGGCGTCGGATAGTTTCAGTTTTTGTGAAAACAACTACTTGAGAACCGTGTGGCTTTCCAGTGTTTAGCTGACAGATTTTGTGTTTTGATTGATTGATTCATTTTAGTCGTGCGTTTGCGTGGTTCCTCTACTCTTGCTTCAGTCCTTCAGCATTTCACTCGTAAGCATTCCTTGTAGATTTCATGACTGAGGATGCGTAAAGGTCTGTAAAATCGGATTCCTGTTAAAAATTTTGCCAATACATTCGACTGTGTTTCCTTTGTGGAGGCTAATTGCTTGACCTTGAACTTTTTGAATTTTTTTAGCATAGCAAAGGGAACCGCAGTTAAGAATTTTGATAACTGATATACTGATGTACGATAAAGGAAACTGCGCAAATTTTGAACTTTCACCGTGTATGAAAAAATGTCAAAACCGCGGAGTCCGACTTTCGCAAACTCAGACCTCATTGTCTTCTGAATATCCATTTATCACTAACTCATGACATAGTCTCAACTGCAGATCACCAAAATGAAATGCTCCGCGTTTTGGCTTTCCTCGCTTTTGCGACTATGAAGTTAAAGAAACGTGGCAAGGGAGGAACACGAGATAAGGCTGATCCCCGTTACACCAACATTCGTACAGCCGCTATGCAACTAGGTGATGTATCAAAACATTTTGGCTATTCTTTTATATGCTTTGTACTCATGTTTCAGCAACACTCAAACCTTGGCACACTGCCAGCTTGCTATTCTTTCTGAACTTTCATGAAAACCCTAACTCTTTCCCTAGGTCTTTAAGATGTAGACGCTCGCCCAGTGTGATGAAAGTTTTGCTTACCTTGGTATAAAGATCGGTTTTACCGTTAACGTCAGCGTTTTTCGTCATGCGTTCGTAAGTTTGTATCTGAGCATTTCACGTTTTTACAAAGTAGTCTTTTCCGTATATTTTAATCAGTGGAGTAAGCACTTCAGGCTTCCAGTTCGAGAGATCTCCCAGAGCTGTGTATTAAAAATGGAAGCATAATGACATAAAAAGAGATCTTAGAATTATGGCCAGCATTTTTCTGTTGCCGTAAAGCTCACAGCAATTCATTCGTGGCGCAAAAACAAAAGCATCTCCACCTGAATCGTTTTGCCAAACACATGGAACGTTATTGCGACATGAGAACCATGAGTTGGAATTTCGACCTAAACAAAAGCAATTTAACCATGTTCAAAATAACAGGTTGCGCCAAATTGCCTGCAAAACCAACATGTCATAACGATCATTGAAACAATTTGAGCAAATCACAGAACATTTTGCAGTTTATGCTGTAGAACCTGATGGTGCTTTACATTATCTTAAGCCTGAAGTCATATGTTCGTCGTTTGTTTGGCAACAAGCAGGCTATAGGAAATGGTGTTAACGAAGTAAACCTCGATGTGGAAATGTGATGGACAAATGATTAGAACAACGCTAGTTGCTTACATGTAACTAGTTTGTCCATTTGGTGGCTCAACCAGATCTTACAGATTATATCAGGCAAAGCATGGTACTTTTCCGCGAATAGAGATATTCACATCGTAATCTCAGAAAAACATCTCGTAATTAACACAAAAATATCCCAAAGTCTGTTTTTCGTGGGATAGTGATGAGAAAATGATATGTGTGAAAAAAAACTGCGACATAATACAAAATCCATGAACGCTTTACAAGCAAAGTATTGCATACGACAGTGCATATGGTCTTGGTGGCAACTTTTTTCGCAAACTGCTGCTGCCGGTCGGTCAGATATTTGCGTTTACAGCTCAGGTTTACCTTTTGCCTTCGCAACATCTTCCATTGTGAAGTAAGAGCATGCTCCCCACAGCACAACCTTTCTGACATTCTTCACGTAGTTTGCCGCCAGAATCGCTGCCGTGGTGGAACCTTGGCTCCAGCCAAGAAGAGAATACTCCTTGAAACCGAGAATCTGTGCACAAGCACCCTGAATGTCACTTGGGAATTTAGAGAGACTGAAAACACTTTCTATCGTTTGCAAACAGTTTTATTTTTTATTGCAACGGGCAATGACCTATGGCGGGGATTCCCAAACTGGGGTACATGTACTCCTGGTGGTACATTTGCCTATCTGAAGGGGTATATTTAAGGTTGGCAATAGAAGGAAAAATATGTTTATAAATTATTCACTTCGCATTATTTATACATATTTGTCCAAATCGTTTCATGTTANTATTGGGATTAGACAAGGGGGAGCATTGAGTCCATACTTGCTTGATGTATATTTAGATGATTTATCTCTTGAACTAAACAGCATTTAATCCGGGTATATTGGTGAAGCTTATTGAACCACTTAATGTTTGCAGACGATATTTGTGTGTTTTGTCCAAGTGTACGTGGGATGCAAAGAGTTCGCAAGAGCTCTTCCGACCGTACACATGGTAACTGCTCTCTCACTGTTTTGTGATGATTTTCGATGATGTGTTTGCGGTAAGCTAGCAGCATTAGGAAAGATTTAGCTCAGGTTGCTTTTGACCTAAATGATCGGTTCTATTTTAGTTGGGGAAACCGTCAACATCATCAACAATCTTAAAGGAGTTCGGGTTGGAAATATAGGCTACTGCTGCTAGTAAAGCTGCGTAAAAGTGAGTTGAATGTTTGGAAGAAGTACTGCACTGGATTCAATACTTAACTGCATGTGCAGCTCCGTTTTTTTGTTTTTACATATATATCAATATGACATTTGGTTCGACTTGAGCGTATATGGCTGCTGTGCATAACCTATTGCATGTTTTTGTGAACGTTACTGAACAAGATATGGATTTTGGCCCTCGGAACATATAGCACGTGATAATACTATCACCACATTCAAGTTATTCAATGAAAGAAAAAAGAGAATTGTGGCAATGAGCAATTTTCAGTTTGTGAACGCCAAGTATTTGAGAGTTAACATCGTGATTACGTTGGCGTGATACAGTTTTGCAGACCCGCGTATACGAAGTTCTTCAGCACACACCCTTAAATTTACCTGGAACACAGTTCATCAATTCTGATTCGTTTTTGTGAAACTGTTCCGTGTAATGTGAACTTACCCGTAGATCCAAGATGTGCAAATTATTTCCAATCTTGCAAATGTTCTGGTAGCACAATAGAAAATCGACGTTGGTAAAAGCAAGTCAAACGTTTGCGTAAAATCAGGTTTACAAGTTTTGCAAGTATTTTTTCCAACATGTCCGATTGGGGAACAAGGTTAACGTTATTCAGTGTTTGCAAAAGGGACCAGAATCATTTTGACACATTTCAAAATAAGTATAAGCTTTCAACATTTTCAATCCTGGAGTATAAACGGTCGTTCGTTCAGAAAGGCGTTTTTCACCTCTTAGGTATTGCTGCTGAAACAAAGTTTTCCTTGCAAGTATCCGGGCATCAGGTGGTGCAGTAGAAAATCAGTGAGTCAAGAACGGAAAAATTACGGCAAAAAGCAAAGATCTAACATTCGCTCATTAGCAATAAAACCACAGGAGTGCTGATTGTTGCAGCTAGCATTTGCTTATGCGCAATTCAGTTTTCATTCGCTTGTCGTGCTTTCACATAATTTTCAAGATCTCATTGAAAACATGTCGCATTTGCCAATGTAATTTTACAAATATTTATTCTGACGAGTTTTCGAAAATCAATGTGCTTTTTTCGTATCAGGGCAAACATTTTTTGAAATAATCTCTCACGCCGTTTTCAAAATTATTTGCAAAAAATTCTCATGCTAGAGTAGAAACAACGTAGTGTATATCATTCCAGCGTGTAGTTGACAATATGTTGATCTTGATGTTCTGAGGCGTGCAAAAAATTGATAAATTGCGTGGCTAAGCTTCTCGTGTGCCGTTGAGTTTTCTTCATTGCTTTTCCTATATTTTCACAATTATTTTTTCAACAACTGGATCAGGACAAACCTCTACTTTCTGCAAAGTAAAATTGAGCATGCTGACAAGAACTCCATATCTCTGTACCCACCAATTCTGTCGCATGGCGAAAAACATCTGTCGAATGAACTGACATATAGCGCTGCGTCTAAATCAGTTGGTATTTTTGTCGTTAGGTGGTGAATTTGCTCTGCAACCGAAATAATTTCACATTGATTAAAAAAACTCTTTGGATTTCTCAAGCATTTTTATGCCTGAGTAGTCATCTTTCACTAGGCACTTCACTTAGGAGTCAACATATGCGGTCGTTTCAATGCTGTTTCAATTAATATCTCTTACAAGGCATGCAAAAGCAAAAAATCACCGATTGTTGTGCAGAACCATCTTGCAAATGTTCAGAAGAATCAGATGTCTCTCAGCAACGCATAATGCGGCTTACAACTCGCATGAACAAATATTTTGCTCTCTGTATTCTGTGAAAATAGTTTGCATCAGAGGCGATTCTGTCCTCAAGAGTCCTATGTTGTACAAAATGCTTTCACTTCTGTCGCTGCAACACTAGTCGTAGCCTATTTTATTTCGTTCAAACCAGAATGGAAAAGTTTTTGTAACTTACCTTGTTAATGAAATGTCGCATTTTTGCTATATCACACGTTCTTTTTTCGCGTAGGCGTAATGACGTTTCTTTCATATTGCAATTAATTTGGGGAAATGCTATCTTTGTAGAAGTGGTGGCAATATAAGTTTTACTTTGAGCTTCGTGGCACGGATTGTACTAAAAACTGAAACCAACTGCATAATTCGATTTTTTGCAATCGAACTAATTTAGTTTTATAAAAAGAATATTGTGTTTGAGAACCGTCAAAAACAATATTATTACTCCAGTTAACAATAGCGTTGTGTGTTTTCATTACCAGTAGTATTTTTCGTAGGTACTTACACGGTCACAAACCTATAAAGCAACAAAAACTTTGCATCTGTAAAATTTTCAGGTTTTCACTGAACAAAATGTGATGTGCACAGGCTCACAGCAAAGTTGAATAAAAAACGCAAATTTGACTAAGCCAGGGGTTCCCAAACTTTCTCTGGCAAAGTACCCAGTGGCGTTCAAAATACCGGTCTTTTACCGGCCACTGCTAAATTAGCAGTAAAATACTGACCAGGCCGCTGAAATACCGGCCATCTGGCAACCCTAGTGTGCAGTGACTATATAGTGATGAAGACCCATTAAGTTCCGAGGTCTTCGATGACTGTCTGAGGAAGTTCTCCCCAAAAACTTTTGAAAACCGTAGGCCTAATGAAATTTGAAAAGCGTTAAATATCAAGCAACCGAAGCTCATGCAATCTCAAAACAACGCATCAGGGTGCACCGCTTGGGAACCTCGGGTCTATATATAAGACAAAAGCAAAAACACAAGTCAAAAATAAGGACAAAACTGTTTTGTAGGAAACAGCCTATAAAAATAAGGACAAACATTAGAAACAAGGTTGGCATGGTAACCTTGCCTATAACTGTTTGATTACCATTGGCCCAGCGGAGCTAGGAACACCTCCACTTGGTAAATTCACTGCAGTACTCAGCGGCGGTTTTGACGCCTTGCAAATTCCTCCATCACAAAGTTCAAAACTATGTTGACTTTTCTTTGTATATGAATCGAGGCTACTCCGTTGAAACGGTCCTCTCGGGTTGTGGTGCGGAGAAACTTTTTCAGGCGGCGCAAGGNAGAAACTTCGTTCAGGCTGACATGTTGTCACTGGCAGTGTAGCTACAATTTTTAGGAGCCTGAAGATGTTAGGAAATACCTCTTCATCACACTGGCTCGGTACTTGTAGCGGACTGCTGGGCAGTTTCGACTGGTCGCAACTGGTGAATTGATTTACAACGTATGGAGCTCCGAAGGTACTGGCAATGGCGTGGGCAGATCCTGTTTGAACAGCTCAACCAGGCTGTCAAGGTGGTGGCGCCATTCATGAGTCTTCCTCATCACTGATGGAACAAGGCATAAGCCCCTGGGGCGTAACAAGGTTAGATGGCGCCCGGGGCAAGAAGCGAGTTTGGCGTCCCCATGTTCGAATCTGACGTCTTTCGGAAGCAAATACACTGTATTGAAGAAAGTACTTGTGACATTGTTGTGACTCTTCGGCGCCCCCGTAGCAGTCCCGTCACCACGGGAGCTTAGCCCCCCAAACAAACCTGCAACGTTTCATCCATCCTCCGTGGAACTCCCCAACACGATGACGTACGTCTTGAATACTCTTCCTGGTGTCTTCCACCAGTATCATCGCTCGGGTGATGTCGATTGAGCTTTCCTGCAGCATGACTGTGAGGCCCTTGATGTAGTTTAGGTAGGATACTGCAGCCCGTGACCAAAGCCACCAGGAATGACCCATTTTCTACAGCTGACAGACTGACAATAGACTACTGGGATCGGCAATGGTTTTACGATGCCATTGCACTGTGTCCTCTTTCAGCACGATATTTCTAAGATTTTTTTCGATGATTGGAAACAGTTTGGCAAAGGTTTCCATGGCTGTATGACTATACCTATCACGGTAACATAATTTAAAAAATATTGTACAGTAGGTTGAACAAAATATTAATTTCGAGACCGCAGAATATGAGTCGATGAAAAAAGGATCTCATTTTGTTCTGAGCTGAATTTTTGTCCAAACATTGTTTCTGGCAGGCTGATCCATGGGCGTAGCCAGGGGGGGAAACGGGGCCATGGCCCCCCAAAATTTCTAGAACATGTAGTAATTTTGTGCTTTGAGAGGCGGTATGTCATTTTGTGCTTTGAGAGGCAAAATAGTGTTATTCGCCTAAAATCAAACATTTTGGCCCCCCACCCAAATTTTTGGGCTGGCTACGCAACTGGTCTGATCAGTAGTCATCTTTAGCATAGCCTACAGCTAATCTAGCGCACTTCATTTTTAGCCTACCGGGCATGCAGGCTACATTTTACGGTTAAGTTTGCTGTTATGGAATTTATGCTGTCACTGAGCGCTCTAACCTAGCTTGTAGTTAACGGCATTGTAAGTTTGTTGTAGCGTAATTTTGATATCTTCGCTTAACTAATAAAACGAGCTGCACTCATTCATGAAAGGTTGTTAGAAAAAAATAGCATAGTCTACTGCTTATTCAACTTTTGTCTACAGATGGTGCTTATTCAAACTTTAGTCAACAAGAAGCCCAATCCTACCCAAATTAAACAAGAGTTTAAATACTTACGTGCGGTTTATGTGACATTGGGACCACATCTTTTGTATGAAAACTTGCTTATTCGAAGTTTCATTTTTAGTGAAATAAACATATTCGGACTGCCCAAACTCAGCAAAACAAGCTTTGCATTTAACATTTTCGTTCCAATCCTTGTGCAAGAAATGGTTTATTAAAAATCTATCAAAAAAAAGCACCCAAATGGATGTTTTTGTGTCGAAATCCATCGATCAAAAAACGTATCTGAAAATTTAGGTGGGTTTCAGCCCCCTTAGCCCCCCTGGATCCGCCTATGCTTATTGTCTAGATCATTACGCGTAAATCACATAAATTTGAGCAGAAAATCAATGCAAATTTACAGTATTCGAGATGGCTTTAAGCTTGTTTGAGGGGTTCATAATACAAAAATTGGAAACTGACTTTATCAGGGAGACTAGAGATCGAGTTTGGAGGTATTCACTGTGAATTTGATTGCCTCAGCCCGCCTGCCCCTACATCTTTTGAACAGTATCACAACTTTTTTTCATAATCTGAACTAGCGAGATTTATGTTTTTTTCACATCAGCAGACCAATGTCCAAATTTGTGAAACAGTTTATTAAACACTGGATTGAAATTCTACTTATATTATTGGCGTTAATTATATTTTAGGGCAATATGTTTTCAGGCCCAGTGTGAACATATCATGCAATTATGGCATCGTTTTTCACGATAGCCAGCAGAGCTACGTAAAATGGGTGTAATGTCATAGCAAATGCCTTTCATTTATTTTTTGTTTTTGAATTGTCGCTTCAGCAGTAAAAATGCTTTCCATGTGCATGTAACTGCACAATTTTCATCTGGAAATGTGATCGTCATTTTGTATAGCTTTCAAACACTTATTGTAGATATAAAAGATTGTTTAGGACACCCATGGCGTTATCAGTTATGTGTAGCTTGTGAAAAATGGGACCTATCTTTTTGGACCACTTCAAACTTTATATTAATTAATGATACAAGGCGATTTTAAACTGTGGTGTTCCCTGAAAGATCAAATAATTCGACCAACACACACAGCCATTTTCTTGGCCTATAAAAGCTAACAACTTTTTCGTGATACCCAACGATTGTCACAGAGAAGCTGGGCTATTTAAACAAGTGAAGACTTTTTGGCGCCCCCGTATTTGACTGCTCCCCAGACGCCTGGTCTGGATCAGCCACTGGTTCACAAAATATAAAAGAGTCAAACACATGCAATTCCGACTCTTGACCGTATTTATTTGATTGAAGCAAAATGCAGACATTTTTTTGCAGTCTTGAAACAAGTTTTCAGTGGTTCATCATGAAAAACTTTGAAACAAACAGAGTCATTGGTTATTTGCTTTAGTTTGCTCACTTTTTTTAGCGATATGGTATTGCCCAAGCTTTGAACTCAAGGGGTCGTTAAACGAAAGGTAGGAGGCTGATTTCAAATTCAGGAACTTCAAACACACCGGATAAGAGCAAGGTTGTGGTAACGAATGGTTAGAATTTTTTGTTGTGCTCTGCATCGAAAATGTTTTTCAGCACAAATTGTTTGAGGTTACAGTTCCTGCAATTTTAAAAAATGGATGTGTGATTCACCACGAACGGGATGTGCGCGAAAAATAACACCCAAATATATGTGGCGCGAACACGCAATAAAAGTGAACTCGACGAGTGATCTCTATTGTTGCTTGCTGTCACAGTGTAAAGCTTTGCGCACTTGCCGCTCGGGCTTTCCGATCGCAACAGTATAAATTTTTATGAAAATACGAACAAAATACACATTTAATTCAAATGTTTTCCCTTGTTTTAGTTTTTTTCCAATGTTTTGGAATGTTGCAAGTGAGCGAGATAAGAATTCACTGCGCAAATGGTCTGGTGGTACTGCGCAGTTGCACAATTTGGAACAGGTTCTCAAACACATGTGGCCCGCGACGGAGTTTTGTGCGGCCTGCGATGCTTTTTGGAATTTTCAAATAATTAACGTTCAATGTATTTAGTTTACTCACCGGTGTTTAAAAGTGCTCAGCCAGCGAGTGAAAAAGGTCCTTTCAAACGAACGTAGCAACGGCCAGAAATGATTTGCCTATAGCTCCCCCTATCTTTCGCAAGAAGTAGGATGTAAAAGCTGTTTCTAGTAGGGTTCAGGTACCGCCATTGTTGTGTCAGCATCATAATGTCATATTGAGGCCCTCGTGTTACTTCATAAGTCCTCATTTGGCCCTTGGAGCATTTTGAGTATGCGGCCCTGCTTTAGAGGGAGCACTGGTTGCAAAAAATACGCTTTATTGGCAGCAATGCTTCTTTTTCACTCATGTTTCTTTACACATAGTATTAACCAGGGTTGGGCAAACTTGTTCAATGGAAGAATCATTTGCGGAAAAGCAAAATCACCAGCAAGCCGCAAAAACATTTTGTAGTGTCTAGAGTCTAGACCAGTGGTCCCCAAACTTGTTCTAACCGTTCTCCAAATCAAGGTAGCGATTATGTCTCATTACCCACCAATAAAAAATTCTCGCATTTCATGTCGAAAATTTCTTTTGCAGTGATCGCTCATAATACAGAACAACAATGTGCTTTGATTCTGTGTTATCCTCGAAGAATTGTGTTACCTGTGGTTCTGTGATACCCCCCCGGGGGTGTAATTTGCCCCCAGTTTGGCAACCACTGATCTAGACACATATGGTAAAGAATGCAAGTTTTACATGAAATGATGTATAGCAATTGTCAACATTAAGTTTTTCTTTGATTTTCTAGTCCCCAGAAATCTGGACAATACGTTGTTAAAGCTGTGCGAATTAATTCTCCCAAATGCTTATTTTTCGGGTTGCACGATGGTTTGGTTTTACGAACTTCATTACAGAGACCAAAAAGTCACAGCAATACGTTGTGTACACTGGTCTTTTAAATTCTGGGTATTTTCTGGAGCCTGTCGCCAGAAATTAACTGTAAAGTGGCAATGACTAAAGTTTTTTTTAGAGCCAGTCAGTTTCGTTTGTACAGTAGACAAATTTATGACAAACGGTTGGCAAACTGGACAGCCATCACTGGCTACATTAACGATGAATGGATTTACAAGGAATGCAAAGCATGGTTTTAACTCTTGGAAATGGTCAAATCTGGCTTGGAGCTCCTCCAGTAGACTTACAATTTATTTTTGTATTCTTCCACTTTGTGGTCCTGTAATTGCCTCTTCGCAAAAAAACGTTTGTTCTCTTTCTGACATACCGAAATTGACAGAATGCATTTGACAACATGTGTCTTTTAAAAAATTTAATTTTCTTCTGGGAGCTCAAGAAGCTTAATTTGAGCTTCAGGTTCACTATATTTATTATCACATCGTGTAGACTCCCTGGTAACTAACCTTAAGAGTTCGCGTAAATACACTGATAAATGAAAAAACGTTCAATATGAAGTCACAACTCTCTATCAATTTGAGATACTGCTGCTTATCTAGAGGAGCCACACAAAATGTATCAGCGAGTCGCAGTTTGCCCACCATTGGTTTTAAAACCTACGTGCCATGACTTACCGCTATCAGCAGTCGCTGTCTCGCTGCATTGCCTGCCGAGATGTCTGCGTTCAACAGTTACATGCGGCAAAACGGCCACTACCGTAACTTGAAGTGCACCTTTGAAAATATGTTGCCATGTTATTGTGACGCAACAAAGGCTAATAGTGGAACAATTCGCTCCCGAGTTTCGCAACCTGCATTTGCAGCCAAAGGAGCGAATTGAGTGAACTGCATTTCATGACGGCATTATACCAGAACAGTGTACTGACTCATGTGCAGTGTGAGTGTCACAACGAAATATGATCTGTCATTGCAAGAATTAACCCAAATAATCGAAACAAACTGTTTATTTTACTTTGTCAATAAATGTTTGCTTCTTAGTCCAACTTTCCAGGGGGGGCAAATGCCCGTTTTGGCCCCTCTGCGGACGCCCATGCGTGGCACGCATGCAGTACCAATTCGTTTGCAAAAGGCAAACGGTTCACCGGCATCCTGCAGTTCCAAACAGTGACACCCTCGTCAACGTGTCTGTGACTGTCTATCAAATTCATATAAACCAGAGCTCTCCAAATTTTTTGGGAGAGGACCGCATAAGCTATTGCACAACAGTTCGAGGGCCTGACATCTTACATAATGTGATTTTTTCCGGATGGGATATGTTATAGCCTATTCTATCAAATCAACACATTTTTCGTAAATATATTATTTTTCCATTATTGGCAAAAGTGTTTTGCTGCCGGGTGAAATGGCTTCGCAAGTCAAATGACTTGGCCCGCGGGTTGTAGTTTGCAGAACCCTGATATAGACTATGAAAGGAGTGGTGACAGCACAGACCCTTGTCGGAGTCAAACACCAACGCTAAACGGTTGTAATTTAACTTCGTCGACACGAACACAATCTTCTCAGCAGAAGTACAGTTAGTTGACGGCCAGCAAGAGGCATCCATCAACACCATACTCCCGCAACACTCCCCAAAGCTTTTCATGAAGAATCCGGCCATATATTTTCCTGAGGTCGACAAAACACGTCTTTGACATCCTCCCAGGATTTCTTGAAAAAATCGCTGGAGAGTGGCATTTGTTCTGTAATGCTACGGCCGCGACGAAAACCGCACTGGATGTCATCCAGCTTTGGTTTAATTATTCTTGCGGCGTCTGTGCATACTGTACACTCTTCCTGAGAGGCGAAGCAAAGAAATGCCGCGGTAGTTGGTTCATTCACTCCTGCCTCCCATTTTGTGTATGGGGCTAATCAAATTGCTAATCATTCGGTACCCTTCCAAAACGCCATGATACTTGACACACATTGAGTCAGTCAAATCATTCGGCGTTCTAAGTTCCCCGAATTCACTGTCAAACTTTTTGCAATTAGCTTCAAGGTCGAATTTAGCAGCGGCATCAAAGAGCTTATTGATGCACAGTTCTACGGAAGCTTTCATCTGTAAACATCCCGCCTGAAAAACTTTGCTTAGTTCTGTCAGGTGAGGTGCTAGTGTTGACAAAAGGAAAGCACCATGTTCAATATTTTTGTTTTCATAAGTCGCAGTGAGACAGCGCAGATTGCATCATTTTTGTCTTCTGACAGCTACTTCAGTGCGGCCCAAAATAGTTAAAATCTCACTCCTAGCTCTTACTGTTGCCTCATTCGACAACCACATTGTTTTGCATGCCGTGTCGCAACTGACGACTTTTTGTCTTCATTGTCATCTGATGCATCGCCAGGCAAACCAATTGCAACAGTGTAACAGTAAAGCAATTCCATAATTGCATTAAAGTACTTTCGCAGTTTCGCACACCACACTGCACAAATCTGCGGCAGTACAGCAACAGGCCGAAGCGAGGCGGTTCGCACAACAGTGCACAGATACCATACTTGAAATTCCCCTTTCAACTTCTGCGACAGAAAATTGTACCGTTCTACAACATTGCAACCGTCTGTTGCAACAGCCACGTGCAGGAAAACATGCTTTCCTCAAATGGTTTACTTCAATGCAATGCAAAACCATATCTTGCCTTTCAGAATTTAGGGTATCATTGCAAAATTTCAGGGTGTCATTTTGACATTCAAAAACGGCTTAAAAAAACACTGGGCACAGGGAAAACAGAGAGACAATCAGTATTGTTAAAGCTACAATAATTTTCCCGTATTTCGGTGTGTATGTGACGCAAAAATCGCAGCAAGGATTGCGTCAACAGCAGCAAATAAACTTCGCTGAAGGAAGTGTCCTGACAAGATTCACTACTAGAGTCATTATAATTTGAGAATTTCTGCGTTTGTTCTTTTTAAGGTTACGGCAAATTATTTATTTTCAAAACACCGGCTTCAGGCACTGATTTTCGAAATACCGGCCGTTTACCAGCCTCTGTTAAATTAGCGGTAAAATACCGGCCAGGCCTGTGAAATACCGGCCATCTGGCAACCCTGGAAACAACCGAAACTTGTATACTCAGAGAACAATATCTTCTAGACTCTCTAGAGCAAAGATTCCCAAACGCCGTGCCGCGGCACGGTTCCGTGCCGCGAGGACCCCCTGCCGTGCCGCGAAGCGACAATGCTGCACGGTAGTAAATATAGAGCGAAGATTGATTTTTGGTGTTGCCGAGCAACGATCTGCGGGCCAAAGATGAGCGGACTATCATATTTTGCGATCCAGATCCAGTCCTGATT
>JGI24021J15306_10002814_pt1 | contig 19145 bp, 12 predicted proteins | sample Ectturendosymbi1_FD_15306 | JGI IMG/M metagenome (IMG submission 15306)
CGTTCAAGTTCGCTTGACTGACCCATACAGCAGATAACTTTCGGCCAGCAATATTTTACGTTTATGTTGGCCCCCCTACTTTTTTCCTTGGCCCCGCAGTGCCCCCTCCCTTTTTTTCATTCTAGAATCGCCACTGATCCACAGCCACACAACACAAATGCTACATCGCCCAGTGTCGTGAATGCATTTCTCGCACAGCTCGAACAAGTAGCAGTAGTGCAAGTGCTGAAAAGTTTTCGTGCATTCAAAAGTAAAAAAGGATTGCTTTGGTTCCTAGGTAGGAGGCACGTTATTTGATACATGTATGACGACCAGTCAAAAAAAGAATGTGATAACAACACTGCACGGTAGATAATTTTATGCTGTGGTGGATGACGGATGTAAGCTGCAGACCTGCAAATCTGTTTTTTTCGGTCATAGACCGAACTGTTTTTGAAATGACCGAAAAAAATTGTCATTTCGGTCAGAATGTCTGAAATATAGGCCAATAAACACTGTTACGACGAGTTTTAATACAACTGTGGGACAAATGACCGAGATGTCGGGAAAAAAATACAGCTACTAATAAACTACGGTGAGTGGCCGCAAGAAGGAATCGACATGGTGATAAATCCAACAGAAGTTTCCTCGGATACTTCGCATTACAAGACGCGAAACCGATCGCTTTCGGGCTAGTCACTGCATGATACCACACAACAGTTTGTCATAACCACAGGATCGGAAGTCAGTCGTATTAACACACGTATATAATCCTTACCGTTCAAAGTCAAACAACAAAGCTTGTGCTACAGAACTCTCCACAACATACGTTGCTGATCTCGAGTCAAAAGGGGAATGCCATGTTCCAGTATGTTAAACAGACTATCGCCAGCTTGTTTACAGACAGTCAGTCAAGCAAGAAACGTTTGCATGAGGCAGGTGCCTTTGAATAAGAGCCGCAGGGTCGCTGTGAATTGCCGACGGAGATATTAGCTTGCATTTAAAACAACTATTGAGGTAGTCGTCGGGAATTTTTCGGGAAATTTGCGTCAGACATCCAAACGATTATGCACAGCGGTTGCCACCTGCCAGGTACTTTCCGCTGGTTTCAAGTCGCAAAATTTTTTAACATGCTGCTCGTCACGTTTCCGAGAGTGATTTTCATTCATCTAAGCCAGCTCAACATTTCGGCATGTCTTCAGTTTTCCCCCGAGCCTCATGTTTAAAACCCCAGCAAAAAACGACGTAACAGAAACGACTTGCCTTTTCAAAATTTCCGATCCGGTTTCGACTTCGTTCCGGACTTCTTTCAGACTCTTCTTCGCCTCTTGCAAACCCAACCGAAGCTCGCGAAGTTGTTTTCGGCGACTGGTTTGTGAGGTTTCGCCAGCGACGCCCGACGCGGAATTGGACCAGGAGGCAGCGCCCATTCTCACGTCACTGTTGATTGTGACGTTCGCACCAGGAAAAGAAGATGGGTTGTGCGGTCTGCAGTGCAAAGGTACAAGACGCTGAACGCAGAAACACAGGGCAAGGAACAAGTTCAGAGTGGCGCACCATCCTGCTGGCTAATGCAGTTAGTTGCTACGAAACAGCGCATATCCCTTCGCGTAGTCACACCACAGCCTTCGGCAGCTCCGAACTGTTGAGACGGTCAGGAGCTGCCAAGACTATGGCAATAATCTATCACAGTGGTTCTTAACCCTTTTTCTACCTCACCTCCCTTTACGTATTGTCTTTTGTTTCAAGCCCCCTGACTTTAAATAAGCTGTAAAACAAATGTATTTGTTGGTAAATTAATTTACCAAAATTTCCGTGTTTAAGGCGCATAAGGGCTCGCGCCCCCCGGTTAAGAACCACTGATCTATCATTTAGAAAGCAAGTTATGAACCTCAAAGTAATTCCGGTTGACACAGCCCGGCTGCGCATCCCTAGAGTCCTGCAAGGGCGGATTTACCCACATCGGTTGCGGGTATCTGCACGAAACGGGCTTTTCAGATTTTTGAGTGCGAGCCAAACTTAATCGGATCACTGTGCTACGGGCAAGCAAAATGTCCGGGTTCAAGCTGTAATGAATCACAGAAACTAGTCCGTTAGTTGATTTTATTGTGAGCAAAATTTTACCAACACAGATAAAAATGACTGCAATGCTGTTGGGCCAAATCCGATTTTGCAGTAATAGCGCTGCAGCACAAACTGAACAATTTCCGGCTTTTGTTATAGCAGTCACTACTCTGCACTTAATCAGTTAATCAATCACATTCCCTTGAATGCCGGGAGCGGAGCATCGTCGCCTTGTTCGTTTGCTCGCAACGCCATGTTCAGTTCTTTGTTCGCCGTGTTGCAGTTAAGTGATCTTTGCAGTGAGTGGTAGTGACTCAGCGTATCAGCTCGACTTGTGTTAACCTGTTTTGTTTGTTGTATTTGCTGCGGCATCTATGTGGTTGCCAGGGATAACTACCATTGCTGTCGTATCTACGCAGGTAAATTAGCGTTGAACTCCCTGGTGCCGTGAATGTTTGTAACACACTACGACCTACTCTCTAGACGTGCCACGATATTGCACGAAGCCCTTGCAAGTGTAATTTGACCTTCTGCAACACTGTTACGTGATCATCGTGGATCCTCTCCCGCAATTGTATGCTGCGAAGATCTGAATGAACTCTAATACAAATGCACCGTACTGGGCTGTTGTATTGAGAGTGGGCTGTGTGCTTTCGCAAGTCATAGCGGCCAGCGGAGACTTACCTTGAAGTTGAGCCTTACACCTTTGCACCACTTGCAAAGAACGGCGGTCAACAAGGATTACGGTCTTCAAGCAAAGTTGCACTTATTAGCATATAATCTTTCTGGACCACCGGTGGTCCAGAAAAGATTTTCTGCACCTGGAATTTCTGGAATTTTTAGTGGTCCACAGAGAGTTCCATAAATCCTTAAAACGTTCCTGATATGTCTAACTTTTACTGTACAATCAATTATGTGAGACCATCTATGTCCAATACAGTTTCGACTAGAAGTTCATGAGATGTTAGCGCAGCAAAGTGGTCCATCATGATATTTTCTTTGAATATGGTCCATGGGCCAAAAAAGGCTGAGAACCATTGCTCTAGCATGAAAACCTCGATTCTGGGTGCCGAAATTTGCTCACGAGTAAGTCGTAATAATTATGCACTGTGGTCCTGAATGACGTAGCACTACGTGGCCCATGGCCGGGTAGATTAGCTTGTACGACGCAACCCTGGCTGCGACAGACCAAGACAGCAAACAAGTTTCGAGGATGAAGAAGCGCATGACCGCCAGGAAGCTTCAGACAGCTGGAGAAATACAGTCACGCATTAAAGATGCTGCTCGCACGAACATTTGTGTACTTTTGTATACATGCAATCAAAGAAAAACTCTGCGAAGTGGTGCGACGGAACACATCTTTTCTCGTTACGAAGGGCAACTGTTCAGATAGTTTAAAGCAGTGATTCTCAACCACTTCGTGCGGCCCTCAGCAGTCTTCCAATAAAACCTCTACTAGTTTGCGTAACAGACTTCGTTCTGCTATAACACGTGTCAATTAACTTGTGTTAAAATTTCTTTAATGCGGCTCTCTAACAAAATCGTAAGTCTGGATTCGGCTCCCGTCACCGAAAGGTTGAGAACCACTGGTTTAAAATGATTAATGTCAGCAAAAAAATAAACCTCAATAAAGTTCTAGGCACGAAAAATTGGTGAACAAAACAAGCAAACAGAAAACCCCAGCAACAAATATGACACACCTCGAGGCGCTTTCTTTCAACATAGTTTCCACGACCGAAAGCTTTTCTTTGTAGACCCGCTGCAGGTCACGCACCACTTCTTCGAGCTTGTTACATTTGTCATTGACGTGATTTATCCGATGCTCGGCGCTGTTGATATTCTTTTGATACTGGTCCATGAGACTAAAAAGATCAAGAGTATTATAAGGAACCTTCGCAGCAGCATTTGCCCAATAAGCGAATGTTACGCGGTGCGCTAGTACTTAAGAAACCATACATCAGACAGATGACCGAAGTGTCAAGGGAAATACTGTCACAGGTAAAATCCAGCAAAAAATTTCAGCGAAAGTTTAGCAGACAAGAAAAACGTTGACGTCACTGAAACATAAGAGTCACGGCGATACATCTCCAACACAAGAACATTATTCTGCAATTACGATATTTCCTCCTTTACCTGTGGGTGATGCTGGCCAGCTGAAAGAGATTACATCTTTGCAAGTCACAAGGCGAGCCTTTGTGACTGGAATGTTCAGAATGAAACGCCGTGCAAGCACTCGTAACAAAAATAGACGCAAACTTACTTAAACCAAGTTGTTGATTGCTTATGGAGCTTCTTGCACTTGGGCACAGATTGATCGGTGAATAGGGTGACAGACTTTTCGCAGAGAAGATGCAGTCTTGTCTTTTCATACTTATGGGCGTTTTCGTCGGTAAAGCCGAGACCTTTTCGTAAAACGTGAATGTGCTCAGCACGTGATGCTTGTTCGGCCAATCGCACGAGAGCGCCCGTTGCAAACGGGGCAGCACGTGCTTTGCATGTTTATTTTCGATCACAGCCGGACAAAGACGCTCAAGATCGTGACGTCTCGCTGATTACTACAGTCCCCAGGACAACACACGGGTCGGCTGGGTGTGTTGCGGGAAGCTTGCGCACAAACAATTTACCCTGAAACAACGTGACGGATCGCCGTACAGCCGAAACAGTGGGTGGTCAGCCAAGCGGAAAATCGCCGGTGACAACAAAGGAAGCCAGCGCGATCTTCGTTATGATGGAAAACACCCAGGGCCACAGAAAACCAAGTCAATCGAGTTACAAAATGCAAATTAGAAAGCGGGTCACGCACGACTGATTTAAAGTGAGCGAACAGCGGCTGGAAAAACAATGGCCTACTGTGACCCCGTTGATGGTAAATGGCCTGTGCTGTTTAAGCATCGAGAAAATTTTCAATAGTCGCATAGCGACATGCAAGAACGCAGCGTTCCCAGCTTTACCGGGCATTGGGATGCACGTCATGAGCGCATTTTGGAATCACATTTGACTCACGTTTGTTGCGTTTGTGCTGTTTGAACAGTATGCAGATGTCACGCGATTGCTGCGAGCACACGACCATTCTTTCTTCCAAACGATCGTCCGGTCTTGAGCCGTCGTCGATGAAGACCGAGGTCGGCGTGTCGTCTTGCACGACCGTGCGGTCGAGCTGCTTCACCATTTCGTTTATTTTGTCAAAATCGCTGCGAATCTGTCACGACAAAGAGCCATAAAATAGGAAAAGCGCGCAGGAACCAGAAAATTCTGCCGCACAAGACAAAAAGAAACTGTACCGACGCAGTAATTTAACTTGCGTATTCGGTGCCTTCAGGTAATTTGACGATGAACGTACAAATGCACTCGCTTTTATGTTATAAAAAAATTTTTAGCCTTTGCAAGTAACGAAGTTGCACGTCTTTCACCAGGCACGTAAAACAGCCGCGTACAGTTGATTGCCTTCAACCACAGAATGGAAGAATGGAAAGCGTAAGGCGCGAAATAAACTAACGAGTCACTTCAGGCGAAATGTGTTCAGCATGCACATCTGGAACATATTATTCTTCATGAGTTATTTGGCCGGTTCGTTGCAGAAAATTTTTCAAGTGAATAGACCGTTGAGATAAAAAATGCTAAAGCAAAACTAAATAACATTAAATTTCAGCAATGGCGTCGCTTATCTTCAGTCAATACACGGTTTAAGGAGCCTACGAATGTCTCAAATACTACGTGGGGTAGACTGTACGCATATTCTACCCAATAATCAGAATAACTGTCTTAGCACAAATCTACCGACTGTGCTGCTCAATATAGCGGTAGCGTGTGATTACGAGGAGACAAACCCTGAAGTCAGCGCACGCATCGAGCGGAGCCTAGCAAGGAGTAATTAAAAACACTGCTCATTTTCGGACTTTTGCTGAAGTTGCCAGTCCGCACGGATGAGCCATCGAACTGGTTTAAACCCCTTTTCACCAGTCTGGTGAACAGCTGCTGCCAACTCAACAAAAACTAAGATCCCCGCAGCAAGCGCTCACGTGCCAGCAGCGAAAAATGAAATTCGTCGTTTTCTGAGTGTGTTTCGCTGACAAAGCAAAGGCCGCAGGTTTGATGACAGTTTCTCGACACAATTCTGGGTAGAGTTTCGTAGAACAAGCCACAGGCAGGAAAACCATTACCCAACTTTATTAATCGTCAACTTAACTTTACAATAACCCTTGAGCCTCGGCTCAACATCAACGGATCATTTTCCGCCAGAAATCAAGCGAAGCTAGACCATCGCTAACAAAATGGTGAGTGGGAAAGCGAGATATTTTATTGCGCGTTTATTGTGCCACTTTCAAATTACTCCTGCGTTGCACGAAACGCAACAACAAAGGAAGCCGTGGCATCCAGTTGATTCGATTCAACTAGTCCCCTAGACTTTTTTTACAAGCATAAATCAATCGCAGGTTTGTTTTCGTCTCATATTACAGATTCCGTTATCGCACGCAACTTTAAAATGGTGTGCTTAACACGGAATACGCTCTTTTCCTGCGGTAGGAAATAATGTCGACCAAAACAATCAATAAACAGAATTGAACAGCTACAGCAAATCACAGTACGACATTTTGTAATGTAACTGTAAAAATAACGGTTCTACTCGTTCCTACGAAGACTAAGAATCGAGACATCTCCTGCGGAACACTGATTAGATAGAAAAACGAAGACGTTTTGCACCTGGAAAACAGATGACAAGACCTAGTGATCGTTGAAGAGGTGACAACATTGTCTGACACCAGAAGTTGCTTATCACACAACATTACTACAAATGCAGCTATGTTTATAGAAAAAAATGATGCATAGATGAAACCACAGAAGTCCTAAAACTTACATTTTTTCTGTTACGCCCGAAAGGAGTTGGTTTTAGTTTACAAAACAGCTAGTTAGATCGACCTGTAAATCTGCGCATTTGCAATACTTCGCTCTGATCAGGGCAACAAAATGCTATACAAACAGAAAATAGACAAAGACACACGACCAAACGCTTGAAGACATCGAGGCACGATGCTAATAATTTTTGGTCCCAATTTCCAAACAGTTTATAAAACGTCTCACAATATACACGCATGCCTCTTCGCATATTTGGGACGTCATTCGCACTAGTAGAAGATACATTGATCTAAACCCGGAGGGCAATTAAAGCTGCTCAGCATGATGCGTTATGAAACACCAGAACGCGATCTCATTTCACTGGTATTTTTCTTCAGGAGAAATCACCGCATACTGCTGCAGACCACAGCAGGAGCACTCGCACCATTTATTATATCATGAAAAGCGTAGCGAAACCCTAACGCATGGTAGGGGATATTTTATTGCGCTAAATTCCCAGGACGATCATTAATTTCTTATGAACGGCGACGCGGTAACGGCGGCGGCTTGTTTGCGGGAAGGGACTTTCTTGAGCAGACCAGGAAATGCGGCAAAAGCGCGCAGCGGCGAAGGCAAGCATTCCGTTATTGAATATATTCACCAGCAGACAATTCAACCGACTGACAGTTAATCCCACGACAAAACACGTGGAGGTTGTCCAACAGTTTTGTCATGCCAGATCGCGAGCCCGCTTCGTGTTGAAACACATGCAAATGATAACCTCAAGCACAAGAATGCAGGAAAATTTTTAAAGTGATTGGGCTGAAAAATACTTTTCATGAAAAAAAACAGCCTGGCTATTTAAGAAAAAAATATAACACGAGTGCATGCAATGGTTTTCGGTGGACACAAAAACTCCCGGACATTTTTCATATCGGAATAAACTGAAAAAGATTTTATAAAACGCTACTCCGACTTTGATCACACGCGAAGGTCACGTTCAACATCACCAGGGCTAACTTCTGTTTCAGAAAGCAGAAAGTTGGTAGGGTGAAAAGAAACGAATGTGATGTTTCAGCAGACAATGTCACTGGATCAGCTAAGAAAAACTACGTTTATCTGGCAAGAATGTGCATGCAAAACTTGTGTGTTCCTCATCCTTTTGCAGCGGTAACATATCAGTCAGTCTATCAGAAAAGGAATATGAATCCCACTGAAATCGCCTGACTTTTTAAACTAGAGTTCCGAAAGTAACAACAAATGCCAGTGGAGACTCCGGCACTCGGGCTTATACGATTTATATTGTAGAACGTAAGCTCGTTTTCCTTGTATATTTGTGCCTCCACCCACTTCATTTATTAAGGTTGTTAACTCGACTCTTTTCATTGGGGCCTTGTCACTGTTCATATATTTTCGTTCCATGCCTGGCCTTTCCCGTTCATATTGCAGGTAACCTGAATCAAAAACATCGTAGTAGGCGTTCTCTTGACATCATTCGCTCGCGCTTTACTCGGGCTCAGCTATCAGAGCCCGAGCTGCCCTCTGCAATTAAGTATTTAAAAAAATATAATTCATGTCAGATTGAATGTTTTTTTATAGCAATGGATTTTCGTAGAACATTGAATTCCAATCCAATGGACAGTTCAAATTCGAGGATAATTTCAAACGAACCATAAATTGTCCAGTAACGAAAGAGCCTAGTACACAGAGGTCTAACTAGCGTTATCATTGTTCTGTGACGTACTTTAAGTTTACGCAACAATGGATGAATTGTCATGAGTAATTCTCATTTACTGCAGCGTAACCAACGTCACAGAGTACCGATAGTGTCAAACAGAATTAGAGCAAATGGAAATTTCAGTGACGCAAGCCTCGAAAGGTTGCATTCAGTCACTCAGCATAAATCGCGTGATGAGCCCGAGTGACGCTATTGGCCTGGAGTCACCCCAAACAAATACCAACACAAACAAAACAGGAAGAAAAGTGGAAGCAACCGCGACTTTTTGCAACACCGCCGTTCAAAAAGCAGCGAAGCGGAGGCAAATGACAAAACAATGAGGTGCAACTTTCCCAAGAAGTGAAATGAACACATGCAGCAGGGAAGAACTGTGGAGTATAGCTGCTGAACCAGGCAAACACGTCACTGACCAACCTGTCTGAGTGCTTTCGATTTGTCGGTTATTTGCGTAAAATACATTTTCAGCTCATTAACTTCGGGAGGTGTGGACACGGTCATGGCGATCACTCGTAGCAGCGAGGTCTCCCGATGGTAACTGTCGAAAAGAAAGCGAAGGCTTTGTCGGCATGCATCGTCATGACAACTGCATGCGCCGCAGGGTGAGCAGCGGCGTGAAACCTGCACACGATATCTCCGAACCATAGACTTGTTATTGCAGTGACAATCAATCATAATAGCAATATCGAATTGCTCCATTTTTTCACGCTCCGCCAACTGGTGCTGTTAGCTCTTCCTGACTTGCATGCGCAGGTTTTCTACAAGCCTTGTAACACATTTTAAAAACCTTTACTCGTATAATTGCACTTGTTTAAGCATATCTCAGACACATTTGGAATGTCTTAAGTTAAGCAGACCACAGAAGCCAACGGAACGTATCAAATAGATGGCAATATTCAAAGCATAAAAAGGTTATAACAGCGAGCATGTCTTTTCACTTGTCACGTGATCTCAGTGGAAAATACGCACGGGCTCAGTTTGTAAAGCGTTTGGTCCGTCACTACAAACACTTGTTCACAAATGGGTTTCAGACAAATCAAGATTAGGGAAAATATAAACACTCGATGCGCTTTGGTACTTTACGGGCTTCGCACAGGGACAAAGAATCACACTCAATGAAATTGCGAAATTCCGTAGCAAGCCACGAGCTTGCGGTGCGATAATGACGAGCTGACCGAAACGGATCTCCCTTATCCTGTGGGAAAGCTGGAAACTACACAAGAGCGGAATGAATGCCAGATGCATTAAAGGGTTTTTACGAGGGGAAAAACCCGGAACTGTGGTATCGCTTCGCGTGGCATGCGGTGGACGTTACACGGCGTGGTTTTTATTTGCGCGAGGTTGGGCAATAACTAATAAAAAGGCGTCGGAGGCCAACTAGCCAAACAATGACAAGGACTAGCAAATACACATATCACAATTCATTATCAAAAAGGTACGATAGCAACAAACCAGAAGGCTGATGCAACGGAATTTCGTCGGCATAGATTGGACTTGAGTACAAGCGTACCAGAATAAGGGTCGGTAAAATTAGCAAAGAAGTTTAAGCCGGTTTCATCTTACGTCCGTCGCCGTAAAACAACGTAACTGTATTGAAGAAAAACAGGGGAGTAAACTTCATTTTCGAAGCGTTTGCGTTGCTTGAACAACACTGGAAAACACAGTCGCTGGATTGCTATTCGAAAAGTCCACGTTCAATACTGAAATTCTACATGCTCAGTGCGAACAAAACACAGTTTAATGTCCTGGGTTGACGACTGCACTTGATTGTAAATATATTGAGGATGAGAAATATCTTGGAAGCTGAAAAACGAGTACTTACTGTTCTTCGAAAGTTTCTAAGGAAGCTTTAAGGCTCTGGACTTTTGCCTGAAGTTCGCTTCGAAGCAACATGATCTGCGTTACGCGTTGTTTCAAATGGGATCTGAATTCAGAATAAGTGCTATCACACACTGGCAACAATTTCCACTGCCGCAACGTACCACATGCAGCACAAGCATTCAAACAAACAGGTCAAACAAGCACGCTTCAATGTCACGATCATAAAAGGCAATAATTGTGCTAAAACAGGAAAAATTCCTGCAAATTACAGAGACTTGAATTGGCGCAGCCGATAGGAAAAATCGCTTCTTTACCGACTCTATTTTTTTGCGGTATACAGGTTATTGAGCTGATGATGACGAAACGAAGCACACAACCGAAGGCGGTTGTCTACTTTTTCTGGGCACAACTCAAATAGCACTCAGTAACTTGAAAGCGCAGAACTGAACTGCTTCTCAAGCAGACACCGCGCAAAAAAAATTTTAAGCCGTGACGACGACGCTCAACGACGGGTCCAGCGTCAACAAAATTTACCGTTTAATTTATAACTTGATTGCGACGCGGAAATTGAATCAAGTTTATTAATTAAATAAATCGGACGAAACAAAAGGTCTGCTCTTTGCGGCGTGGATTTGAATCGCGTTTTTAGTTAAGGCGTTGCATACGCTTAATAACAGAATGGATACGGTTAGAAAAGGTAGGTTTCCCCAGTGATGGCAAACAAAACGAAACTTACACAAACCACTTCACTCCGAGCCTTATCAACGACTCAACGAGCAGAAGATACGAAACGGATTTCCGAATGTCGAACAACGTGCTCGAACAAACTTTCGCTAAACTTGAATCGTTGTCCAAAGAAAGCGTAGGCTTTACTTTCGGAGGTTTGCCTGCGAGAAAACGATGTACCAACTGTATGCAAACGAATCGCACACGTAGCCAAACCGCTTGCACGCCACGTGAAGAAAAAAACCACGAAACCGACCAACAACGCACTGGCAAACACCTCACACAAGCGAACGCTGATTCGAACTTGGCAACAAGCAGGAGTTTTTACTGCGGCAGGAAAAGAACGGGTAAAGAGGCAGTTGGCTCATGCTCAGCAAATGATATGCGACTGGAATCACGCAGTTTAATCGGTTCGTTGGAAAAATTCGCTGAACAGGCGTCAGCGGAAGCGCACAACCTTTAAGCACAGCGCAATTCTTCACGACCCATCGTGGAGAACGCTTGGTTTTGGAATATGTGGAGATGCTGAATTGTGGGTCAAAAAAAACAAAAAGCAGCAAAAAGAATTTGCTGCAAGTATCGACTACACACGGCATATCGGTTTTTAAAGCAACAAACGTCTAATGCTGCAGAACATTAAGGCCAACCAGATTAAGCTGGAATGACCGGAGGCGCTGAACTTCCCTTGAGAATCACCGACCATAGCATTCAGCTGTTTGCGACAGGACCTTTTTTAAGAAAACAATGGAGTGATTGTTTTATGTACACACACAACTCGGCAATTCCAACAGCAGTACAGCTGCGGACTGACCAAGCGGAAAAACAACAAAGGACAATGTATTCAGGAGCATTCAATATAAGCTGCACATTTTACTCTTACCCGGAGAGAAGCACTTTTACATTATTCTGCTCTACAAGGTGTACAAAACTTACATGTGTGAGGTATAGGTATAGTTTGAAAATCGGACATGTCCGTGCTCAGCAGGACAATGGGGTGTTCTGGCGAGGTCGCCGTGTACTTGCCCACAGGCACGAAAGCTTCGGGCTCGAACTTGGTGCCATCCAGCAGCATCAATTGCTTGCTCGATCTGATGTCGGTCAATTCCGCGATTTGCTCCTTAAGCGTGACCAATCTGTGAAAAAGAAAAGGTCAGATTCCTCCGTTTTCTTCCCGGTCAGAGCTCGCGCAAAAACCATCTCAAACAGACGTCAGCGGAAGTTGCTGCTACCATCACCACACCAAACGGATTATGACGAAGTCCTTATAAATTACCAGAGAGGCAAGGCTTGGTACTATCATGTTACTCCTGTATCAGTTTAAGACTAGGTTTATTTGTGATTAGGTGCGCTGATGTTTACCCTGCCACACTTGCATGCCTTGACACCCAATGACAGTGTGCATCTAAAAGTTTCAACCATGTTTAGTGTTTGTACTGTCTTTACACATGATTATGGTCTTCTTGGTTTGTTCAAATAAGTAACAGACAGTCTTGGTTTGGTTGATGTTAAGTCGTATCTATATCACTTTATTCCAGTTACACAGAGCCACTGACATTTAGACTTGCTCAAACTGTTGTCATCAAAAAAAGGAAAAGTCGTTGTGATGAGGATAGTGCGAATATTAAAACTTTGGACTTGAAAAAAATTCACATACAGTAATACTTCTTATCATATGCATTTACAAAGTTATAAATGCAATATTTGCGGAAATACAGTATTGTTTAACTGCATTTTTCAGTCACCTTCTTCTGTTTGAATTTTATCCAATGCATCAGCAGCAATAAGCAACTTGATTTGAATGATTTTGTACGCAATTCTGTTGCAGGCCTGCCTTCAGTTCGTTTCAGTGTATGCAAACACATACAATATTTCATTTTTGCTCTGTCAGATTATTTCTATTGTTATAGCTGTTGCAGTGCCTGAGGTAGTGGAGCATGAATTTTAATGAGCAGTTAATTGAATTACAGCACTTATAGATCATGTCTGTACAATCTAAGAATTGCTGAGTGCAAAAACAGAGAAAAGAAGAGCAAAGCATGACAATAAATGCGCCTGTTTACTGGTAACATACTTCGGGAGTTTTGCTCTCAGTACTGAGTGCGGGAACCTGCTATGTCAGAAATATAACTTCATTTTAGTATTATCAGCTACTTACAAAGGTCGTGTATTAGTCGTTTTCATTTTCTTACTCCTTCCATTATGACTGTTCACCTATTCTGCAAACAGCACACGTGCTGGAACAGTGAAACACTCGTTGGTCTGCTTTTCTTACACTAGTAGAAAACTTTGCAGTGAAGGATTGTCAACAGCAGTTCAGTGCACGTATACCAAGGCAAGACGTTAGCGGGAAGACGCCCGCTTCCTGTGTGCTATGAAAGCAGAAAGCAGGCAGATTCCTCAGAAGTTTGCTTACTGTATTCTGTAATACGTATACGGTTTCTCGTAACTGACCGTTAACCGTGAACGTTCGGACACGTAAGTCAGACTCTGTGGGAATACACCTTACCAAAGCTTTTCAAACGTAAAAGAAAAATCACTCGTAGTAAATCGCTCGCTTTCTCAACGGATGACTAACTGCATTTTATCAGTAAACAGGCGATGTTTTGAGGAACAAAGCGCTCACACCAAGTCTTACGTTTTTTCAGGAGCGATATAGATTTTATGCAACATAGCAGAAGATATACTGAAGACGTCGATGACGTTTTTTTTCAGGATGTCGTCCACTTCCGAAAAATAACGTTCAAAGGTCCAGATCTTGAGCGGATCACATTCCAAAATTCCAGACAAAACAGGAGTAAACAGTTGCTTGAACCCCCTGAACGACAATGCAAAGATTTAAACGATTAAGTTAACGTTAAATTCTCAACGTTTTTTGCTTACGCAAGGGGCACAAGTCGCATGGCTCTACGAGGCTTTTTTTATATCTTTTATGCACTGTGCGGCCACCAAGAAGTTTAACTAATGTTTCAGTTATTGCAGCAACAGACTTATCGAACGCAACAATACAAAGATTTGTTTATCTTTATTCGGCTTCTGTAGCTAAAATAACACAGACCCAGGTCTCTTTACGTCTCTTTACAAGTTTACTTGTGCATTGAGAGATCAATGTCGCATTCTCTTTAAGTCACAATCAAAACGACCGTAAAATTGCTCACACGTTTGACAAAATTGCTTTGATCTTCCTTTTAAACGAGAAGCGATATTTACTCCCAAACCTTACGAAACTGTAGCGAAAATTGTCGCCATGAGCGAGCAGCAAATCTTCTGGTGCTAAACTTCACCACAAATTATTTCGCAAGTACACCTAAAAAGCAAAAATACGAAAATAATGAGTGGTCGCAGGTGTTTTAACATTTGAACGATTACGGCCGCAAAATTAGCAACACTGGGGCCGCTTTTCCACACCACGCTCCTGCGTACAGACATACGAAATCACGAAATTATTAATTCATTAGCTAATACCACACACGTTGCACTGGATACTGCAAAACCAAGTCAATGTTGCACTACGAGCGACTGAACCTTTTGCAAAAAAGCTTAATATAACCAGGTTTTCTTGACAAGAGGATTGACAAGCAAACAATGCCAAGTGCTTGAAGTCATTCTTTTCAGCACCCGATAGTTAATTTAGCAATGAAGAATACGTCTTTGAACTAAAGACGGTTATTTGAAAGAAAGGATCCACAGCAAGTGTTGACTAAAATACGGAATAAAAGCAGAACCATACGGTTTGCATAACGTGAAACCAGAAATCCCAACGATACAAACCCAGACCAACAGTGAAGAGACGTAACTCTAGTTCTAATTGTAAAGCAAACAGAAAAATTGAGAAAATTTCGAGGTGAAGTATAAACTGGCCTTTGCAGTAACTGTGTCCAGACTCTGCACTTAGTCAGAAAATTGCATGTGGAGACTTCAACTACGATAGGTTGAGTAAGCCTCTCACAGAAACGTATTCGTTTGCGGGTATCTCCGTTCACGACAGCGACGATTTCAATTTTTAAACAAAGCATTTCCCGTGCGGAATGTTTCGCTTTTTTTAAACACAATTTCTTAATCTTTCCTCGAGTTTCGAGACTTAAATGCAAAAGCACAACTTTTAACTGTCCGAACTGTGTTACATTCATCGCCACACAATACTCTGTTATTACGTCTTCATAACAACATGTTTGTCCAGACAGAACGGACTTCATAACAGTCAGATCTTCCATGGATGAATACAGTATCAAATGCGCAGATGTTTAAGTCAACTTATTTGGCAAATGTTTTCGATTCTAACATTGGGTAGTTTCGCTCAAGCTGGACCACCAACGAAAGCGACGTTTGATGCAGCAGAGAAGTACTTTCAATGCAGCAAACAAGAAGTATCACAAGGTCAACACCTCTAGTCGACATTAGTGCACTATCCAGGATGGTCTATTTCAGTGGTTCTCAAATGAAGATATACGAGTTTTAAGTGACTTCACAATGAAATTTTTACGTAAAAGTACAATAATTACAGGTATATTTTTAATTACTGTGCTCATGATTACACTCAATGGGTACTTGATAGACAAACTATTGCCAAAAGGGTACATCACTAAACATGACTGAGAACTACTGATCTATTTCATCACTAGATAGCACTAAAATCACATTATGTAGCGCAGCGTTTTTCAACCTTTTTGCTGCAGCGGAACCTTCAGCAAATGTTTGCATTCCTCATTGGAACCCTATGCAATGATCCAAATGTCTATATTGCTACAACGGCATAGAACTGCGGTTGGGAATTTCGTCCCAGGCACTTTCGGCGGAACCCCTGGCAGCAACTCGCGGAACCAAGGTTGAAAAACACTGATTTAGCCGAACAAAAACCATGATAGGTTTGCTAGCAAATTCGTATTTTCTTTCAAAACATCTACACCATATCTGAAATAATAACTACACAAGACTGCTTGATTATTAACAGCATCTAAATAATAACCAACATGCTCGGTTAAGTATATTATAAAAACCAGCTGCGACTGGTAAGTTACCTGGATTGTGGCTGTGTGGTAGTTGGTAGGTACAAGCGAAGTCGAACGAAACAGGCTTTTGTGATAGCAGTTACAAGTGTTATGAGCAGGGCAACAAGTCAATTTTACTGGCTTTTTTAAAGTTTATGAAAAGTCTACAAACCAATTTCACGCTGATACCATGAGCGGCTCCAAAATTGTTAGATCAAAAAAAAGTCAAAATTTATCATGAGACCAAAACCTCCTGCAGCACACTTTTTTCTCTAGCGATATTTTATTAAACTTACAACAACATATGCAGTATTGACATGCTTGTGCAAGTTTAGCTGAAATTCTAACATAAAAAATGGAATTTTTGCGACTTCCGACGTAATAATGTTGTTTGGCCCAATACTGGACTATTGAAAGTATGCTGGGCATGGTAATACTTCAGTTTGAAGTACTGTATAACAATGTAAAACTCTCTCAGTGACTTCAGGAGACTTATTGACACTGGATATTTCTATTGTGCGTTTGGATTGATTTTCGTCTACGGTTTATTACCTCTATCTTCGTTGGTCTTGCACACTTTTGATTTTTGTTTCATTTCAACAAAAGAAAGATTTTTAACCTATCGGTTTGATTTCTAATTATACTTCGTATTCCGCGTTTCAATTGCAAACACAAAAATAGTCAGGTCAAAATAAAGTCAAAATTTGTAAATTATGAAATCATATTTGAGTTATTAGAAGTAAAATTTTTGAGTTATTAGTTCAAAAAAATTAGCTTCCCTCATTATGAAGTAGGAGTTGCATGTCTTTTTGTGAGAGCAGTTGCTATCTTTTTAACAAGTTACCTGCAACGACGCTGCAGACATCACCCAGATGCGCCAAAAACGTTCGTGATACGTAAAAAGGAGTGTGGGAACTGCACATAACAGCAACAAAAGCAGTAAAACGAGTCCTATGCCACGTAACTTAATTACAAGGAGAGTACCTTTTCGTCGTAAAATTGCTTTGCTGTCAGTTTAACGACCTACTTTCCCTTCTATTATTACTTGGGGCGTCAGACCACACAAAAGGCCTTTCCAGCAACAGTGAGCAGAAACATACTTTATAGCAGGCATTCAGCATTTCATAAACCGTGTCAAAGAAAGAACTTTTTCGCCTGTGTAAAAGTGGACTGAAGATCACAAAGAATAAAATCTTTGAAAGATCGTAGCTTCTGCATTGAAGCACAACCAGCAGTGGCAATGCACGTAGAAAATTAAAGAACTTTCAGACATTCCGGCTAGCGTAAAACGAAATCTGCGCAACGTCAGAGACGACAGACTTTGAAGTTCCGGTTTCGGAGAAATTACCATACAGTCAGATATGGCAACATTAGCTGCAAAGGTCTGAACAATCAGCTGTTGTTGAAACGGCCGGATGGTGCGTCATGCGAACATAGCAACTGACAACGCTCACACGGATAAATATATTTCACATACATGACATAACTTCATAGCATGGCTGAGCAACAACTCTCTGTGTACATAAACATCCGGGTGTAATGAGGAAAAACCCAAGCCATTGGATGTAAAAATTTGCCGATAGATTCCTTGTTTACACCCCATTGTGGAGAATACGCCATTGGATGTAATGTGCAAATTACTTTTCATCGGTGGTGGTTGCAAAATGCAGGAAAATATTTCGATATGCAAATTATCGCAACGGCGGTAAGGTTTGTTTTTGATTGTGCACTGAGAAAGGTTCGAACTTACTGGGAAAGCCGGCAAGTTTTCGGCAAGTCTCTGCTCCACTCGATGGTCCCTTGCTCGGAGTGCTGCACGCCTGATATGACACCCGACGGCTTCTCTGTGGTGATTTTATACCTATAATAAAAGTGAGCGAACGCTTAACACATCTGACCAGTCGCACGACAGCAGGCAGCACACGCTGAGGGCAGCGTAACATGCACTGCGGTTTCTGTTGCTGTCCGACGTTGTTTCAGTTGCGCGCGGGCGGCTTGATTCAGAGGTGATCACCGCCGGTCACGATTTACATCAATTCACACCAAGCGACTTATCAGTGACGTAGTCAGCAGCGGCAACACGCTTCACGCAATCGTGACAAGCGGCAGTGGAACAACGTCACGTTCGAGTGAGTCTGCGACGAACAATCAAGCACCTGCCCCCCAAACGGTATTCTCATAGACCAGGAAAACGTACCCATGAAGCTGAAAATGAACATTCCAGCATGACTACAAAAATTACTGAGCCCATGCACGACTCTGTCATGGCAAACATGAACACCTGATGCGTTTTTAGACAAGTTTAGCAACGTAATTCAACTTTGTGCCGCAGGGGTGAAAACTGCACTAAAAAGATCTCTTAGCGGGTGAGATTTTCGAGGCTCAAAGACATGTGTTCTATGCAGATGCTCAGCTTTCGCAAATAGTTGCGTTTCCTCGGAGTTTGATGAAAACCGTAGGCATCAGGCAATACTCAAGAGTACTACTACCAAAACAAAGATCAACCATAGATCCAACATACATGATCTCTTTGTTTCTTCTTGCGCCTCCATAGGGTCGGAAAGGTAACATGCCGGTGGCCACGTGATAAAAAGTGACGCCCATGCTCCACAAGTCGACTGTAGAGCAAAACTTTTTTCCAGCTTGTTTTCTCAAAACGGCTCTTTCGTAGATGTCTGGGTGCTAACAAAGAAATCTCAACATAAAATCAGTCGAACAAAACGACCGACAGTGATCAATGTTTCTCATTCGAATGCTACATCGTGGGTTTGTAACGATTTTGTTGTTCGATTTTTGCAATGATTATGACAAAAACTTTAAGCTCCTTTGAAAAGTACAGTCGAAATCGGTTAATCGCATAGTCAATTTGCCAAGCTTTTTTATGCGATTAACCGATGTATTCGATTAACCGTATCCATTGATTGACAGTATCCTACACGTCAATACCGAACGTTCATCTTACACAATAGCTTGAAAGCAGACCGCTAGACATTTTAACCGTT
>JGI24021J15306_10002818_pt1 | contig 19138 bp, 13 predicted proteins | sample Ectturendosymbi1_FD_15306 | JGI IMG/M metagenome (IMG submission 15306)
TTCTCTTGCCATGTACCCCTTGAGGATTCCGACAGATAAGCATGTACCCCTTCAGCATTTCTACAGATAAGCATGTACCCCTTCAGAATTTCAGCAAATAAGCATGTACCCCTTCAGGATTTCAACAGATAAACATGTACCCCTTCAGCATTTCCACAAATGAACATATACCTCTAAAATTTCCTATGACAAAACCTTTTATCATGATTATTCATAGATATACTATATTTAACAATAAGCATAAAATGATTTTTGAAAGGAATATTCACTGACATATATATAAATATTTGGAAAAATGATATGCATATACACTTTGTTCTTCTGTTGCTAACCTTAGATATACCCCTTCGGATAGGCAAATGTACCCCTGGAGTACATGTACCCCAGGTTGGAAACCCCTGTTCTAAACGAGCGTGGTTACGGCTGGAAATGATTTGCCTTAACTCACGATACCTTTCGCAGGAAATAAGATGTTTGTAGTGAGGTTCAGGTATCGCAATTATTGGTTCAGCGTTATAATGCGGCCCTCGGGTTACTTCATAAGTCCTCATTTGGCCCTCGGAGCAATTTGAGTGTGAGACTCCCGACTTAGAGACTACCTGGTGCGTCTCACTGCAGCTATTGTCTAAGTTTAGTTTCACTTGTAGGATGGACTTGACTGCTCTTTTGCTAAGGTTATTTCACCCTCTGGTCCATCATTTCAAAACAAGAGCAAACACCCTCTTCACAAACACACTACTGGCTAGAAAAAAACTAAGGATGCAAGTCAAAATAAGGACATTTCTTAGAATCAAGGACAGCAAAATTTTCTAAGACACAGACCTTCAAAACAAGGACAAATCTTAGAAATAAGGACGGTATGTCACCCCTGCCTATGTCCCATACAGTTATTTGTAAAAGTAAAGGCCACAACCACAACGACAAATTGCTGTGAAGTTGGAACTAACAGAATATTCACTTGTCCAGATTACATTCTTTCGTCAAAGAAACACAATATTACATCATAGCCAATTCTGGATACTTTCAGGGATACTGATTTATAGGCCTACCAAATAGTTAACTATAGTGCAGATTAGCGTACTGTACGGCTGAAGGTCCTTATTAGTGGAGAAAATCGGACAAAAACACTTCATTATTGGCTATGGATCCGAGCATCATGTCACAGATCGAAAGTGTTTTCTGAAAATATTCACCTGTATGACCTTTGAAGAAAAATATTTAGTAAATATGATTCCGGTTTTTCAGCGTTTTACAATCATGCCGCCTCATTCCTGAAATCGTTGTTCCAAAAGTATGTTATTTTTATTTCCACGCAACTCTTCAACCCTTTAGAAAACGGCATCGTGGAAGCCCGACCTACCGACAAGCAGGCTTCCTTTGCGTGGCTCACCACCGTCGTGACAAGCTTCACACAGCCTTGCCTCAGATCTCAACACACGACTGTCCGTCCCCGAAACGATATCGCAGCATTTGCTTTTGCTTGTTATTCGAAACAAAACAAATGATAAATTCGCTTTGCACGCGTCAAAAACATTGCGAGAAAACGCACTACGCGCATTGAGTCACTAACAGATTGTCGAAGCGACCGGAACTTGTTGACAGGTGCAGTTCAAGCGACAATGCAAAAGACAAACGCACAAGAATATACAGCTGCCTCGCCGCAGGGATGGGCTACGTAGTGTTATTCGGGTTGTTACTAACTTGCTTGAACGACTGAAGACGTTTCAAGTGTAAAATATTATCACAAGCCGAAAGCGAATCCAGAAAGTTTTCTCATTCAAGATTTCGGTACTCGTCATAATCGATGTTTCCAGAAGGTGGAATAGTTAACTTTTTCGCGAATTCTTTGGCGATCGATGGGTTGTTCGTTTTATTATCCTATCTACGCAAACGCACGCGTCGAAGGAAACTTACTCCGGCGTTTTGCCCAAGGTTAAATTCTAGCGGGGCCATTGTCGCCGAACTCGGACTTGCGGAACAATTTGTAAGTCGCACAGGAACACGAAGCCCGTAGACAGCAACTCGGCAAAAAGTACCGCATACACATCCACAAACGTACAACGTATACATGGAAAACACTTAACACTCACGTCCGAAATAGTAACGGAATGCATCTAGCATGCCAGTAGCAACCAAGCTGCGATAAGTGGGAAACAAACCGGATAATTTATTAAAAGCACTGTCGTTTATGTCGCAAGTTGTTTGCGACCAAGAAAATCTAATCGCATCCTTTCGAAGCGAAAACGCAGCAGCTCCGTGAAGAACCCCGTCGTGTACGTCTGCACAAGCATCAGGAGATGCACTTCAAGAGCAGTATCGACGAGAACTGCGGGCAGCCAATCACCGCCATTTAGTTTTCAAACGTATAGAAAGTTTTTCCCAGGGCAATTTCGGGATAGGGATAAGCTGATGGGTGAATGGTGCTGCGTGGGCTGTGATACTGATGGAGTAAAGGCATTTTTAAAAATCACAGCCGTTCGTTATTGTCACAGGCGAAAATAGTTTAATCTGAAAATTCCATACAGAAAGATCCAGATCGTAAAAGGTGCTCGTACGAAATGCGGGATGAGTGGGTTTCACCTCCGAACCCCAGTCTGGCGCGACTTTAAATGCGAAACTTGGGTGCGCTTTAACACGCAACGATTGTTGCACAAAGCTTGCACAACTTTTTCTGCAACAAAGTGCTGATTTGAAGACGCGAAGAGGCGCTCCAAATAACACTGTTTAACACGAATTAGCAAAACAGCCGGAGCAGAAGCATACGCCAAGACGCCATTGGGGCAAAGCAAGATTTTTCGATGTAAATTTCGGGAACGTCTCCACGAAGTGGGGGAAGCGAACGACCACAGGCCAGTGACGAAAAACTTTCGACTTAGGCGTTGAAAAAAACATGAGTACGAGTGTCCCGGATCTTGAGTAGAAAAGCGGATGTTTTTTCTCACTTTTAATAATCATATTAACACTGAACAACAATGGGAGGTCTCGGGTAGTGACTGTAGTGCAGAAAAGTTTAATTTTCTGATAATATAGAGTGCTTTGTTAGAAAAGATCCAAATAGCACAATTCTTATTCAGCTACAACAAAGTAACAATTTCAGCGCAATACTTTACGAACTGATATTTTAGCTGAAAAAAACTTAGCTTAGAAGATAACAGAAAACACTTAAAAAACACTACAAGAACAATGCGTTTCTCAATAGACATAGACATGCGTTAGTAACTACTTTTTCGCCTAGTAAGCTGCATTGACGAAGACAAAGCGTCTGCGTCCGAACAAGTTGGAAACCAAACAAGAATGAAGACTGAGATTTAGCTGCGCATGGCAGATTGAGCGATAGGTTGGAACCTTTGAAAATCTGGCACCAAGCCCAGTATATCGTAAGTAGCCAACACCGCTGCGCAGACAACTAACGACAGTGTGTAAAAGTTTGAGGCAAGAATATAAAGAGGCCTCAGAAGATTGACGGATCGATTCTCAGGTGGCGCAATGCGCGATTTGGTCATGGGCACAAAGCGCATGCGCGCGAGAATCAGCAAAAAGCCATTTTACAGAAAAATAAAATAACACAAGCCTTGCACAGTGATCTTTGACCGACTCCGCCTCGCGATCCGAAAGAAAATTGTCGAAACGCGATTTTCGCGGTTTATTCACAAGTAACAACGAATTCGCTTTATGACACCACAACTGACGCCATCGCAACGACGAGGCTGATTTAACAGCCGCGAGTGTGCGACACCGGGGGGGTCTTCAGTTGTGATAAATGTGCCGGTTGATTGCTGGCAGTTGATAGTGACCGTACATCGTTTTCGTTGGCGGATCGGTGGGCTGGAAGCAAAGCACAACAAAAGCTTGTCAACAAAAAGTATGTTTGAAAAGAAAGCGGGAATTTGCGCCTGGATTTTGAAAATTTCAAAATCTTATTTCGAAAAGAAAGTGTCGTGAAGTTTTGCATTTTGTCGTCTTTCACCACTGTTAATCTGAAGATAAACGTTATGACAAACCGCGGCCAGATGTCTTTTGCATGAACAAAATTTTCTTATGCGCTCACCTTAAGTTTGGCTTTGTTAAAGACTTTCGGCTGCATCATATTCGTCTTTAATATTCCAGGCAGCAGCGCCGACGTCCCGGTCTGGTGATGATGAGGAAGATGGACTTTCGGGAGAGTGGAGGTGAAAACCGGCTTGGTCGCGGCCCCGAAGCCGGTGGGTCCGTGCATGGAGGTCCCGTTAACGGGAACCAACTGCGGGAGGGCATTGCTGTGGCCGACAATGCCGCCCAGACCGAGTGACGGATGATGGTGCTCCACAAGGCGACGCTGTCGTCTCTGCGCATACAAAAACGAAACCCGGATGTTCACACATCGGCACAGAACGTCCGGAAATGGACCTGTGATTCTTGCAAGTCCAGCGCAAGACGAGCTGCATTTTAAAAACTTTGCTGTGTCACCTGGAAGCGAACTGCATCGGTATGGAGCAAGTGCCTGTGTCCGTGGTTTGGCTGGTGTGGTGCTGCCTTGAATAACAAAATGCACGTGCCAGAAAACAAGTGGGGCCTGAAAAGGGTCGCTGTGAGTGTGAATCACAGTATCGTGGCAAACTTTCGATAAACTCTGCAAGGAACTGCGCACACTTTACCTCGTGTTTGGGCACTTGAGCTGCTGCACAAAGAGCGCTTAAAGCAAGATGTTTTGCAGACAAAAATGTAGTTATGAGGGCTGTTTTACAGTCGGTGGAGACATCGCCGAAAACGAATGTTTGGTATCTTGTCCTGCGTTGCGTTCATGGTACTCAGTTCGATTAGTTTGTAAAACATTGCGTGGAGAAACAACTCCACTGCAAGCTAATTTTGTTGGTTACCTAAACGTACCCTGCACATAAACTCTCTTGACCACATTCCACGTCCAGCTCGCCATCATGGCAGGTGCCCGTTTGGCCGCTGCCACAACTGCGCTTTGATCTCGGCGAAAAGCTTATTTCAAAGTTCATTTAAGTTAAGTCTCACTACCCTACCTCACAATCAGGATAAGTTGCGGCACTGGTATTACCTGATTAAACGCGAGCACTCTTGGAGGTATTCTGCGACTCAAAGGCTGAACTTCTGGTCTTTCCAGCTTTCCAGCCGACAGGCTAATTCTGACGCTCGTTTTCTTGTCACTTTCTTTCCTGCGATGAGGCGACCGTCTGTTGAACCTCACGGCCCGCCTTACCGGTCTTTTTGGGTCTCTGGCCAGTTCTTTCCATACTTCGGCCGCAAGGCTAGGCCTCGCCTCTTGCTGACTATCGGAGGGCGTGGCTTCTTCAGAATTACGTCCTTTCTCTGTTTTTAACTGTTGAACCTTCAAGAGCGAGACAGTTTGCGGAACACCGGGATTTTTTAACGGTTTGTATCGGGCTGGTGAATTGTTAGCTTTTGTTTTTTCTCGAATGTTCCTTGACTTGCGTCTTTTCTGCTGAATTCCGCTCACGCCCGCTTCTGCTGCAGCATCGCTCGAAACGGATCCCTTGAAAGTTGCAGCTGGTGTGTTAACCTTTAATTACGTCGTTGCTGCAAGTTTCCTTCCTACCACTAAAATCTTGCGACTCTCTGTAAAACTAACACTTCCACAAAAGGCGCTTTCGGTAAACTGGACTTGAGTCTCTAAAGTCTAAACAATGCGTTTGTGAAAGTATGCATTTCTACAGATCATCACTCACTGAAATCACAGAGTATATGTTTCTAAAAACCGGCTATTCTATCTCAAAGTGTTTTTTATTTGGTGGAAAAGAACATGTTCGAAAGAGAAATAAATTAGGAAAATAACATTTACAAGGTAAAGACCACCTGCAATCTTCAAAATTACTGTAGACGCCAACAAAAACTTCGCTAAAACTACAAGCATAACAAAAGTTTGGAGTGAGCAACAAAACCACAATCCTGGGCAACTAGAAAGATGCAAACGCGCTTGAATTTTATGCACTGCAGTAATTCAAACGATACGTTAAGCAAAGGAGTCGGCCTACAAACCACAACATGTCTAATCAAGACAACTATGTTAGCACCAAGCGGCCGATTATGAGATTTGAAGACATTTTACTTTAGTTGCCACGTAACCGAATTTTGCTAGCAAGCTCCATGAACTCGTTTTTTTTCCACAAGCAGCGGCAAGAACTCACAATTTCTTCTCGATGTGGGTTGCAAATTAAATATAGTAAAAAGCGCAGCTTTGTGATGGGTTGAAAATCGCAGGAAAAGTTACATTAGACGATCAAGCTACATATAGGCAAGTTCACTACGATGGGGTCAACCCTGGACTTCTTACAAAACGGGTTTCTTAACGCAAGAATTGAATTGCCTGACGTTAAATTGCTCTTTCGCAGAAGCACCACCGGCAACTTTTGCAATTTGTTAAAAAACAGAGATTTGGCTTTTATCAATATCTCTAAATTTACCCGTTTCTTTTGAATTTGATTTTGCTTCCAAATCGGGACGTCGCCAGCAGTGGACTCGGTTCCAGCTTTTATCGACGAAGAATCGAACTTTGGCATCTGCTGGGCTTCCTGGGCCCGTTTGTCGGCCTCACTACAAAAAAAAAACAAATGCGTCAGGAATGAGTCAGGTCGTTTGCCCAAAACGCTTTACGATTCTTTGCTTGGTTAAACAATCGTGACGTTGTTTTCAGCAGAATTCAGACATAAAAATCAGATATAACATTTTCATTCACATGCACCGTCCGCTGCAATATATGTGGAGGAAGCTTCAGGAGACTCAACGCGCTTTAAAAGTTCCAACTGTACAACAGCTTTTGCAGCAAACGTTTGCTGAATATGTAAAAATTCAAACAATGCTTTCAAGGAAAGCGGGAGCATTTTTTTTGAAGTGACACATAAGAGCGTCAGCAACTGAGTCCCTTGCGGATGCAACGTCAAGCAGAAAATTTTGACTGCAAGTTTGCTGCTAGAAGACCACTGCACTGTTGTCTAGCCTATTACACACGTTTGTCCATTGCTAATCCAGAATCGTTACGCCAGAGTTTTCCCTCGACTTTTGATCATTGCACTTTTGACACACGCTTTTCCTTTCGCAAGGGTCGCAGTCCTAGGTCTTGAAATACTTAAAGGTTTTCGGAACCTTCTGGCAGTTCTGCTGGCTCTACACCAATGCGGACCAACCCAGGTCGAAGATGTAGTCACACTCCCTGGTCCTGGGTCGACCTTTGCGTCGCTTTCCCGTGGGTGTAGCCAACAAGACTCGTCTTGCCAACCTTTCTTGGGACATTCTAGTTTTTTTTGGCGACAGCAGTTGGTGGCAAGCTGAAGCCTGAATTGTGCTTCTTGCTGGGGCGGTTGAGGTGAACGCTCTTGCCCAAGGAGCGTTACGGTAATTCACTCAGTGGCTAATGATCGAACACCCAACCTTCCAGTTGAGAGCCGGACACCACTGAGCTATTGCCGCCCGCTCAGTGGCAGCACACACCGACTTGGATTTGTGGAGAGAAATAATACTTCAGTCGTTTTAATGCTAATTTCATTCCTGCTTGTTCGCACGCAGCTGCAAATCGATCAACTGCATGTTGAAGGCCATAGTCAGAGAATGCAAGCAGCATCACATCGTCCACAAAAAGCAAACGGTTGATCCTGCAGCTTCCAACAGCGACACCCTCGTCGACTTGGCTGTGACTACCCGTCCAATTTTCAATTCATATAGAATATCAAAAGCGGCGACAGCACACATCCTTGTCAAGCGTCGAACGCCCATGGTGAACGGTTTTGACTTAACGCCGTAAACACGGACACAAACGTCGTCTGAGCATGGATGCAGTGACCTGACGGCCAGTAACAGGCGACCGTCAACATCAATTCTTGATGTAGATTAATTCTTGCAGGCAGTACAGCGATAAACTGAAGGGAAGCGTGTTTCGATCTTCAAACACGCTTTTGGTCATGCGGCGAAGATGCGAAGTTGTCAGCTGATTACACGCGATTATAGGTTTTGCAGCGGGACATTGGCGTAGCCAGGGGGGCTCAGGGGGCCACGTCCCCCCAAATAGTCATTTTGTGCTTTGAGAGGCAGTATTCCAAATGAAAGGCAGTCATTCGCCTAAAATCAAATAATGTGCCCGGCCCAAAATTTTGGGCTGGCTACGCCACTGCAGCGGAACTAAGAACTGAGAGAAAAACACGCGAAGTACAGAGTGTACCGACCCTATTTGCTTAAAAATCGCTATGTCTTGAGGCAGCACAATGATTGGTACGTGATGGCTGTTTGTTTCTTCCATGACCGGAAAACAAATCGCTTGAATGAATAAATAAATAAAAAAATAAATAAATAGACACGAGGTTCTGAAACATAGAAATTCTGCAAAACATTAGTGCCTTGGTTGGACACAAATTTCGACCTTAGGCAGCAGGATAAGCACAGGAATTGAAACGTCAGTATTCTCCAGCTGCAAGTCATAGACCGTTGGGCGGCGAATTCACCAACTCTTCTTCGATGCCCGCGCAATGCTCGATAAAGTGTTTTTCGGAAAGATATGTTGATGTAAGTACCACAAACAGTTTTGTTTTGGGCCGTTCAAGTTGAACAAAGTTCTCAGATTGAAATTTGATGTGGAAAACTCGAAAGTCCCAGTTTAGCTTTTGACAAAAAAGACTTAAAGAACGAGAACATGTTAATCTGTACTGGCCCTCTAGGTACAAGGTAGGGCAATTCAAACAAACGAAGTTGAAAGTTCAAAACCATACAGTAACGTAATTAAAGGTTTTAATTCATTTTTCGTACTGTCAAACAAGATTTTTTCCAAGACATTTGTTACTGGTTTTGCGTAATATGTTAAACTTTTTCGGTATTTCAATGAATCCAAGCTGAAGGTGAATCAAAATTATTTCTTCAGAAACCGCATGGTTCGATGTTACATTCGATTTTGTGTGATTTCGGCTTCAAAACCAGCTGATCACAGAACATTTCCAATAACCAAGGTATATTTCTGAAATCGATTCGTTTCTGACAGCAGTTGCAGTTATTTAAAAAATTCGTGTTACACACAACTTTGGCGCATTCGCTGCAACATCCAGACCTCCTCAGTCATTAACAAAATCAGTAGTCGAAGTAGCATCGTCGCAAAAGGGGGAAAAAATCTTGGTGAAAACTGATGAACCTCGAGCAGCTTTCAAAGGACCAGCTTCCTTAAGCCTCTATAATGCAACGAATACCAAACAATACCACACTGACGACGTAACACGACGCAAGCTGCATCACTACGATTTTTCCTTCAGCGGTACAATTAAGCCAGCTTGTTCGTGCAGCAGAATCGCTAGTTAACTTCTCAGTGTCCAACTTCAACGACAGCGAATTTTTGTAGGTGACTCCTAACAAGCGACTGACGACCAGAAGCACGATGCGTCAATTTATGTACTCCAGATCGTATGGGATGCAAGCTGCTGGAGAGAGGCAACCTGGTCAAACAAATTGACAAGTGGCGGTTACCGATCACGCAGAAGATCAGAAGCACCTGGACCGCGACGACAGCTATCCTCACGCCTCCTTTCATCGTACAGCGATCATCGGGTCTTCGTGAGATGAGTCGCTGTCTCTTCAACGCTTTTCATGGAGCGTTAATCAGAAAAGGTGCACTTGAAAGACACGTGGCAGGTCGGGACAGGTGGCCAACAATGAATGAAGTCTTGACGGATTAACGCAACTTCTTTGGAGGATTTATCTCAAGTGCGATGGCGAGCATTACGGTTGTCAAAATCATAATGAATATTTTTCACGAAAGCCAGACAGCAAACATTAAATGTCAGATAATTACGTCTCTGAAAGTAAGAAACGGAATATCTTCTTTAATCACTAGAATTGAAAATTGGGGAAGACTTGCTGAATGACTTTTACCAGACGGAAAAGCAAGGCGAAGAGGAACTGTGCAGCGAACAAGAAAAAGGAGTTAACAGTTTTGCTAAAACGACAACGCAATTCGAAAAAAATGCGGAGCATCACAAAGTCTTTAGGAAACAAAGGCGGGTTTGAAAGTGCTTCAATCCCGAAATCATACACAAGTCTCAGGCTGCCGTGAAGTTAAACACCTGACGGTGCCTGGGCAGTGTCACAGGGCGAGACCCTTCCTGTCAGGTTGCGTCATGAAGAACCGGTGCGGCTTCCACGCAACCGCATGCGAAACCTACTGTCTTGCGTATCTGCGCTGCATTGGTCAAGCTCACAATTTGGCAGCTTGTAAAAAATGAGCGAACGATCAACCAAACAATACGTTGGTGCCTTTCATAGGCAACCACCTGCGCAAACAGCCTGCAACTAGATTTCTTGAGAAACCAACGCCGTGTGGTTTTTTAGTCACGCAAGAGTGGAAAGTCATATTTTTTTGCATGCTGTCGCTTGTGTACTGCAATGTTCAACGAACTTCACACTTGCGTCGCAATGCTCCAATGATTGCATATTTTCTACTGGTGCTCTACGTTGCTTCATGTCAAGCTACTACTGCCAATAAGCTACAATCACGTCGCCTTCGTATCGCCGTGGATGATTCCAAGTTACGCACAGTAGTATCGGCGTGACAACTTTTCTGCGAACACTGCCAACTTCACCGTCCCATTTACTTGACGCCGACTAAGTTTGACAGTTTTTGAAAAGTAAGGATATCACCAGGACTGAAACGATCTGAACCTCGTCAGTTTCGATTCCCACTTCAACCAAAGCGTGCTTCGATTCCAACTACTATTCATTCGTTCTTGTTCAGCTCTAAAAAAGTTCGACTCGGACTACAATCAAGACTCCTCTTCCGCTCCGACCACAATAATACTAAGTTTTTTCGGCTCTGGGTGGGGTTACATAGAATCAGGGTTGCGGAGTCGGATTTTTTTATCTGAATCCGACCCCGGAAGTCCAATTGAATCACTTTTTACATCGTATTCCCAAGTTATGAGTCCTAACTCGAGCTTGTTGCAATGGTACAATTTTTCTTTTGAAACTTTTATTGACACAGAGAATTCTTGCTGCGCACCACAATTCTGCGCAAACGGAAAACCAACGATAGCTGCAAACAAACCGTCCATAGGTACGTAATGCAAATAAATTTGTTGCTTCATTCAGTAACGCAATGCAAGCAGTAGGTACCATTAATATTGCAAGGTAAAATAAATCTTAAGACTTTTGTTGTTATGTTTTATGTTCAGAAAATTGAAAAATTATCAAATACAGAATAGTTCCAAAGCTAACTACTCGCTCTCGCTATATGACACTTACAAAGGTTTCTTGAATGTAGTTCATATGTCAATGTTGTTATTGTTTAATTCATTCACGCTATAGAAATAGTATCTACTCACAGTAAACAGAATTACTCTTTTATGATTAGCAAATATTCTTGAAATAAATAGATTAATGCAAAGCCACAACTCATGTATCTAGCGACAATTACAGAATGCTCTATTTTCTTTACTATCGTTGACACTTGACAACAAACTTCATTCACATTATGTTGAGGAGTCGGAGTCGGAAATTTTGGAAAGGTTGGAGTCGGAAAATTTTTGGAAGCTAGGCAGAGTCGGACATTTTACCTCCGACTCCGAAACCCTGCATGGAATGGTACCGCTCACCACTGACGTCTTTGATACTCAGTTGTCGATCGTCCGGTTTCAACTTCAATAAACTATACACGCGCGCACGCGTAGGGCGAAAGCACTTGAAGCCCACGGCTTGCAGTCTGTGAAAACGGTTTGGCCTCGGCTGCAAATCACTGAACTTCAAACGGACTATACAAGCAGACAACGTCACGAATGTTATTTCAGTAAAGCCTCCCGACTGCAGCTTTCAGACAATTGCGGTCTCGTCAGCGGAGCACACTGCGCTTCGACTATCATGCCGTAAAGCACTGGCTGACCTGGAATGTTCACGGCGCGCCGCCGAACCCAGTTAACACCGGCGCGTGACGATCCGTCTGCGGCGCGTGCGATCGTTCGAGCTGGCAAGAAACCAGCAAGAAAAGCAACGAAGCAGTTGCTTTTCTTCTTTTCTGAAAAGTGCCACTTCGGCTACGGTCGCTCGGGGGCAACAGCAGCGTTGTAAACCTAAAAACGGACGGCAAGTCGACAATCTTACCGGAGGTCGCGGAAATAGGGATGCCTGAGAGCTTGCTTCGCCGTGATCCTCTCGTCCGGATCGTACGCGCACAGTTTGTATATGAGCTCGATGCACTGCTGCGAGGCGTGCGGTAGAAGCTTTTCGATTCCAGTTCCTTTTTTCGGCGGGAAATCGAAATTGATTCCGCGATTCCGGCTGCAATCGGACAGAATTGTTAAGAGAGTGTGGGTCAGGACTTCGTTTGATGTATATTGTGTCGTTGGACGGGTGCGTAGACAGTTACGACCTGGGTTTATTTTTTTGGTGATCTTTTGATCATAGGTCGAAATTTTTTTGAAATGGCCGAAAAAAATTACGGTAGGTCAATTCGGTCATAATGTTTGAAAAGGTATGCTAGTGAATACTGTTACGGCAAGTTTCAATACTGTTTATGGGACAAATGACCAAAATGCCTCAGTGAAAAAAAGAAACCCAGGTTACGACCACTTTCCCTTTCAGCCAGTACAGGCTTGCTTCCCACTACAGTCACAAAAACTTTTCGAAGCGGTTTTCGAACACACATGATCAGACATTCATTTGCATTTAAAGACTGTTCGCGGATCCCCACCCCCACAGGCGAAGTCTATATTTCCTTTACTCCGAGCGAGTTTAAAAACTGATTCAAAATGTCAATTCAGTCACAAACATGAGAAAATCTTTATAAGTAATGCAAAACGTGAGTGAAGGTGGCAAGGAAGGCATTTTAAGTTTTGCAACCACTTCGCATTTTCCAAAGAAAACGACGTGAGTAGAGCTTTAGCGCAAAATTATTCATATTGTCACAGCAGTGACGCACACAAGCGAATCATGTCGCAATTTATTTGCACAAGAAAACATAGTTTCGTGTTTTTTAACACATCTTCAGATAAGACCTGAACTGATCGGCGACAAAAAGTATATTCAAAACATAGTCAACTCAGTTTCGAATTGTTTTGAAATCTTGTGGATGGTTCAAAACATAGACTTTTCTTTTATTTTAAGTATGCTTTGATCCTTCCCGCCTTGTGATTGCATGCAAGTTCAATGAACGTTTTGTTGAACGCTTTCCTAATTGGTCGATGAAAATGGAAGCAAACTTAAACTGCGTGTCTTGTTGGGGCTGACGTTCCGGTAAATTAAGCGCAACAACGTTCTGCACAGTGGCCTTGGTTCGATAATAATCCATGGTTTCGATTGAGAGGCCGACCGGTCCCATTGAGCTATCACTGCTCTTTTCAATACTTTCTTTCGTGTAGTGTGGCTGACCAGCTGTCAATCAAAAAGCATGTGTAGCACTTGGGGAATTCGTGACTTGATCACCGTTGACAGCGCATAACAAATATATAAAATCAAATAAAGCTAAAACATATGAGAACTGCGCTTCGAGAGCTGCCGGTAAAATTCATGATTTGCCCCTTCAGGCATTTCTTATGTAAATTTGTTCAAATTAAGAGCAACTGAGGTCTTGAAGTACCTTTGTTGAAAATTTCTGCAAAGCGCCGAGGTATTTAAATATAGTACCCAACGTTTGTTGGGGCAGTCTGGGGGAGGAAGTGTCTTTAACGAAGGATTAGATAATTCGCTCAATGCGTGAAATCTTAAACATCACGTGAGAAATTAAAGTACGCTCAAGCACGCCTCAGAATTTTCATAACTGTTTTAGCAGCAGTTTGTACTAGGCTACACTAAAACCTTAATAGAGTTCCGCCCATAAACCCATAATTCGCACCGTATTCCTGTATCGAAATCTACAAAGCATCACTAAGCACCAAGAACCCTACGCTTTTAAGGTTTTGCAAAAAGCATTCAGCAGCGGAGTGGACAGACAAAACTGTTTGAATAAAAGAAGTGCATACGAAAACCACCTTCGCCGCTGGTGGGTGTTATAGCGATCAGCTGGTTGTCACCCGTCATAATCATCCGGAAGTCACGTGACGCATTAAAACATGTTACGGCTCTGTTGTTTCTTAGCACCATCAATTTTTTAGAGTTCCCCTACATTGGCGTGGAATTAAAGGCATGGTGAACAGAAACTTTCCTTTCATTGACCGAATAATGTGACCCTCCAGCTGCACCGCGACCGGTCTTTCCAAACCCAGACACTGCAGCCGGGTTCACTTACTGCTTCATTTTGTTTAAAACCGAGGCGTCTGGGGTCCCGAGCACGTCGTGGATCTTCGCAATCTGGTCAACTTCGTTTGCACCCGGGAACAGAGGATGAAGGCTGAAAACAAAAGCAAACGCAGGAAAATAAAACAAGAAAAATTCAGCACGCCAATCATCTGTGCAGCGCATCAAGGCAAACTATTTCCATTCCAGGCAAAATACGCTTATAGCTCGATACTTTCTCCAGAAACCTAAAAAACGAAAAACGACAATGCTTTTCATTTAATTCACGCAAAACAACATACGGATATTTGAAATCAAAAGCAATGCAATAACCCCATTCCCAGTTTCAAAAATAAACGTTTTGACAATGCAGGCAAATTGCAAGTCACGCTTATGAATGAAATAAAGGGGATCTTCAATAATTAGTAATTATTAATTACTTTTACATATTATTTTTATTAATTCTTGGCATCAATTGTCTTGCAATTCACTGAAACGACGGCCGCAATGAACAGGGTCTGGGGTCGTTTGATGCAATTCTGTCGATAAGCATCAGAGAAAGCATTAAATGTATCGAAAAAAAATTGTGCTAATACTTTTACAACTTACTTGAAACGTTTCAACACCAATTAATCTCTACCACAAAACTGCCCCCGTTCTAGTCATTCCCATGGTGTCGAAAGGATTGGGGGCCATTAGTGGATTTTTTTAAGGGGTAGAACAACGATTTTTCCAGGGGGGCAAAATGGTGAAATTTCATTTTATCACTCGAAACCAAGAAAGCAACCTTTTTTGCTAAAAATTCATAAGAAAAATGTAACATTTCAAAATCCAGGGGCAAGTCCCCCTTCCGATACCCGTGGTCATTCCGTATAAACTCGCTTCTGCGCGACGTGCAAACAAAAGGACCAGTGCCAGCGGACAGCTCGGCAATACTCGCAAACCTAAAGGTTCTACGTTCGACTCTAGCTTACCTCATCACTTCGAAAAAGACGCAGCCAACGCTCCAAAGATCCATGCGGTACGAGTAGTAACCATCTGTGAGTAAGCACTCGGGCGCGCGGTACCACCGCGTGCTTATGTACTCCGTATAAGGGGGCTTGCTGTACACACTGCGGCACGATCCGAAGTCGGCAAGCTTGAGAACCTCGTCCTGCAAGACACGAAGCGCAGCTTGTCACCTGGTGCACATCACAGGCGGCCAGAGACACTTTTTCGGACTTCAACTCCGCTCCTGTTTTAAAATTTTTGAATCCGGATCCGGGTCCGGAAATTTTTCAAATTTGAGAGTCCGACTCCTGTTCAGACTCTAGCTACGGTCGATCCAACTGAAATTTACCAATGTTTTTTATTTAAGAAACATCCACGCAGATTCCTGGTACTGCCGAAATGGAAAAGTGATTCCTGATCCGGGTCCAAAAGAAAAACGCAGAATCCCGCCGGAGTTGACTCCGGCACTCCGGATCCATGGCCACCTCTCGTACACACCTCCCCCAGCAACAGCGAATCAACTGCATGAAGTTTCGAGAGCTTTTGCGGCTCGACACTCCGCGTTTGACAGCGCACGCTTTCGCATCTTTTGGCCTGTTGTTCTTTCAGCAAACGCAGTCACGACTCGGTCAAGAAGATCTTTCTGGAACATGTTCTCTGACAGACAGGGGCTAAACCAAGACTTGACTTAGCCACGACACGAGACACCTGTTCGGCAAATCTGCACTTCGGTAAGCGGTTGGCAAAAAGAAGTAGAAACTCTTACGAAAGCACGAAAAACGATATCTTAAAGCGGTTTCACAACTAAATTACATGTTTTTAAACTAAGTTAGTTGCACTTTCTACTGCGTGTCGGGACGAAAAGACTCATTTAAGGAAACTTTACCGAGGACCAGTACGCCACGCTGCAAGTGAACGGCAAATAATTTTATTTCAAACATGCCTCTCCGGCCACCAGGGGTGCCAGTTATTTTCAAGAGCTGCAGGGCTAAATTTAAGCGCAACGGTGCCGCACATCACGTGGTACAAGCCTCCAACAACCTTACAACAGCGCACGGCGGTGAATGAGGGCAAAGGGCAAGAAATCGCAGGTACAAGTGGTCGTAGGCGAATCGAGTTGATTGCTTTGTGACGGTGACCTATTTATGCCCTGCTCTTCAGGCCAGACGGGAACCAACACACGTTTCTAATGCGAAGCGTGATTTACGAATTTCATCAAAACAAATGTACGTTTCCAGATCACCCTGACTTCTGTCTGAAAATACAACGTGAGACTAACGTTACAGTTAAGCAAGGAAGAACGGACAGTGGAAGCAAAGGAATAGGCAAGCGAAGATCCGGATGACCCATCGTCGTAGTGCGTTGATCTCGCATTTCCAAAACAACACATTCCAACATTCGTGTCTTTTGGGGGAAACCCGCTTTGCAATGAATTATCAGAAAATATGAATAAAAGGTTACGGCGGAACAATTTACCTTAATAAGGATATTCTCGGGTTTCACGTCACGATGAAATATTCCACATCTACAAAAAATTTAGAAAACTACATTTAAATATTGTGCAGAACAATTGCACCGTAATACCAAAAAGTAGTAGTTGACAAATTAACTTTAAAACGATTACAGTCATAAAAGAGTGGCTTGGCAGTTCACAGTAAGGTGAAATTAATGTTAGAGCAGTAATTCGACACTGAGATAAAAGCAGGGTTGAGAAAAACCCGTTTTTTTTTCAAAAAAAAACAACCCACCTGTTTTTTTTGTTTTTTTTATGAAAAAAATGTTTGAAGATTTTGTTCTTTTTTAAGGGAAACGGAAAAACCCCATTCTGAATTGTTTTTATTCCATCATGCAATATCACCATTTTCAGAATTACACAATAACAACTTGTTATACCTATAATGGCATTAAAATTGAGAGTAAAGAAATGGACCCTATCTTTGTTTTCGCAAAGACTTGTTGGTCAGTTCACTCCTAAGTGGTAAGGCTTGGCAATCATGCGCACAGCAAACAGAGAAAAAACATTCCCACAGAAACTCTGCATTTTCACGTCAAGTTTATGTGCATGCCCTGCTAGTTGGAGCATCCAGAGTGTATTTTTTCAACATATGATTCGCTATGGTCCAAAATCAGAAAACGTTTAGATGCGGTGAAGGCAGAAAAATCGATTAAAATATACCGATTGTGCAGAGCTGAAGAAGATAACCATTATACTACTCAAACTGTTCGATTTATTCTTCTTTTTTTTTCAAGTCCTTGAAATTTCGTTGCTGTTCGTTTTGTTTGTTTAAAAAAAATTACAGTTAACTGTATACGTGTCCTGCATATTTTATTTTTTACTTCTTAGTATATTTTTTAAAGGAAAAGTAAAGAGTGTTTGTTTGGTGGTTTTATTGTTCTTTTTAAGTGGGCGTTTTGAAAAAAAACGGGTGGGTTTTTTGGGTCGGGTTATTTACAACAACCCTGGATAAAAAAGATGCGCACAAATCAACAAACGGCAAAAAGTCAAGACCGATACTTAAAAATAAGCTGGCTAAGGAAGAAGATTAAAACCTTTCTCACTGCTACGTTGTTCTTATTCCCAAGGTGCATATCACTGAATTATAAGTAGATTCTATAACCTGACCTCGTCCACAAGCCATATAAACCCAAACCTGAGAGAGACCACATTTGGTACGAACGATGCTACCTTTAAAGCTTGCAATACAAAACTCCAGTAATATTTCGACTTTATAAACTACTTAATTGTTTCACATCTACATTTATAGCAATAAGTTTTCTAACAGGTTGACAGTTTTTCAGAGACCCCTGATCAACGCAGGTGTGACCTCGTGTAAGGGCCGCAACAGGCCCGTCGCCAGGATTTAGCAGTAGGGGGGGAAAAATCAGAAGGAGGGGCCAAAAACCAGAAGGGGGGCCACATTTTGAAAATACTGTATTGGATGTACGCAGCAACCAGGGGGCCAAACGTGAAATGGGGGCACAGATTTCAAATGGGGGGCCGGGCACCACTGGCCCCCCCGCTGGCGACGGCCCTTGGCCGCAACCAGCTAATGTTTTTTATGGGAGGGCAAAATGATTGTAACTTGTTGTTGTACCTAACAACTAAACATGTTTTTGAAATTTTTGGGGGGGTGGCAACTTCCCGGTTGCCACACCCCTTTGGTTGCGGGCCAGCGAAATAGCTAGGGATGAGGCTGCCCACTTTACCTGTGCATGTGGTCCAGCGACTTGAGGAGCTGAAACATGTAGTTCTTGACTTTTGGCTCAGGGACGTAATGTCGACGACCTGAACGAAGCAAAGCACCGTTGTTAAGCTTGTGGTAAACGCGCAGATACGCATTAGTTTTTTCACTTTAAATGTAAATACTCTATTACTGCACGTCTTTTCGCACGTACGTTCACTTCCTAGTGAATAGAAGCCATGTTTTGATTTTTGAGTGTTTTTAATTTCTATTAATTTTGTGTTCAACGTTGAAGGTTTTCATCAAAAGTTGAAAAAACTTGCAAAAACGTAATTTTTCACCTATTACCCGTAGAGAAATCGTGCGAAAAGCTACATACGCCCCAGTATAGCGTGTAATCAACCCACAGCGCGCTAGAGCCATGCTGAGCGCCGGACCACAATCTGAATAGCAATCCGGCGTCGTGTTGTTTTGGTGCAAAAAAATTGGAACTAAGATAACGAACAAAGGATCTATGTATCCTGACAACAAAGCATATCGCAGTGTTTGCTGTCAGGTAAGCGGGGCAGCTAATGACGCACAACTTAAACGTTGTCATACCGCGATATGGAAGATTAAGCTATGTCCCAAACCAGTGGTGGCGAACCTGTGGCACGCGTGCCAGAGGTGGCACTCATAGCCGTCTCTGTGGGCACGCGCACCTTTGCTCTAGAGTTCGTTTCCAGAAAGATAGAGGAAACACGGGACCAGGTTGCTCCCAAGGTCGGGACAGC